>OGXQ01001153.1_pt1 | contig 20468 bp, 19 predicted proteins | sample 1576291 | NCBI WGS metagenome assembly OGXQ01 (sample SAMEA3541575, study PRJEB24748) | human gut metagenome | biome: human gut; feature: human-associated habitat; material: faeces | place: China | collected 2012 | reverse complement strand
GAGGCTGCCTTTGCGAAATCAGGCAGACTTCCGCAGGGTAATTCTTTGTGAAACGATTGTAGAACTTTAATAAAATGAAGAAACTGCAAATGAGCAAGGCAAAAGCCGAGTGTGCATCTTTAACCGTACGAAACACGACATGAAAAGATATCGATTCTTCCAAATATGAGCGTAAAGTGAGAAAACTGCAGGTCCGAATAGCAAAGGCCCACAAAGAAAAGAGGTACAACAAGGTAAAGGCCTTACGGTACCTACTTGCCACTTCCTACGAAGCCAAGGCATTGGCGATAAGGAAAGTAACTTCCAATAAAGGTAAACGTACGGCAGGGGTTGACCATATGAAGTGGGACACTGATGCCAAGAAAATAGAAGCTATATGTTTATTGAAAAGGAGAGGATATAAGGCCTTCCCGCTGAGGAAGGTCAACATAGCCAAAGCAAATGGCAAGACAAGATCTTTGGGAATACCAACCATGAAGGACAGAGCCGTGCAGGATATATCTTATGGCTTTAGAACTTATAACTGAAAGTGAAGCGGATGCGAACTCATATGGGTTCAGAAAGTTTAGAAGTACTGCGGATGCAATAGACGCACTTCATAGATGGTTGAGTAGAGACTGTTTACCACAATGGATACTGGAAGGTGACATTAAGGGTTGTTTTGATCATATTAATCATGAATGGCTTCTCAACAATGTGTAGATTGACAGGCTGGTATTAAGGAGATGGCTGAAAAGCGGAGTAGTATTTAATTGCAAAGTATCAATAGATACGCTACACTTTTTCTTTTCGTTGGCAAATCTTAATCCGTATCTTCGTTGCATGAAAGAAGATATACGGATGCGCCAAAAATGGCTTGAGCTATACGTCGAAACGGGTTCTGTGACAAAAACTGCCCTTCGGTGCGGGATTACCCGTTCCACGTTATACCGTTGGATAAATTGCGAGAAAGAACAAGGCAAGTCGGAATTGTCCGATAAGTCTAAACATTCATCAAGACTTGCCAATATGAAGATAACACCTGAAATTGAAACCATTATCCTTAATCTGTGCGTGAGACAAGAAGATGGGGAGCGCAACGGATTGCCAACTATCTGCTTAGGAAGAGAATAAAGCTCTCAGGCATGACGGTGTGGCGTGTGTTGAAAAGCATCAGGTCAAAGCTGTTGTGAAACGTTGCGAGAAATTTATTTCTTCTTCCAGCCGATTTTTTCCATCGGCAACATCCGGATAACCATATCCCCCCGCCGTTGTTCATAGCGGCAGGAAAAACATGCCTGACGGCGATACGTGACGCACGGCACTCAAACCCTCTATTCCAACGTGAAACTGACAGCCGAGAGGGATGCCGACACGGGCGGTCTCGTATGGAAAACTGAAAGTCCGACACCGCTCACAGGCGGGCTGTTGGACGAACACTATTATTTCTACTATCCCTATCAGGCACGAGCCTCAATACTGGGGCAGGGCGGCTGTTCGCCTTCATCATTACGGTGAACGAGCTAACCGTGCCCGGCTTGTCGGTGCGGAGCGAAACATACACCATCTCCGACAATAAGACCTGCCATATCCTGGAGTCTGTCTGCCCGTGATGTTATCCTCTCATCGAATTCCTGTACTCACTCGGGCTCATTCCATAGTACTTCCTGAACACCTCCCTGAAATATCTGACATCGGAGAACCCCGAGTCATCCGAGATTTCCGTTATCGAACAGTCTTTTTCCCTGAGCAGTTGTGCCGCATATTGCAGCCGCATGGAGCGGATATAGTCAGCCGGGGCATGGCCGGTGAGCGCCTTCAACTTGTTGAAAAATCCGGTGCGGCTCATGTTCTGCCTGCCACAGAGCATGTCCACACAGAAACCGGGGTTGTCGATATTCTTCATGACACATTCCCTTACGGAGGCCATGAATTTCCAGTCCCGGGTATTGTGGCAGTCCGGCGGAACCTGTCCGACTCCGTCCTCAAGACCGGCGTATGCCCGTTTGAGCAGTGCCCGGTTTGCCAGTATGTTCCTGATATTCGCCCTGAGCACGTTTATGCTAAACGGTTTGGTGATATAGGCGTCAGCTCCGTTTTCCAGCCCCTCCAGCATGTCCTTCTCATCTCCCAAGGCGGTCAGCAGCATGACCGGGATATGGGATGTCTCAATATCGGATTTGACGGACGCGCAAAGTTCGTCCCCTCCCATTTCAGGCATCATAACGTCCGAAAGTATCAGGTCCGGATTGTATTCTCTCGCCACAAGCAGCGCGTCCCGTCCGTTGGAACAGGTTTGGACCAGGTATTCCTCTTTCAGCAGCCCCTCAAGGTAGGTCCGCAAATCGTCATTGTCCTCCACAATAAGAATACGCTGCCGGTCCCCGCCGGTCATTGTTGGAAGGATCTCACGCATGGGGCCGCAATCCGGCTCGCGCAGGATGCGCAGGACGGTCGGGTTCGGCAGCGCCCGCACCGGGAACCAGGCCCGGAACCCGGCGCTCCACGAAAAGGCACTGCGCAGCCGGGCCGCGCGGGTGCGGAGCTGCGCCTCATCATAGACATAGCAGGGCGTCGGAAGCGCGCGGAGCAGCTCCTCCGGCGCAAAGACGGCGTCCTGCGGATCGCGCCGCTCAGGCGCGGACATTGCGCTGATAAAGCAGGTTCAGGCCCTTGAGCATCAGGGTGCGGTCGTAGATGAGCTTTCTGCGGCACAGCGGCACAACGAATTTGGAGATGCCGCCCGTCGCCACGACCGTTGCCGGGGTCCCAAGCTCCTGCTCCATGCGGTCGAGCAGGCCGTCGAGCATGGCTGCCGCACCGAACATGATGCCGCTGCGCATGGCGTCGCGCGTATTTTTGCCGATGGCACGCTGTGGCTTGTCCAGACTGATGCCGGGGAGCTGGGCCGTGCGGCCGGTCAGCGCCTCGAGCGAGATCTTCAGGCCGGGGCAGATGCAGCCGCCGGTATAGACGCCGTCCTTGTCGATGGCCGTGATGGTCGTCGCTGTGCCCATATCCACGATGAGCAGCGGCGCGCCATAGTCATGGATGGCCGCGACGGAGGCAACGATGAGGTCGCTGCCGATCTCCGCAGGATTGTCCATGCGGATGTTCAGGCCCGTGCGGATGCCGGGGCCGACGACGAGGCAGTTCTTCCCCGTCAGCTTGCGGATGGCGGTGCGGAACGAATTGAGCACCGGCGGCACGACGGAGGCGACGATCGTGCCGTCGATCATGGACGGAACGACGTCGAACAGCGCCAGAATGTTCTTGAGCTCCGCACAGTACTGATCGGACGTCTTGATGGAGTCCGTTGCCATGCGCGCCTCAAACAGGATGTCGTTCCCCTCGATGCCGCCGAGGACGACGTTGGTATTGCCGATATCAATTGCAAGGATCATAAGGTTTCCTCCAGTAACAGATCTTTCACGCAGCAGACTGCTTTGCCGCCGTCCACCGTCACGATGCCGCAGCTCGGAGCGCGGCCGCCGCAGGCGCCGGGATTCAGCAGCCAGAGGCCGCCCTCCTGCCTGCAATAGGGAATGTGGGTATGGCCGAACAGCGCGACCTGCGCCTGCTGCTCCTGCGCCGCAAGAGAAAAGCGGAGCAGCCCCTGCTTGACGCCGTAGCGGTGCCCGTGCGTGCCGAAAATGCGCACGCCCTCAAAGGTCCGGAGCAGCGTCTCCGCGCGCGGCGGGCCCCACAGGTCGCAGTTGCCGCGGACGCTCAGGACCGGCAGGCCGCAGAATTCCTCCGCAAGACGGTCGGCATCGGCGCAGTGGTCGCCGAGATGGATCACGGCATCCGGCCGCTCCCGCCGCACGGCAAGCTGCATGAATTCCTGCTCGCCATGAGAATCCGAAAGGATCAGAAGCTTCATGGCGTCACCTCCTTCGCGTTTGGTGCATATATTATAGCAGGCCACAGAGCGGGAGGCAATCATTTATGAAGCAGGAAGATGCAAAAAAAGAGGCGCAGCGGATCCTTCACGCCCCGGAGGCACAGCAGCTCCTTGCGCTGCTCTCCCGCGGCGGCGGGCAGACGCTGCAGCAGGCGGCGGCAGCGGCGCAGCGCGGCGACATGGCGGGGGCGCAGGCCATGCTGAAGCCGCTGCTGGACGACCCGCAGGCGGCCGCTCTGCTGGAAAAGCTGAAGCAGGGCAGGTGATCGGCACGGAAAATCTGGAGGAAAAGCTCAGTCAGGTCCTGAACGACCCGAATTCCATGGCGCAGCTGATGTCATTCGCGCAGTCGCTCGGCATGGGGCCGCCCGATGCGCCCCCGCCCCCCGGTCCGCCGCCCGGGCCGTCACCCGGCCCGCCGCCCGGCGACGACGCCTTCGTGCGCGGCATCCTGCAGCTCGTCCGGCAGGCGAATCAGAAGGACGGGCCGCAGGAGGCACTGCTGGCGGCGCTCAAGCCCTATCTGCGCCCGGAGCGGCGGGAAAAGCTTGACCGGGCGATGCGCATCGCGCGCATCTCGCAGATCGCAGGCGGCGCGCTGAAGCAGCACGGCGGCCTGCTGGGAGGGCCGAACGATGTATAACCGTTATACCCCAACGCCCGGCGGGCAATACCAACGCAAGCCCGTCCCGGAGCCGAAGCGTCCGCCCGGCCCACCGCCGGGGCAGCCGTGTTCCCCCGGTCCGCCGCCTGCGCCGCAGCCGCCGGGACCGCCGCCGTGTCCTCCCCCGCCGCCCGGTCCGCCGCGCCCACCGCTGCGGCTGCCGTTTCTGGAGGGGCTGATCCCCGGCATGGACAGCGGTGATGTGCTGGTCGTGCTCATTTTGCTGCTGCTCCTGTCGGAGGGCAACGAGGACTCCGGCTCCGTGCTGATGACGCTGGCGATCTTTCTGTTTTTGCAATAGAGCAACATAAAATCACCCGCTGCGGAGACCCGCAGCGGGTGCGCTATTTTTGTTTTGGGTCTGTACAGGACAATTCAAACGCGCAGGGGCGCTGGTGCACCACCGTGCTCCCCCGATTTGTCATTCCGAGGAGCGAAGCGACGTGGGAATCTCGGGAAGGCAGTTACGATTTTGCCGATAGCTTCCCCGCGATCCTACTGGGCACTGCGAGATCGCCACGTCGGCCTTCGGCCTCCTCGCAATGACAAACTTGGGAGCATTGCGCCAATGAATTTGTGCTGGAAAACTCATGGGTGCGCAAGGTGCTCAGTGAGCGCCGCTACAGACGCAATCGGTGCACACCGTTTTAACGTTACGCTGTACGACCTGCGAATGCCTGCACGAGATTGCCACGGGCGCAAAGCGCCCTCGCAATGACAAATCTGGAGGCCTGTGCGGATTTTACTCCGTGAACATGGCAGTGGAGAGGTAGCGTTCGCCGGTGTCGGGGAGCAGGGCGACGATGGTCTTGCCTGCATTTTCCGGTCGCTTGGCCAGCTCCGCCGCCGCAAAGACCGCCGCACCGGACGAAATGCCGGCGAGCAGGCCCTCCTCCCGCGCCAGCGCGCGGCCGGTGGCGAAGGCGTCCTCATTTTCCACGGGGAAGACCTCATCATAGACGGAGGTGTTGAGCGTCTTCGGTACGAAGCCCGCTCCGATGCCCTGGATCTTGTGCGGACCGGGCGTGCCCTTGGACAGGACCGGCGAACCGGCCGGTTCGACCGCGACGACGCGCACATTCGGGTTCTGCGACTTCAGATATTCGCCCGTGCCCGTGATGGTGCCGCCGGTGCCGACGCCTGCGACGAAAATATCGACGGTGCCATCCGTATCCTGCCAGATCTCCGGGCCGGTCGTGGCGCGGTGGATGGCGGGGTTAGCCGGATTCGTGAACTGGCCGGGCAGGAAGCTGCCGGGCGTCTGTGCGGCGATCTCCTCCGCCTTGGCAATGGCACCCTTCATGCCCTGCGCACCGTCCGTCAGGACAAGCTGCGCACCATAAGCCTTGAGCAGATTGCGGCGCTCGACACTCATGGTCTCCGGCATGGTCAGGATGACGCGGTAGCCGCGCGCGGCCGCCATGGCGGCAAGGCCGATGCCGGTGTTGCCGCTCGTCGGCTCGACGATGACAGCGCCCGGCTTCAGCAGGCCGCGCCGCTCGGCGTCGTCCAGCATGGCACAGGCGATGCGGTCCTTTACGCTGCCCGCAGGGTTAAAATATTCGACCTTGGCCAGCAGGTTTGCCTTCAGGCCGCGCACTGCGGCGAAGCGCTGCAGCTGCACGAGCGGCGTGTGGCCGACAAGTTCGGAAATGCTGGAATAGACTTTCATAAAACAGGCTCCTTTCGAATCCCTATATAACCTACGGTATTTCTAGGCATTATACTAGCACGAGTCGGCGCCGTTGTCAAGCCCCCAAAACCGGAAAATGGAGCCGCCGTTACCGGCAGCTCCATTCCCTCTCTCTTCTTCCTATCTGTAAGGCAGGTCAGCCCTGTCCGTAGTAGGCATTTTTTCCGTGCTTGCGCAGGTAGTGCTTATCGAGCAGCTCCTGCTGCATTGCGCCGCGGTTCGGGCTGAGCTGCAGCGCATGGAAATTCATGAAGGCGACCTCCTCCAGAACGACCGCATTGTGCACGGCGTTTTCGGCATCGGTGCCCCAGGCAAACGGGCCGTGGCTGTTGACCAGCACGGCGGGGATGGCCTCGGGGTCCTTGCCCGCGAACGTCTCGATGATGACCTTGCCGGTCTCCTTCTCATATTCGCCCGCGATCTCCTCCGGCGTCATCGGACGGGTGCAGGGGATCTCACCATAGAAGTAGTCGCCCTGCGTCGTGCCCATGGGGACGATGCCGACGCCCGCCTGCGCAAAGCTCGTTGCCCAGCGGGAGTGCGTGTGGACAATGCCGCCGATGCCAGGGAAGGCACGGTACAGCTCCACATGCGTCGGCGTGTCGCTCGAGGGCTTCCATTTGCCCTCGACGACCTTGCCGTCCAGATCCACGACGACCATGTCCCCGACCGTCATGCCGTCATAGCTGACGCCGGACGGCTTGATGACGACCAGACCGCTGGCGCGGTCGATCCCGGAGACGTTGCCCCAGGTAAAGGTGATGAGACCGTGCTTCGGCAGCAGGAGATTAGCCTCCAGCACCTGACGCTTCAGTTCCTCCAGCATGGCGCGCTCCTTACTTCAGCTTCCACGCAAGGTCGCTCAGGAACAGGTCGTGCTCCAGAGACTCCACCGTGGTATCCGCACCGATGTGAACGTACTCGATGTCCATGATGCGGGCCCAGTCGCGCATCTGCTCGGCCGTGACGTCGTAGGACAGGACGGTGTGATGCGCGCCGCCGGCAGTGATCCAGCACTCGACGCCGGTCGTGAGGTTCGGCATGGCCTTCCACATAACGCGGGCGACGGGCAGGTTCGGCATGGGCATGATGGGCTTTACAGCCTCAATGTCCTGCACGATGAGGCGCAGGCGGCCGCCCATGTCGATCAGGCTGACGACGATGGCCTTACCGGCCTTGCCCTCGAAGACCAGACGGGCGGGATCCTTCTCGTTCATGCCGATGCCCAGCGGATGGGTCTCGATGCGCGGGCGGGCGCTGGCAAGGCTCGGGCAGACCTCGAGCATGTGTGCGCCGAGGCTGTATTCCTGACCCTTGACAAGATGATAGGTATAGTCCTCCATGAAGCCGGACGCGCCGTTGCCGCCCTCGCCCATGGCCTTCAGGATGGCGGTCATGGCGGAGACCTTCCAGTCGCCCTCGCCGCCGTAGCCGTAGCCCTGCGCCATCAGATGCTGGGAAGCCAGGCCGGGCAGCTGCTCCATGCCGTAGAGGTCCTGGAACGTGTTGGCAAAGGCCTTGCTGCCCTCGCGGTCCATCATCTTCTTCATGGCGATCTCTTCGCGCGCCTGATAGCGGATGGCTTCGACGTTGTCCGTTGCAAAGTCATACTTCTCGCGGTAGACGTCCATGAGTGCGTCGACCTCGGCCTCCGTGACGGCGTTCATCTCCTTGACGAGATCGCCGACGGCCCAGGTGTTGACCTGCCAGCCGAGCTTGCGCTGCACTTCGACCTTATCGCCCTCGGTGACGGCGACTTCGCGCATGTTGTCGCCGAAGCGCATGACCTTCAGGCTGCGGGAGAAGGCGACGCCGACGGCGACCTTCATCCAGCTGGCCAGACGCTCCTGCACGTCGCCGTCCTGCCAGTAACCGGCAATGATCTTGCGCGGAGCGCGCAGGCGGGCGCCGATGAAGCCGTGCTCGCGGTCGCCGTGGGCAGCCTGATTCAGGTTCATGAAGTCCATGTCGATCTCTTCATTCGGGATCTCACGGTTATACTGCGTGGCGAAGTGGCACCACGGCTTCTGGAGCAGCTCCAGACCGTTGATCCACATCTTGGACGGAGAGAACGTATGGCACCACGTCACGATACCGGCGCAGGCGTCGTTATAGTTGGCTTCCTTCACGACGTCGAGGATCTCGGCGTTGCTCTTGGCCGTGACCTTGTACTTCAGGGGATAGGGCAGAACGGCAGAAAGCTTCTGCGCCATTTCCTCGGCGCGGGCAGCGACGGTGCGGAGCACCTCTTCGCCGTACAGCGTCTGCGAGCCAACGACAAACCAGAATTCATAGTTTTTCATCTTTGTACACTCCTTACAGATTTTCTGTGGCAGCCTGCTCCACGCGGAGACAGGCCTTATACTGATTGAGGAACGTGCGGAAGCCTTCAACGTCCGCCGGGTCCGGCTGGAGCGTCGTGCGGACGGCATCGGCGAAGACATGCTCTGCGAGGAAGGCCTCGAGCGTCTTGCCGCCGCCCTGCAGGACGAAGGCCGCCAGAAGCGCCATGCCGTAGGGGCCGCCTTCTCCGGCGCTCTCCATGACGGTCACGGGCGCACCGCAGGCCGCGGCCATGTATTTCTGGCCGACGCCCGGCGTCTTGAACAAGCCGCCGTGGCCGGTGAGCGAATCGATGGCCACCTGCTCGGAGGCCAGCAGATCCATGCCGATCTTCAGCGTAGCCATGGTGGAATAGAGCTGTGCGCGCAGGAAGTTTGCCAGCGTGAAGCGGCTGTCCGGGCGGCGCAGGACCAGCGGGCGGCCCTCATCGAGATGGGTCACGCCCTCGCCTGCCAGATAGTTCACGACCATGACGCCGCCGCAGTCGGCCTCGCCCTCAAGGCTCTTGCGGTAGAGCTTCGTGAACAGCTCGCCCGTGTCGACGGAGCTGCCGAACAGCTCAGCCGTCTCGCGCAGGACGCCTGCCCAGGCGTTCATATCATTCGTACAGTTGTTGCAGTGCACCATGGCGACGGGGCGGCCCGTCGGCGTGGTAACAAGATCGATCTCCGGATAGACCTTCTGCAGCGGATGCTCCAGAACGACCATGGAGAAGATGGACGTACCGGCGGAGACGTTGCCCGTGCGCGGGCCGACGGCGTTCGTGGCCGTCATGCCGGTACCGGCGTCGCCCTCGGCCGGGGCAAACACGATGCCCTCGGACAGCATGCCATCGAGGCGGGCCGCACCGGCGGCGGTCAGCTTGCCTGCCGGGACACCGGCGGGCAGGACCTGCGGCAGCAGATCGCGCAGCGTGAAGGGCTGCTCCGCGATAAGGCGGTCGAACTTTTCCATCATGCCGCGGTCATAGTCCAGCGTTTCGCTGTCGATGGGGAACATACCGGAGGCCTCGCCGATGCCGACGGCGTTCACGCCGGTGAGCATATAGTGGAAATATCCCGCCAGCGTCGTGATATGCGCAAGCTTGCCGACATGCGCCTCGCCGGTGCGGATGGCATGCCAGAGATGCGCGATCGACCAGCGCTGCGGGATGTTGAAGCCGAACAGCTCCGTCAGCTCCGCCGCCTCTTCGCCCGTCATGGTGTTCTGCCAGGTGCGGAAGGGCGTGAGCAGGTTCCAGTCCTTGTCAAAGGCCAGATAGCCGTGCATCATGGCCGAGATGCCCATGGCATCCACGGAGACCTCGCCGAGGGCGCGCAGTGCCGTGCGCAGGCCGTTCCAGGCCTCCTCGAGGTCATAGGTCCAGACGCCGTCGCGGAGGTCGCTCTTCCAGGTGTAGTCGCCGGAGGCGACCGGGCGGAAGGCCTCGTCGATCAGGACGGCCTTGATACGGGTCGAGCCAAATTCGATACCAAGCGTATGAGTCATATTATGTCTCCTTTTGAGCCTGCATTCTCTCCCACGGAGAAATGATGTTTTTCTGGATGGGGTCGTTGAGCAGATAGCAGATCAGATATTGCGGCAGGCTGATGCCGAACAGTGCGATCACGATCAGCGTGTACGGGAAAAAGCTGAAGCCGAACAGGAAGCCGACGCCATGCACCACGATCGGCAGCCAGCCGCGGCCGCCGCGCAGGGCGGACATGCCGTTGGCGTTCTTCAGGATCTGGCCGTTCGGCAGATCGAACATGGCGCGCATGAGGAAGGCATAGCTCCCGCGGCCGAGCGCGAAGCCGATGGTAAACAGGCCGAAGGCGAAGAACATCGGGCCGAGGAAGGTACCGAAGTTGCCCATGCCAAGGCTGAGCAGGAAATATCCCAGAAACAGCAGTCCGCCGAACAGCAGCCCGAGCGGAAGACTGCGCCAAAAATCCTTTTTAAATTCGTCCCGGAACTCCTCCCACAAAAGCACATTGCCCTCGCGCACGAGCACAATGAGAGCGCGGTCCATGGCGCACAGCGCAGCCGGCATCGTCACGACCGGGATGCAGCAGGCCAGAAACAGCAGGTTCAGACGGATGAGCTTCCATGCATGGTTCCAAAACAGATAGAAAAACCGACGCGCACCCTCGCGGGGCGCGGGAAGGCCGCGGCCTTCCCGACGCATTCCGCGCTGCATCAGTTTTTCATACCGGTCATCACGATGCCTTCGACGAAGTACCGCTGACCGAGGAGATAGAACACGACGCCGGGCACGAAGGACATGCAGGTGCCGCACATGATGGCGGACCAGTCCGTCTTCAGGGAGCCCTTGAGCTGGCTCAGGCCCATGGAGATCGTGAACTTATCATCCGTATTGATATAAATCATCTGCTGGAGCAGATCGTTCCAGATCTGGATGAAGAGGAACATGGCGACGACGATCATCGCCGATTTGATGGAAGGAACGATGACGTTGAGGAGGATACGGAAGTAGCCTGCGCCGTCGATCGTTGCAGCTTCGTCGAGCTCACGCGGGATGGAGCGGACGAACTGGCGGATGAGGAAGATGTTGAACGCGCCGCCGCCGCAGAGATACGGCAGGATGAGCGGCCAGAACGTGTTGGACATGTTGAAGAACTTCGTCCACATGATGTACAGCGGGATGAGCGTGACCATGGTCGGCAGCAGCATGGAGCCGACGCACAGCGTGAACAGGAAGTTCCGCAGGCGGAAGCGCAGGCGCGCGAAGGCATAGCCGCACATCGTGGCCGTGATGGTGCCGAAGATGACAGACGGGACGATGATGATCATCGTGTTCTTCAGATAGGTCCAGAACTTGAAGTATTCCAGCGTGTTGGCGTAGTTCGAGAACAGCCAGCGCGGCGGGAAGAAGGCAGGCGGCCACTTGAACAGCTCGGCGTTCGACATCAGGCTGGAACGGAAGATCCACCAGATGGGCAGCATGCACAGACAGGTCAGGAAGATCAGCGCGATGAAGCACAGCGCATTCGTGATGCGCTCGGTGCGCTTGCGGCTTTTCAGGCTGCTCATTTGTCGTCGCCTCCTTCATAGAAGATCCAGCTCTTACTGGTGGCAAACAGCAGCAGCGTAAAGGCGCCGATCAGCAGGAACAGCACGAAGGCGATTGCGCAGGCGAGACCGATCTTGCCGCGCTGCTTGAACGCGTAGTTGTAGAGCATGTAGGACATAAAGTAAGAGGATTTGCCGGGGCCGCCCTTCGTCAGAGCGAGGGCAGGCGTGACGACCTGCATGTTGGTGATCAGGGACATCAGCATATTATAGAAGATAATGGGGGTCATGCTGGGGAAGGTCACATGCCAGAAGCGCTGCCATGCATTTGCGCCGTCGATCTCGGCGGCCTCATGGTACACGCGGGGCACATTCTGCAGGCCCGCCAGGAAAATCACGATCAGGTTGCCGGAGAGCCACACGGCGATCAGTGCCAGCGACGGAACGACCTGCGAGGACGAGCTGACGAACATCAGGCGTTCGATGCCGAGCTTGGAGAGGATGTAGTTGAACAGGCCCCACTCCGTGTTGTACAGCCAGCTCCAGCCGATGTAGACGGCGGCTGCGGGCAGCACATAGGGCAGGTAGAAAACCGCGCGGAAGAAGCCGCGGGCGGGGATCTTGCGGTTGAGCAGCATTGCGACAATCAGGGAATAGACCATGCTGCCGACGACAGCAAGCAGGGAGAAATAGACGGTGACTTTGATGGATTCCTTGAAGTACGGATCCGTGGTGAAGAGCTTGATATAGTTATTGATGCCGTTCCATTCCGGTGCGCCGGTTCCGCCCCACTTGAAAAAGCTCAGGCCGAACACCGCGATCAGCGGAATATAGGTCAGCACGATCAGGCCGATAAATGCGGGGATGAGGTAGAGATACGCAGCGCGCGCTTCCTTGCGGAGCAGCTTGCTCTTGGGTTTCTTAGTGCGTTTGGGCAACTTGCTCACCCTTTCTTTGAGTTAGGAGTTGAAAAAGACATTTTGGCCGGCCGCCGCTCCGGGCGGCCGGCCAAAACCGGGGTTTCAGATATCAGTCAGAGGGTTCTGCTTACTCGCCCATGAACACTGCGTTCAGTGCGTCGTAGTTCTCGGTGATCGCCTGCTCAGCGGTCTGCTCGCCGGTCCAGACCGGGCCGAGGACCGTGCGGAGGAGCTCGATGAACTCGGTGGTGTGCGGGATGTAGTACCAGCAGGTAGACTCAGCGCAATCTCTTGCGTAGTCAACGACAGCACCCTTGTACTCGTCATGATCCGGGAAGTTGGGGTTGTCGATCCACTTGTTGGTGAGGGTCTCATCGGTGTAGTACTCTTCGAGGATGGGCATCCAGATGCCGGTGGCGATCAGGCTGTCCCAGCTGTTCTCTTCCTTCATGTACCACTTGATGAAGGTCATGGCCTCTTCCGGATGCTTGGTCTGGGAGAAGACGACCTGCGGGCCGCCGGTGCAGATGGTGACCTCGTTGACCATCTTCGGCAGACGGGCGACGCCATAGTTCAGGCCTTCGTCACGGGCGGTGGCAAGGCAGGTGCCGACGTTCCATGCGCCAGCGGTCGCCATGGCGACGGTGCCGGTCAGCAGGGAGCGCTGCATGCCGTTGTCCTCGAGGCCTGCATTGTAGGGCATGCAGTTCTCAACGAGGGTCAGGTCAGCGACCTTCTGGATGGACTCGATGACCTTCGGGTCATTGATGGTGCAGGCGGAGCCGTCCTCGGTGAACCAGCGGCCGCCGTTGGACAGTGCCCAAACCTCAAGCTGCCAGGTCCAGTTGTCAACGACGCAGCCGTACTGCTTGATGTTTTCCTTGTCGAAATCCGGGCTCAGGGCGTTGTTGCCGTTGGCGTCGAGGGTCAGGGTCTTGGCCAGGGTGACGAACTCGTCCCAGGTCATAGCCTCGGTAGCGGACGGATAGTCCAGGCCGGCGGCATCGAACATGTCCTTGTTGTAGTACAGGGACAGGACTTCGTTCGCAGCGGAGTAAGCAACGGGCTTGCCTTCGCTCTTGAAGGTGATGGAATCAAGGGGCATGGAGTCGGCGCCCTCGTACATGGCGGAGATGTCGTACAGCAGGCCGTCGGAAGCGAAGTCCAGAACGCCGGACTCGTTCATGATGCCGCAGTCGGGAAGCTCACCCGCGGTAGCCATGGTGTTCAGCTTCGTGACATACTCTTCGTTGGGGATTGCCATGACCTCAACCTTGATGTTCGGATACTCTTCATGGAACTTGTCGGCGACGGCCTGCACGCTGGCAGCCTCGTCCGGGGTGCCCCAGTAGGAGTAGGTGATGGTGACGACGTCGCCGTCATTGCCGTTGGTGTCATCGGAGGAATCGGAGTTCTCCGTGGCGGGGGTGGTGTCCTGAGAGCCGTCGGTCTGATCGTTGTTGTCGGTGTTGGTTGCGCAGGCGACCATACCAACGACCATCAGGAGGCACAGCAGGAGCGCGATGATCTTCTTCATGGTTCAGGTTCCTTTCTTCATTTCAAGTTTTTTATTATAGCAGCTTCCTGCTGCGTATAATTACGAAATGGTGGTATCGACCCAGACGCGCATCTCGCCGGGCGTGCGGTTGCCCCACAGGCCATAGGGAACGGCGTGCAGCGTGCACGGCTCGGTGCGCAGTGCGCAGTCGGCATAGAGCTCAGCGTCGTCCACACCGGTCGACACGATCCGGCAGCCGTTCACGTCCAGCTCCGGCAGGTTGCCGGGCAGGCCCTCGGCGGGCGCCTTTTCCTCGACGGCGGCATCCGGCGCCATGCGCAGGGCCGCGAGGTTTTCGCCGTTGTCCTGCTGCTCGAAGCAGTAGACGAACGGGCCCTTCTGCAGTGCGACGCGGCCGACATCGGCGCGAACACACAGGTTTGCGGCGCAGCGGTGCACGGGCACCGAGCCGCTGAGCGTGAAGTGATGCTCTCCTGCGCAGTTCACGGCAAGCACGGCATAGCCGTTCTCGACCGCAGGCTGGATTTCCTCGCCGTTCAGGCGGAAGACGGGAGCCTCGATCCACTTCGGCAGACGCAGGCGCACAACGATGGGATGCGTGCCACTCGAGCGGACATCCAGCTCCAGCGCGCCGCCGTTCATCAGGCCGCTGCGCTGCTCGATGCGGACGTCGGTATCGCGCAGGGTCGTCTCGATGGTCGAGCCGACGAGCAGGTTGACATAAATACTGCGCTCATCGACCGCATAGATGTACTGCCCGAGGGAGGCAAGCGTGCGGGCGATATTTGCGGGGCAGCAGGCGACCTCGAACCACGGCTGACGGACGGGCTTGAGATACTCGATAGAGGTGTGGTCCTTGCAGTTTGCGGGCCAGACCTCCAGCGGATTGACGTAGAAGTAGCGGTCGCCCGCAGCGCTGACGCCGCCGAGCACCGTGTTGCACAGGGCGCGCTCCACCGTCTCGTAATACGAGGCATCGTGGGACATGGCCGCCATGCGCTGGCCAAACATCATCAGACCGATGGACGCACAGCTTTCGCAGTACATGCGGTCGTTCGGCAGGTCGTAATCCACGGTAAAGCGCTCGAGCAGACCGGACGAGCCGATGCCGCCCGTGATATACATACGGCGCTTCGTGACATTGTCCCAGAGCGTCTGGCAGGCATTGCGCAGGGCCTCGTCCTGCTGGATATCGGCCAGATCTGCCATTGCGCTGCACTGGTACATGGCGCGGACTGCGTGGCCCTCCATTGTCTTCTGCTCCACGGGGCGCACATGCGACTGGGAGTAGGAGGGATCGTAGTTGCGCAGTTCGGGGAAAATGACCTTGTGGTTCGGGTCATTCATCTCGCGCAGCAGGTAGTTCGGCGTGCGGCCGCGGCAGTCCAGGAAGAAGCGGGCCGTTTTCAGGTAACGCTCCTCGCCGGTCACGCGCCACAGCTTCACGAGGGCAAGCTCGATCTCCTGATGGCCGGGATAGCCGGGGATCTGCCCCTCGCCGTCGCCGAAGGTTTGGCAGATGAGATCTGCGAACTTTGCGGCGATGTCGAGCAGGCGGCGCTTACCGGTCGCGTTATAGTAGGCGACGGCGGCCTCGATGAGATGGCCTGCGCTGTAGAGCTCGTGGCCCTCGGTGAGGTTCTTCCAGCGAAGCTCGGGATGGCAGACCGTGAAATAGGTGTTCAGGTAGCCGTCCGGCTGCTGGGCCTGGCCGATGATCTCAATGAGCTCGTCAGCCTCGGGAATATACTCTGTTTCGCCGTTATTTGCGCAATAAGCGACTGCCTCGAGCCATTTATAGGCATCCGTATCGCCGAAGACAACGCCGCGGTGCTCACCCTGGAGCGTGCCGCCGGCGATGCGGAAATTATCAATGCAGAAGCAGCGGCTCTGGCCCTGCTTGCCGTTGAGGATCTCCCACTGCACGGGGATCATTTTCTTTGCGACCATGCCCGCGTAATGGCTGAACAGCGGATCCGTTACTCTAATTTTTTTCAAATCGGGGATCGTGATCTTGCTTGCCATAATGTGGAACCTCCATTGGTGGTTAAACGTTTAAGAAGAAATCAGAAAAGAAAACGCGGAATCCCGTCGTCGGTCGCCGCGTGCCGAAGCCGCAATTGGCGTCCGGTGATTTAAACGTTTAACTTTTTCTGACCTGATTATATCATAATTTTCGGATTTGTAAAGGCAGAATTACAGAATCGTGAGTTTATACAACTTTCCCGACTATTTTTTGTGCAGAATCCACAACGATCAAGCTGCGCATCTGCCGGTCTGCAGCCGTTCCGGACTGCATGTAAGCCAAAAAATGTGCAGCACGCGGGATTTCCCTGTAATTTGCGTCAAATTTAGCATTTTCCCCGAAATAAAACGTTTAGCTCTTGCTGTTTTTCGTACGGTATGATATGATTATATCAACGCTTCGCATTGTAAATTACCAGAGAAGGTGAACCATTTCATGGCAACCATTCGCGAAATCTCGGACCGAGCCGGTGTATCCATCGCAACGGTCTCCAAGGTCCTGAACAACAAATCCGGCGTCAAGCAGGAGACGGCCGACCGAATTCTGCAGATCGCGGACCAGCTCAATTATCGTCCGAATCTCAACGCCCGCTCGCTGAAGCTCGGCGACGCGCGCACCATCGGCATCATCACGGAGGACCTGACCGTCTTCAACACGCCGGAGATCGTCGACGGCGTCGCCTCCGTATGCGAAACGCTGAACTATCATTATATTCTGAGCAATCTGCGTTTCAACAAGCGCTACCACGACAATCCCTGGGACTATCCCGAGAGCAACGTGCTCGTTCGCTCCGCCGTGAACGATCTGCTGTCCAAGCAGGTCGCGGGCATCATCTATATCGGCTGTCACAGCCACCTTGTCGCATCGCTGAAGGCGCATGCCCATATCCCGTTCGTGTGCGTTTACTGCACCTGCGAGGATCAGGACGTGCCCTGCGTCGGCTATGATGACCGTCTTGCCGCCTATGAGGCCACGGGCACTCTGCTGGAGCACACGTCGGAGCACATCGGCATGATCACCGGTCCCATCCACTCCGTGCACACCCTGCGCCGCGCCAACGGCTTCCTGCAGGCCCTGCACGACCACGGCGTAGCCTATGACTCTTCCCTCGTCCGCGCAAGTGACTGGGACCGTGACTCCGGCTACCGTCTCGGCGGCGAGCTCATCCGTGCGGGCGCAAAGGCCATTTTCGCCCAGAATGACCTTGTCGGCACCGGCGTGATCGACTGGTGCAACCAGAACGGCATCGAGGTCGGCAGGGACATCTTCCTCATCGGCTACGATAACCGTGAGATCATTCATCTACAGTATCAATTTCTATTCCGTCACGTTCACGGAGCTTTTTAATAATCATACCGCTTGTAAATGCACGGAAAACATCTGTTTTAAATTCATATTTAAGTTTTTTTTCGACAGCACCGATTGTTTTTTCAAGCGTATCGCGGTGGCTTGTGCCAAAGCTTATGACAAGTATTGCAGTTTTCATATTTTCTCCTTTATTTTCTGTTCATACAATTCTAAACTTTCTTTTGCAATTTCAAGCATTTCATCTGAAACCATAAAATTTAATATTTCTTTTTTAGTGTCCCTGCTTTCGCTTATTAAAATACTTCTGTATTTCTCTATTATAGGTAAAATGCTTGCGTAAAATTCTAAATCGTTTGATTTAATTTGTCTGATTTTTTTCGCAAGTGCCGGTGATTTGCCGTTTGTCGAAACAGAAATCGTTATGTCATCGTAGTTTTTTGATGACGGTAATATAAAATCGGAATGCTCTGTGTCATCAGATAGGGACACTAAAATGTTGCGCTTTTTTGCGTCATTGTAAATCGTTTGATTTACTTCTTTGTTGTCTGTTGCGGCTATGACAAGAAAAGAATTTTCTATGTCACTTGAGGAATATTCTTTTTCAAGTCGTTTGACGTTTGGAAATCTGTCTTTAAAAACAGGACTTACTGCGGTTACATCTGCACCATATTTTAAAAGCGTTTTAACCTTTCTTTCCGCAACATTTCCACCGCCTGCAACGGTACATTTTCTTCCGCGTATATTCAGCATTATCGGAAACATCAGTTTTCCTCCAACCATTTTGCAGCCTCAACCGCGTAGTAGGTTATAAGCATTTTTGCACCGGCACGTTTCATTGCGGTAAGGCTTTCAAGGACGATTGACTTTTCGTCAATCCAACCGTTTTGTGCGGCGGCTTTAATCATTGAGTATTCACCGCTTACATGATATATTGCAAGAGGGACACTAAAAGTATCGCTGACCGTTTTTGCAATGTCAAGATACGGCATACCGGGTTTCACCATGATTATGTCCGCACCTTCGTCAATGTCAAGCTGTGTTTCGATAATTGCCTCTTTTTTATTTCTGAAATCCATTTGATAACTTTTTCTGTCCCCAAACGACGGAGCACTGTCAGCTGCGTCGCGGAACGGTCCGTAAAATGATGATGAATATTTGACGCTGTATGCCATTATAAGTACGTCCTCAAAGCGGTTTTCGTCAAGTGCCTGACGTATTGCGCCTACTCGTCCGTCCATCATATCCGATGGTGCAACAATATCCGCACCTGCTTTTGCACAAGCCACCGACGCTTTTGCTAAAAGCGGTAAAGTCTTGTCGTTGACGATACAGTCGTGTTCGATAACACCGCAGTGACCGTGCGAAGTGTACTCGCAAAGACAAATATCGGCAATTACGATTAAATCGGGATACAGTTCTTTTGTAAGGCGGATTGCACGTTGAACAATGCCAAATTCATTGTATGCCTCACTGCCGAATTCATCTTTTGTTTTCGGAATACCAAAGTAAAGCACCGCACCGACACCTGCCGAAACCACTTCGTCAAGTGCGGACGGCAGGTCGGTAAGCGAGTATCGCTTGATGTTCGGCATTGACGGAATATCTTCTGTTTCGCCGTCAATTATGAACATCGGATATATTAAGTCTGTTTTGTCAATCGAAGTTTCGTGTACAAGGTCGCGAATTTGTTTTGTCACACGAAGTCGTCTTGGTCGTCTGATCATTTAGTGTCCCTCCTGATACAGTCAATAATGCTTTCTGCGGTTGCATTGTCGGCTGTTTTATAAATTTTAAGCCCGCATTTTTCGGCGGATTTTGTTGTTTCGTTTCCTATTGAAATCAGCTTTACATTTGACGTGTCTGCCATTTCGGAAAATGCCTTTGCGGCAGAACCGCTTGATAATATGACATAGTCAGTATCGTTTAGACATAAATTCAAAAGTTCCTGTTTTGAGTTGTCGGTTTCTGTTCTGTAAAGGTGCATATCGGTGAAATTAATATTATTTTCACTTAAAATATTCGGCATGGTGCTTGCACCGTTTTCGGCTCGAATTAAAAGAATATTGTCGTTTTTACTGCACTTTTCGCACATTAGGCGAGCAAGCTCAAGTCCCGAATGAATTTGAGGAACCATGTCGGCATATATGCCGTAACTTGCAAGTACGTCGGCTGTTTTTTTGCCGACAACAGCGAATTTAGTGTCCCTTAAAGTGCGTATATCGGTTTTTGATTTTTGTAAATATTCAAAAAATATTTTAACACCGTTTGCACTCGTAAATACTATATGTGAAAAGTTTGCTATATCCGCTTTTGAAAACAAGTCGAAATTAATCGGAACTGTTTTGATTAAAGGAAGCTCCGTTATGTCAAAATCGGTCGCCGCATTTTTTATGCTTTTGTTCATTAACGGTGTTGCGGTTGTGAGTATTTTTGTATTTTTTTGTTTAAACCAATCTTGCTTTAAATTCACCACATCACCGACAAGAATTATCGCCGGAGAAGTCATTTGTTTTGCCAATGCAGATAAATTATTTAGTGTCCCCGTAACACATTTTTGACGCGGCGTTGTACCGCTTGAAATTACGGCAACAGGTGTATTTTCCGATTTACCGTTTTCAATAAGCTTATTGCTTATATTTTTGGCAGACGAAAGCCCCATAAGAAAAACAAGTGTTCCGCTGAGTTTTGCAAGTGCACTGTAATTAACCGTTTCATTTCCGACTTTTTCGTGACCTGTTATAACGTGAAACGAAGTTGCAATTCCACGGTGAGTGACGGGAATACCGCAATATTCGGCGGCACTGTAACAAGAAGAAATACCGGGTACAATTTCGTAGTCAATATTATTTTCGATTAGCGCGATAATTTCTTCACCTCCGCGACCGAAAATAAACGGATCGCCGCCTTTCAGACGTACAACATTTCCGAAACGGCTGTGTTCAACAAGCGTTTTGTTGATTTCCTCCTGTACCATGTGATGATTGCCAGCGATTTTTCCGGCATAAATCAATTTACAGTCGTTTTTTGCATAGCTCAATAAAGTCGCCTATCTAATCCAACATTCACTTAAGCACTCTAAAATTAAGAAGTTCTTTATCGT
>OGXQ01001143.1_pt1 | contig 20562 bp, 18 predicted proteins | sample 1576291 | NCBI WGS metagenome assembly OGXQ01 (sample SAMEA3541575, study PRJEB24748) | human gut metagenome | biome: human gut; feature: human-associated habitat; material: faeces | place: China | collected 2012 | reverse complement strand
AGTGAATTATCATCTGAAAAACCGAGGTCAGAAAGAGGCCGTTCTCTGTGTAACTCCGTTTTTTCAATTTGAACCTAAAGGGGAAGATTTGAAAGAAGATAAGATATTTTCAAGACAAGACCAAAAGATTACCGATGGAAAGTATAATCTTTTCTTTGAAACAAATGGGGAGACAGAAGAATTTCAGGAAAAGAAAGAAACGTATTTTTATCGTTACGATGAATGTGATGGAAGACGAGAAAATGGAACCGCAAGCGCAGTGTATCAGATAAAAAAACGGGTAAAGCCAGGAGACAGATTTGACAATAATTTAGTCGCTGGAAAGTCGGATTGATATGGATGCAAAAAAATTATTTGATAAAATTAAAGAAGAACAGATCCATCATCACGAGAAGCTTATAAAGACTTCAGGTTTGAAAAATAAACTGGCACAGACACTGGTATGTGGTGCAGACAAGTTCCTTTCGAAAAGAGAGTCCACAGACGGATTGACCATTCTTGCCGGTTTTCCTTTTTTTGAGGATTGGGGAAGAGATACAATGATTGCACTTCCGGGAATCTGCATCTCCACAGGAAGATTTGAAAGTGCAAAATCAATTTTGCGGACATTTGCATGTTATGAAAAGGATGGATTGATGCCAAATCTGTTTCCGGAAGGGGAGAATGAGCCACTTTATAATACTGTAGATGCAGCACTATTATTTATCAACTGCGTGTGGTTATATTATGAAAAAACTCAGGACATCAAATTTGTAGAGGAAATGTATCCGGTAATGCAAAGAATTATTTCCGGTTATGAAAGAGGAACAAATTTCAATATCCATATGGAAGAAGATGGTCTTATCAGTGCCGGAGCGGGGCTGGATCAGGTAACATGGATGGATGTACGTGTGGGAGAAATACTACCGACACCAAGACATGGGAAGCCGGTGGAGATCAATGCTTACTGGTATAATGCGCTTTGCATCATGCAGAAGTTTTCTGAAATTCTGAAGAGGACTGAAGCGCAGGAATATAGAAAGCTTGCATGCAAAGTGAAAGAATCTTTTGTGCGAGAATTCTGGATGGAAGAAAATCAGTGCCTGAAAGATGTAATCTCAGGAACAAAAGCAGATATGCAGATACGTTGTAACCAGATATGGGCAGTGTCTATGCCATTTACGATGTTGGATGAAGAGAAAGAACGACAGATTGTAGATATGGTGTTTGAAAAGCTGTATACACCATATGGCCTTCGGACATTAGAACCAAAAGACGAAGAATTTCATGCATGTTATGGCGGAGAGATGATAAAAAGAGATCTTGCCTATCATCAGGGAACTGTCTGGACTTTCCCAATGGGTGGGTATTATCTCGCCTATCTGAAAGTGAATAAAAATTCAAAAGAAGCAAAAAAGACTGTGGCAAAGCAGATGGAAGTGCTGGAAAGTGCAATGCGGGAATTCAAACATCGCCTTGAATGCTTTTATCCACTCGCGCGCTATCAGCGCGTGCCCGCTCTCCGTCGGGTGGATGCCGTCCCAAATCCAGTAGGCGCAGTCACGTCCCTCTGCTGCTTCGTCGAACAGATGCTGAAGCGGGATGAAAAATATCCTGCCGTCCTTTTCGGCAATGCGGCGGCAGATTTGCGAATATCTGCCTATCTCTTCGCGGCAAATATTCTCTTCCGCCTTGAATCTGTCCTTTGTCGGCAGGAAGAACGGCTCCATGAGAAACACTTTCAGCTCCCCGTTCGTTTCAAACGACTGCGAGAGTATGCTTTCGAGATTCTTTTCGTATTCCTCTGGCTCAACATGATTTTCGCCCTCAAGGAAGCAATCGTTCGTGCCGATGAGCAGGCTCAAAACATCCGGCTCTATATCGAGCGCATCCTCGCGCCAGCGGCGGAGCAGTCCGCGCGTCGTGTCGCCGGAAATGCCTCGGTTTACAAACTTCAGTCCGGCATCCGGATATTCCGCGCCGAGCATACCGCTGACAATAAATGCGTAGCTGTGCCCTATCTGATGGTTGAGATCGTGGCGGCGTTCGGGCTCTTTGTATCTGTTGCCGTCCGTTATCGAATCGCCCTGAAAAAGTATCTTCATTTTTCTCCTCCTCAGTCTATATCCGCAAAAACCGTGTCTGTTATTTCTCCGCGGCAAGTGCCGTTGCTAAGGTCAATGAGCCGCGCCTCAAACGCAGGCTCAAGCTCCTGCGGTATTCTCATTTTCACCGTCACCACGTCCTCGAACGCCGTGTCCTCGACTATGCCGCCCTGCTCCGGGATAAGCGAGGCGAGCCGCCCGTAGAATGTGTAGTCACAGCGAATTTTCACTATGCTGCACTCCGCGCGGGTCACTATGCCGCCCGCATCGACTGCGATTTTCGCCGCGTGCGAATAGGCTCTGACGAGTCCTCCGCCGCCTAAAAGTATTCCGCCGAAATATCGGGTGACAACCAGAACGCAGTCGGTCAGCTCTTCTTTTTGCAGGACATTGAGTGCCGGCATTCCCGCCGTGCCCTGCGGCTCGCCGTCATCCGAAAAGCGGCAGATGTTGCCATTTCTGATTATATATGCCGGGACATTGTGCGTCGCGTCCCAGTGCTTCGACTTTATCGAATCGATGAACGCTATCGCGTCCTGCTGAGTCGTGACGGGCGATATATAGCCGATGAACCGCGAACGCTTTTCAACGAACTCGGCGCTCGCCGCCGCTCTTATGGTTCTGTACTGCATATTGCCGCCTCCCGTCAAATTTTATTCTTCTTCGCCTTCCTCGTCGTTCTTCTCATACGGGAACTCGTAGACGACCTCCAGCTTGTGCCCGCGCATCCAAAGCGACGGGGTTATGCGCAGAGTGTAGCCGCAGCCGTTCGGAGTTATCCACTCGTGCATCGGAAGCTGCGGAAGTCCGAAATTCGTGAGCAGCGCCATCATCACGCCGCCGTGAGTAACTATCGCCGCGCGGTCGGTCTCGGTCTTTATCAGACCGTCGATTATTTTTATGAATCCCTCGCACACGCGCTTTGCGAACGCCTCGTTGCTCTCGCCGAACGGCGGCTCAACGCCCTGCTCGCCGGCGAGCCAGCGCGGGAACATCGGATAGTCCTTGAGCTCCTCCGCATCCTTGCCCTCGAACTCGCCGAAGTTGCACTCTATGAGCGAATCTATAGTAATGCACTTGTTGTCGGGATAGAGTATCGCCGCGGTGTCGGTGCAGCGCTTGAGCGGACTCGATATGACCGCGCCGACGGGCGGATAGACAAGCTCCGAGCGCATATTCTCGAGCTGTTTTCTGCCCTCTTCGCTGAGTTCAACGTCGGTGTGACCGATATATTTTCCCTCGGTCTCCTCCTTTGTCGCGCCGCTTCTTATGATATAGACTATATAGCTTTTCATGTTTCCTCCAAAAATACGCTGAGTATTTTGTTGAACTATATGATTGAAAATTCTTGAATTTCTGATATAATGATTATACAGACTGTATAAAAGAGGTATCGTTATGGCAACAAATATAACCGCGCGCCTGTCTTCACTCAGAAAAGAAAAGGGACTGAGCCAAAAGGAAGCCGCCGCAGGACTCGGAGTCTCGCAGGCGCTGCTCTCACACTACGAAAACGGCATACGCGAATGCGGGCTCGATTTTCTCTGCCGCGCGGCGGATTACTACAATGTCACCACGGACTACCTGCTGGGGCTGAGCGAATCGAAGCGCGGATTTGAAGGCGCATTCGGTATCAAAGGCGACCTGCCCTCCGACTCGGAGCTCAACACCCTGACTATATTCCGCGTCGCAGGAAAGCTGCGCAAATTCCTGACTTTCCCGCAGGAGAGTAATGATTCAACCGTCGACTCCCTGCACAGGATATACAGCCTCATGATGTACCGAATCATAATCGCGGAGACCGCCAAGGGCAATCTCCCGAGCGATTGGGTGCCCAACGCAGATATTCTCAACGACCCCGCCTATCTGCATATTCTCGACTGCATCGAAAGCGAGCTGATAACGCAGGGCAGCCACTCGCCGCGCCGCGCTCCCGCAAAAATGCCTATGAGCTTCAGAACAGTCATCGACCGGACGCAGAGTTTCGTTGAATCCCGCTGCGAAAAAAGCGGAATAAAGCTCGACGGCGGCTACACCACGAAATTTTAATTATATTCTCGCAACGCCGCTGTCCCTCGCCGCCTGCGCAACCGCATCGGCGACCGCCTTGCCGACGCGCTCATCGAACGCCGCAGGCAGGATATAATCGGGGTTCAGTTCATCGTCGCTGACGAGCGAAGCTATCGCCTTGGCGGCGGCTATCTTCATCTCTTCGTTTATGTCGCTCGCGCGGACATCGAGCGCGCCGCGGAAAATTCCGGGGAACGCGAGAACGTTGTTTATCTGGTTCGGGAAGTCGCTTCTGCCCGTGCCGACTACCGCCGCGCCTGCCGCCTTTGCGAGGTCTGGCATTATCTCGGGTACAGGGTTCGCCATAGCCATGATTATTGCATTTTCAGCCATCGACGCCGCCATCTCCTCTGTGACGATTCCGGGAGCGGAGACGCCGACAAATATATCAGCGCCTTTCATCGCGTCGGCAAGCGTGCCGGTGCGGTGATTTTTGTTTGTGAATGCGGCAATTTCCGCCTTTGCGGGAGTCAGATCCCCACCCTCGCAGATTATGCCCTTGCGGTCGCACATGATAATCTCGCCTGCACCCATAGAGTCGAAGAGTCTCGCTATCGCAACGCCCGCAGCGCCCGAGCCGCTGAAAACAACGGTGCAGTCGGAGAGCTGCTTTTTGACTAACTTTAATGCATTGACAACCGCCGCAAGGCAGACGACCGCAGTGCCGTGCTGATCGTCGTGGAAAATCGGTATATCCGTGCGCTCCTTGAGCTTGCGCTCGATTTCAAAGCAGCGCGGAGCCGCGATATCCTCGAGATTCACTCCGCCGAACGAACCTGCGAGCAGGGCGACGGTGTTGACTATTTCGTCAACGTCCTTTGAACGCACGCAAAGCGGTATCGCGTCGACTCCGCCAAACGCCTTGAAGAGCACGCATTTGCCCTCCATGACGGGCATACCCGCCTCGGGGCCAATGTCACCGAGTCCCAGCACCGCGGTGCCGTCCGTGACGACGGCAACGGTGTTCCAGCGGCGGGTCAGGTCATAGCTCTTGCTGACATCGTCCTTTATTTCGAGGCACGCCGCCGCGACTCCGGGGGTGTAGGCAAGGGACAGCTCGTCCTTGTTGCTGACCCCGGCTCTCGGCTGTATCTCCAGCTTGCCGCGCAGTTCATAGTGCAGTTTGAGTGATTCGCTCAGATAATCCATTTTCGTTTTCCTTTCGTGTTCAAGAATACCCGGTTATTTTTACGGCCGCCGATCAGAAAACCGGTCGGCGGCCAGATAATATCAGTCCTTCGCCCAGTCGCGCGAACGCTCGACTGCGCGCTTCCAGCCCTTGTAGAGCTCGTCGCGGTGCGACTTCTCCATCTGGGGAGTGAAAATCTTCTCGATCTCGCGGTTCTGCGCGATCTCGTCCCTGTCCTTCCAGTAGCCGACGGCAAGACCCGCAAGGTATGCCGCGCCAAGAGCGGTCGTCTCGACGGTCTTGGGTCTGTCGACTATCGTGCGTATCATATCCGACTGGATCTGGAGCAGGATATCGCTGACGCTCGCGCCGCCGTCGACACGAAGCTCGGTGAATGTTATTCCGGAGTCGTCCTCCATCGCCTCAAGAAGGTCGGTCATCTGATAGGCGATAGCCTCGAGGACGCTTCTCGCGATATGAGCGCGGTTGACTCCGCGCGTGAGTCCGACTATGCAGCCGCGCGCGTACATATCCCAGTAGGGCGCGCCGAGTCCCGTGAACGCGGGGACAAAATATATGCCGTTTGCGTCGGGCACGCTCTCGGCGAGCTCGTCGCAGCGCTTTGCGTTGTCTATCATGTGCAGCTCGTCGCGAAGCCATTTTATAACCGAGCCAGCGTTGAATGCAGAGCCCTCAATGGCATATTCGACCTTGTCGCCGATACCCCATGCGACGCCCGTGAGCAGGTTGTTCTTTGATTTAACGCGCTTTTCGCCCGTGTTCATCAGCAGGAAGCAGCCTGTGCCGTAGGTGTTCTTCGCCTGACCGGGCTCAAAGCATGCCTGACCGAACAGAGCCGCCGGCTGATCGCCTATAGCGCCCGCGATCGGGATACCCTCGAGATCCTCAAGACCGATTATGCCGCCGGCGACCTTGCCGTATACCATGCTCGAAGGCTTGACCTCAGGCAGAATTGACATCGGGATGTTGAGATATTCGCACATCTTCTCGTCCCAGCAGAGATTGTCGACATCGAAGAGCATCGTTCTCGACGCGTTGGAGTAGTCGGTTATATGCACTCTGCCGCCGGTGAGATTCCATATGAGCCATGTCTCGACCGTGCCGAAGAGCAGCTGATCCGCCTCGGCGAGCGCACGTGCGCCCGGAACGTTGTCAAGGATCCACTTTATCTTTGTGCCGGAGAAATACGCGTCTATAACAAGACCGGTCTTATCCTTTATGTATTCCTCCATGCCGTCCGCCTTTATCTGCTCGCAGAGCTCCGCTGTGCGGCGGCACTGCCAGACGATGGCGTTGTAGACGGGCTTTCCCGTCTCCCTGTCCCACATAATGGTGGTCTCGCGCTGATTCGTTATGCCGATAGCGGCTATATCCTCAGGCTTTATCCCGCCCGAAGCAAAGACGGAAGTCACCGCCTGGAACTGGCTGAAAAGTATCTCCATCGGGTCATGCTCGACCCAGCCTGCGGCGGGATAGATCTGATCGAACTCCTTCTGCGCCTTGGCTACGATATTGCCCTTTTTGTCGAAAACGATGGCGCGTGAGCTCGTCGTTCCCTGATCGAGTGCAAGGACGTATTTTGCCACTTGTATCCTTCCTTTCAAATATATATGTCCGTTCTCTGCGCGGGCGTCCGTTCAAGTTATACGCCGCCGTGCAGAGCAAAATACCACTATAAAATAATAGCGCCAAACATACAAAAAGTCAATGTTATTGGCGAAACACTTCGGCACTTTGACTAAAAAAATAAATAATTATCTTTTTACTGTCAAATAGTTCTTTACCGTAAATATTAAAAAGCTTTTCTGATATATAATAAGCTCTGTAAGCTTAAAAATTAAAGGAGTGTTAATTAATCATGGGAGACAAGCTTTCAGTCGTCACGGGCGCTACGGGTCACGTCGGCTATGCACTCGTTAAAGAACTCGAGGCACGCGGCGAAAACTTCAGAATACTCATCAGAAAAGACAGCAAGATTTTTGACGGCATCAATTGCGAGCGCGTATTCGGCGATGTCACCGATCCCGCTTCTCTTGAAAAGGCTTTTGAAGGTGCGGACGTCGTCTATCACCTTGCAGGCGTTATCGAGATAAACAAGGGCAACGAGGACATGACCTGGAAGGTCAATGTCGACGGCACAAAGAACGTCGTTGAGGCGTGCAAAAAGTGCGGCGTAAAACGCCTTGTCTACGCTTCCTCCGTTGACGCTTACCCCCCGCTCCCCGATAATCAGGTTATGCGTGAGATTTCTCACTTCAATCCCGAGATTCTTGACGGCACCTATGCAAAGACTAAGGCTACCGCCACAAACTATGTGTTTGAGAATAACGACGACAAGCTTGAGACAGTTGTCTGCTATCCCGGCGCTTGCTGCGGCCCCTATGACTTCAAGGTCTCTTCCGTCGGCGAGATGGTCAGAATGTTCCTCAAGGGCAAGTTCCCCGTATCGCTCTCCTTCGGCGCATATAACTTCGTTGACGTGCGCGATGTTGCAAAGGGCATGATCGGTGCTGCTGAAAAGGGCAGACCCGGCGAAGGTTATATCCTCACCGATGAGGTCGTCACCGTCGACCAGCTGATACATATGCTCGCAGACATCTGCGGCTTCAAGGCTCCGAGCCTCAAGATTTCTCTTGGCCTTGCAAATGCGTTTGCTCCTCTCATGGAGGTCTATTACAACGCCGCGAAGAAGACTCCGCTCTTCACCCGCTACTCCATCCGCAAGCTGACCTCGAACTGCAACTTCAGCTGCGAGAAGGCGAAGGAAGAGCTCGGCTACGCCCCCATGGGCGCAAAGCAGTCCTTCACCGACATGGTCGCATGGATAAAGGAGTACGAAGGCACCGGCAAGAAGAAATAATCTTAACCGATAATTGAGATGACCGTCCGTTTATTCGGGCGGTCGTTTTTTCATATTCTGTTGAGTATAAAATGATTCTTCTTGAACTTCAATATTCCGTCATCCCTGAGTGCGCAGAGCTGGGCGGACATTGCACTGCGGTCAACGCACAGATAGTCGGCAAGTTGCTGGCGGTCGAACGAAATGTCAAATTCATTTTTTCCGCTCTTCATCGCCTGCGCCGAAAGATATGACATCAGCTTTTCGCGCGTCGTGCGCTTGCCCATGTGACCGAGCTTCGAGTTGAAATTCAGATTTTTGCGCGCAAGCTCGGATATCAGATTGCCGACGAGCTTTGCGTGCCCGGCACACGACTTCGGACACGAGCCGAGCACATGCCCGACCTTCAGCCGCATTATCTCGCATTCGCTCTCCGCCTCTGCGCCGACGGTCAGCTTTTCGCCCGTGCAGGCAAACGACTCGGCGAAGATTCCGCCCTGAGTTATCCGCGCCATGATATTGCGGTTGCCCCAGAAATCGTCCTGCACTATCAGAACGCTACCACTCATCACGAGCCCGAGCGAGTCCGTCTTTTCGCCCTCGGACATTATTATTTCGCCCTTTTGATATCTGCGGCTGCGCGCATCGAGGGCTTCGAGCAGTTCGGGCAACTCGGCTTCGTCTATTCCGAAAAAGAGCGGCGCCGCTTTTATTTTTTCAAAATTTTCCGACATATTTTTATCACTCCGTTGTTTTTGCAACAGTATTTTTGTCCTGATTCTACTATAATAAACGCGTCAGGTCAAGAAAAAACAAATTTTACGCTCGGAGGAATTTTTTATGAAGCGCAGAATAATCCATATTGACGAAGAAAAATGCAACGGCTGCGGAGCTTGCGCCGCCGCCTGCCATGAGGGCGCGATAGCCATGGTCAACGGCAAAGCCAAGCTCATGCGCGACGACTACTGCGACGGGCTCGGCGACTGCCTGCCCGCGTGCCCCACAGGCGCGATAACCTTTGTCGAACGCGAGGCCGCCGCCTACAACGCCGAAGCGGTCAAAGAAAACATGATGAAGAAAAAGCTCGGCGGACATCACGGCGGATGTCCGGGTTCAAGGCTCATGACGATGAACCGCGAGGAAAACGTCCCGTCGGCTCAGCCCGCCGAAATGCAGAGCCGACTGCGCCAGTGGCCGGTTCAGATAAAGCTCGTGCCGGTGAACGCGCCGTATTTTGACGGCGCAAAGCTGCTCATCGCCGCCGACTGCACCGCCTACGCCTATGCGGCGTTCCACGAAAAATTCATCAAAAACCACATAACCCTTGTCGGCTGCCCGAAGCTCGACAGCGTCGACTATTCCGAGAAGCTGACGGAGATAATCGCGAACAACAATATACAGTCCGTGACGGTCGTCAGAATGGAAGTCCCCTGCTGCGGCGGGCTCGAACACGCCGCAAAAACAGCATTGCAGAACAGCGGCAAATTCATCCCGTGGCAGGTCGTGACGATATCGACCGACGGGCGCATTCTCGACTGAGCGGTTGATTTATCAGCCCCTTTGCGGTATCATATACTGCGGAGGCGTTGAGATGAACAAAATCAACTATCAGCTCGAACTCGACCGCGAAATTGATGAAATAAAAAAGCAGGGGCGTGTGCCGTCCCTGCTGCTGCACAGCTGCTGCGGACCGTGCAGCAGTTATGTGCTCGAATATCTGACAAAATATTTTGATGTCACCGTGCTCTACTTCAATCCGAACATCTACCCCGCAGAGGAATATGAACACCGGCTCAGCGAACAGCGCAGAATAATATCTCTCCTGCCCGCGGAGCACAATGTAAAAATGCTCGAATGTGAATATAATCATACGCAGTTCACCGACGCGGCAAAGGGATATGAGCAGGAGCGCGAGGGTGGTTCGCGGTGCGAAAAGTGCTTTTATCTGCGTCTCGAGCGCACGGCTCAGGAGGCGAAGGAGCACGGCTTCGACTATTTCACGACCACCCTTTCCGTAAGTCCGCACAAGAATTCGCAGATACTCAACCGCATCGGCGAAGAGATGGGCGAAAAATACGGAGTGCGCCATCTGCCCGCAGATTTCAAAAAGCGCGAGGGCTACAAGCGCTCGATAGAACTTTCGAAGCAGTATGATCTATACAGACAGAACTACTGCGGATGCGAGTTTTCGAAGCAGGGGTAAAATTATATAAATTCGTCCGCCGCATTTATATCTAATACGGCGGACATTTTTTATTTTATCCTGTAGATAACTTTATTTTTCATTTTCTGTGCATCGAGCAAGCCAAACTCAGAAAATTTCAAAGCAAACTTGCGTACGGTAGCAAATGCTGCGTCTCCGAAGTCCTTTTCGAGCTGTTTCGTTGTGAAGCCATCGCCGCCGTATGTCGATAATACGAACTGCCAGAGCTTCGCCTCCTTTACCGTCACTTCACCCGAACGCAGAATCTCATTGTATCTTTCCGTTAAGTCCGTTTTAACTGCATCCGGTTTCATTTCGTCATAGACATTTTTTATAAAATATATTAGAAACGGCGTGACATCTGTAACTCCCGCAAGCCTCGCGTTATTTTCAACAAGAGTGTATGCGTCGTAATATTTTCCCCTGCTCTTTTCAATGTAGCTTGACATCGGAACAAAAAGCGTGCTTTCATATCCTTTCTGAATCAGGAACCACATATGTAAAAGACGCGCCATACGTCCGTTTCCGTCAAAATACGGATGCAAGTATGCGATGTCAAAATGCAACATTGCAGCCTTGAGCAGATCATTTATGCCGTCGTCGGCATTTGCGAAATCCACAAACTGTTTCATATATCCGGGAAGTTTTCCGCTGCCGATGCCGCGGTGTACAACGCCGTCTCCGCCCACAACATACACATCATCATGGCGGTAAAATTCCCCGTCGCGCAGTCTGTCATCGCCTTCGAGAAAATTCCCTATTGCCATCATATAGAGCTTATGGATATTCTCCTCTGTTATATGATTGTGCCTGTCGCTTATAAACTCAAAGCCAAGTTTCAATCCATATATCCTGTTCTCCTGATTGTCCTTCGGCGCATTGCCGAGCATTATACTGCGCACGCTGCTGCGGTCGAAGTCAATGCTTTCGATCGCCGAGGTCGCAACGATCTCCTCTTCAACCGCATTTGCGGCATAGGCGGAGTTCTGCGCGGTAAAAAGCAGTTTCACCGCTTCAAGATTCACACCTGTGCATGACGTCAGATATACAAGATTTTTGCCGTCAAAATCATTCAGCGGCAGCTTTTCATAAAATGACGATTTCAATATATTTATAAACTCTTCAAAATCATCCGGGTATTTATATTTGAGCTTTTTGAGATTTGTTATGTGTTTATCCGAGAGCATCTCAGAAAATTTCAGTGCATCCATTTAATCACCAGCTGATACATATTGATACTAATTGATATCAGTATAACTAAATAATATCTTTTTGTCAACCCTCAAGCTGTAAAAGCAACGTCCGCCGCATTTATATCTAATACGGCGGACATTTTTTATTTTATTTTATCTTCAAAACACCACAACGAGAAGCATCTTGAACTGCTCCTTGCCGTAGACCGCGTGCGGGTGTCCGGCGGGCATGACTATGCTCTCGCCCTCGTGCAGCTCGTAGTCAACGCCGTCTATCGTTATTTTTCCGACTCCCTCGAGGCAGGTGACAAATGCGTCGCCGCCGGAGGCGTGGGTACTTATCTCCTCGTCCTTGTCGAAAGCGAAGAGCGTTATGCTCAGCGCGTCGTTCTGGGCGAGGGTCTTGCTGACCACCTGCCCGGGCTGGCAAAGCACCTGATCTCTCAGAGTCAGGACCTCTGATTTTGAAATATTTTTCATGAGCTCTTTCATTTTCTTCTCCCCTTTTTATATATTATCCGCACATAAGACTGAATTATGTCTGAACACAGTATACCACCGCCGCTCGGCAAACGCAAATATAGCTATAGAAAATCCTTGCGTCTTATGTTAAAATAGTATACGGATAATTTCAAGGGAGTGTGCCAGATGAAAGAGAACAAGAAACTTGTCAACGAAATAATCAGCGATGTCAAGCACGACATGAGCAACGAGGATATCATATCCCTGCTCGCCGACAGCAGGATATCGGCAAACCCCGACAAGGAGAAATACACATTCGGTCAGCGCGCCGCAGATAAAATCGCGAAGTTCGCCGGCAGCTGGGCATTCATATTCTCGTTCTCCGCCCTGCTGATACTCTGGATGGTCGGTAATGTCATACTCGCGAAGCGCGCGTTCGACCCCTATCCGTTCATACTGCTCAACTTAGTGCTCTCGTGCGTTGCCGCGCTGCAGGCTCCGCTGATAATGATGAGCCAGAACCGCCAGGAGGAAAAAGACCGCCGCCGCGCCGAGAACGACTACAAAGTCAATCTCAAAACCGAGATAATGATCGAAGATATCCACGGCAAGATGAACCGTATACTCGCCCGTCAGGCAATACTGATGAAGCTGATGAAGATAGACGAAAACACGATGAAGCAGATAACGCTCGAAAAGCAGGAGGAGATGTGCGCCGAGGCGTGCAGAGCCGAGAAGAGCAAAAACGAGCACAGCGAGCATAAAGAACCCGAAGAAAAGCCCGAAAGCTGAATTTCGCCTTGCTTTTGAATTGCGTTTATTGTATACTGACCCTTGATAAAAGCCCTTCGGAGGAAAAGAAAATGAAGCAGCTCAATATTATTCCCAATCCCAACAAAATCGACTATCTCGGCGGAAGCGTCAAGATGGAAAACATCGATTCCGAAAGCTTTTCCGCGCGTCTGACAGACAAACTGCCCGAAGAGGGCTATGTGCTCGAAGTGACCGAAAACGGTGTAGAAGCCATCGCCGGCGGCGAGCGCGGAGCCTTCTATGCGAGCCAGACATTGAAGCAGCTAAAGCAGCTCGATATCTGCCCGTGCGTGAGAATCGAGGACGCGCCCGCATTTGAATACCGCGCATTCATGCTCGACTGCGCGCGTCACATGACGACGGTCGAGAACATCAAAAAGCTCATCGACGCCGCCGCACTCGTCAAAATGAACACCATGCACTGGCATCTGACCGACGACCAGGGCTGGCGCGTTGAAATTGACAGCCACCCCGAGCTCATCACAGTCGGCTCCCGCCGCCGCAGCTCGGATTTCGGCCAGTACCACTTCGCAGAGGAATATTCCGGATATTTCACAAAGGATGAGATCCGCGAAGTAGTCGCATATGCCGACGACAACTATATTGAAGTTATCCCCGAGTTTGATATGCCCGGTCACACGCTCTCCGTGCTCGCCGCTTATCCCGAGCTCTCCTGCAAGGGCAAGCCCCTCGAGGTCGGTACGAAGCAGGGCATCTTTGATGATATACTCTGCGCCGGAAACGACGATTCGCTGAAACTCGTCTTTGACGTGCTCGGCGAGATGATTGAGCTCTTCCCCGGCAGATATTTCCACATCGGCGGCGACGAAGCGCCCAAGGTTCGCTGGAAGAACTGCCCGAAGTGCCAGGCGCGCATGAAAGAGCTTGGTCTCAAGGACGAAGAAGAGCTTCAGGGCTGGTTTGTTCTCCAGGCTGTTGACTTCCTCAAAAAGCACGACAAGACAGCTATAGTCTGGAACGAGAGCCTCAACAGCGGCATGATGCCCAACGACATTATCGTTCAGCGCTGGATGGACAAAAAGGATCGCTCCGTCGAGTTCGCGAACAAGGGCGGAAAGATGATAGTCTCCGAGTTCTATTATTACTACTGCGACTACCCCTACGGCATGACCTCGCTCAAAAAGACCTACAGCCTCGATCCGTATATAAAGGGACTGACCGAGGCGGGCAAGAAGAATGTGTTCGGCGTCGAGTGCCCGATTTGGGCGGAGTATGTCCGCGACTTCGACAAGCTTTCATATATGTGCTTCCCGCGCTTCTGGGCTGTCGCCGAGGCGGGTTGGACGAAGAGAGACAATATGGATTACAACAGCTTTGAGGAGCGTTTTGAGGCTCTGCGCCCGATGCTCGAAGAGATGGGAATAAAACCCGCTCCCCGCTCGGATTGGAATCCCAACTTCCTGCAGTCCCTCAAGGAGCTCAGGCAGTTCTTCAAGGGCACGACGAATCTCGACAATATCCTCAACATGATTCGCAACAATCAGGCATAAATAATATAGAGAAAGCTCCGCACTCGTCTGCGGGGCTTTTTTGTTTTGCGGCTCAAATCTTTTGGCAAAATAACTAAAAATCTATTGTAACCCCCGCGGCAATAATATATAATTGTCATGTACCGCAAGTTAAAATTATTTTGACGGATAAATCAAAAAATTTTCCGAAAGGAGCAATCAAATGAGTCATGTAGACATCCGCTTCACGGACAAGAACTCCGAGCGCTTCATGCTCGCCAGAAGGGTCTACAAGGTCATTGAGGACCTTGAGAATGAATATCTCTACCCCGACAGCGAGACGCTCGGCGGCTTCAAATTCCGCGACGGGCAGTACAAATTTTCACAGATCGACGAGGGCGAATGGACGGACTTCGACTCGGAGAACGACTACTGGGGCTATAAAGAGGACTACGCGTGGTTCCGCCACAGCTTCACAGTTCCCGAGCGTTTTGCCGGCAGACCCGTGGTCTATCAGCTGACCCCCTCCGCAAGCGGCCCGTGGAATCGCAGCAACCCGCAGTTCATCATGTACTTCAACGGCGAGCTGCGTCAGGGCGGCGACTCGAACCACAGCGAGATACGCCTGCTCGACTGCGCCAAGGGCGGCGAAGAATTCGACTGCTGCCTCAACGCGTATTCGGACGCCTGGGAATTCAAGGGCAAGCTCAGAATGGGCGCGCGCCTCAAGGTCGTCGATGACCTTGTCAACCGCCTCATCTTCGATCTCAAAACCCCGCTCAAAGTCGCGTCCCTCTATGACGCGGACGATCTTCCGCGCATCGATATAGTCAAGGCGCTCAACGACGCCGTCAACCTTATCGATTTCAACACCGCTGATTACGATACATTCGCTGCCTCCGTCGAGGCGGCAATCGACCTGCTTGACAGGGAAATATATTCAAAAGATGCCATGGACGCGACCGCCTGCTGCATCGGTCACACGCATATAGATGTCGCATGGCTCTGGAGACTCCGCCAGACAAGAGAGAAGGCCGGCCGCTCCTTTGCGACCGTCCTCAAGCTCATGGAGGAATATCCCGAATACAAGTTCATGTCCTCGCAGGCTCAGCTCTATGCCTTTGTCAAGGAGGACTATCCCGAGGTCTATGAGGGCATCAAGAAGATGATCGCCGCAGGGCGCTGGGAAGTCGAGGGCAGCATGTGGGTCGAATCGGACACCAACGTCACCTCCGGCGAATCCCTTGTCCGCCAGTTCTTAGTCGGCAAGCGCTTCTTCAAGGACGAGTTCGGCGTTGACAACAAGATAATGTGGCTCCCCGATGTTTTCGGCTACAGTGCGGCTCTCCCGCAGATCATGAAGAAAGCCGGAATTGACTATTTCATGACCACAAAGATATCCTGGAACGAGTTCAACAAAGTGCCCTATGACACATTCATGTGGAAGGGCATAGACGGCACGGAGATTCTCTCTCACTTCTCGCCGAGCACCGACTGCTTCGACGGGGGAGACTGCTGGCAGACAACATACAACGCCTATCTCAACCCCGAGCACATCCTCGGCGGCTGGCACAGGTACTCGCAGAAGGATCTCAACAAAGAGTATCTCTGCACCTTCGGCCACGGAGACGGCGGCGGCGGACCGACCCGCGATATGCTCGAAATGGGTCACCGCATGGCAAAGGGCATCCCCGGCTGTCCGAAGGTCAAGCAGGAGTTTGCGATAGACTTCTATCACGACCTCGAAAAGGAAGTCAAGGTTTCGCGCAGGTTGCCCAAATGGGCGGGCGAGCTCTATCTTGAGTTCCACCGCGGCACCCTGACCTCGCAGGGCAGAAACAAGCGCTACAACAGAAAGAGCGAGCTGCTCTATCACGATATGGAGACTATCTGCGCCATCGCCGATTCAAACGGCATCGCGTCATATCCCCGCCAGTTCATCAATGACGGATGGAAGATAATACTCCTCAACCAGTTCCACGACATAATCCCCGGCTCTTCGATAAAAGAGGTCTACGAGGATTCCAAGGAGCAGTACGACAAGCTCATCTCCGAGGGCAAAGCTGAGATAGCCGACACTCTCGGCAAGATAGTCCGCACTCCGGACGGCAGCGCCCTGACCGTTTTCAACACTTTCGGCGCTGAGCGCGACGATGTCGTTATCACCGATATGCCCGCAGCCGAGCACTTCTCGATAGTCGACGCCGACGGTAACGTCATGCCGTGGCAGAAATCCGCCGACGGACGCCTTGTGTTCTTTGCAAAGGGCGTGCCCGCAAAGGGATACAAGACCTTCAGTATTGTTCACGGCGGCGAGTCCGGCGAGAACACCGTTAAAGTCGAGAACAAGACTATAGAGAACAAGTTCTTCACCGTCAAGTTCGACAAGGATATGAACATCGCGTCGCTCATTCACAAGGCAACCGGCAGAGCCGTTGCGCCCGAGGGCGAAGTTCTCAATAAAATTTATGCCTATGACGACAGACCGTTCAACCACGAGGCATGGGATATCAAGGTCTATTTCGATCAGAAGTACACTGAGATAAACGATGTCAGCGCAGTCGATGTGACAGAGAGCGGACCCGTCCGCACGGTCATAAAGGTCACGCGCAAGTTCCTCTCCTCGACCATCGAGCAGAGCTTCATCTTCTACGCAGACCTGCCGCGCATCGACGTTGACTACACGGTCGACTGGAAAGAGAAGAAGATACTTCTCAAGGCAGACTTCCCCGTTGATGTCAACGCGACTCAGGCCACCTACGACATCCAGTTCGGCAACTACAAGCGCCCGACCCACCGCAACACGCTCTGGGATTTCGCGCAGTTTGAAGTCGTCGGTCACAAGTGGGTCGATCTCAGCGACAACAGCTTCGGTCTCTCCGTCCTCAACGACTGCAAGTACGGTCACGACATCAAGGACGGCCACATCAGAACGAGCCTCCTGCGCTGCGCCGTCAACCCGAACAGCGAGCAGGACAGAGAGATTCATCATTTCACATACTCCCTCTACCCGCACGCGGGCTCGGTCGACACCTCCGACGTTGTCAATCAGGGCTATTCGCTCAACCTGCCGCTCTACTGCGTCAGCGGCAAGGCGGCTCACGACAGCTACTCGCTCGTGAGCACCGACAAGGACAATGTCATCATCGAGACCGTCAAGAAGGCTGAGGACAGCGACGATGTCGTCATCCGTGCATACGAGACATGGAACAAGACGACCGACTGCGTCTACACCTTCGACCGCGCTCCGAAGAGCGTATATGTCTGCAACCTGCTCGAAGAAAACGAAGAGCAGCTCGAAGTCAGCGGCAACACCGTTTCGCTCAGATTCAAGCCCTTCGAGATAAAGACTGTAAAAGTCACTTTCTAAAATCCACAGCACAAAGCCCCACCCGCCAAAACGGGTGGGGTCATTTCATCGCAGCACAAGCATCATACCGCAAATGCGCAAATAAAATTCACGGCAAATTGCAAATCCGCTTGACAAAGCCCGGCACATTTGCTAAAATATCATAGCCGTTAAAAATACGGACAGGTATCGAAGTGGTCATAACGGCCCTGACTCGAAATTTCGGCAGAAGCTGGGAATTTCGTCCCCTTGATTCTCCTTGATATTCCTCAACACAGAAAATCTCAAAATCGAATATTTTTTGCCGTCTCTCCTGTTTTCTCTCCAACGAATTTTTGAGCAAATTTCTGGAAAGAAAACCGGACGAAAATAGACACGGAGAGTTGTCCGAGTGGTCGAAGGTGCAGCACTCGAAATGCTGTAGACCGAAAGGTCTCTAGGGTTCGAATCCCTAACTCTCCGCCACAAAAAGCCTGTAAACAAGCCCGTTTACAGGCTTTTTAATTTTTGCCTAAAGGGCAAAGCCCGCACGATTTTCGGTTTTCATGGGAGAAAATCAGCTGTTCTCCCCGGCACTGATCGAACTCCAGCAGCTGCTGAAGTTGCCGCCCTCCGGCAGAGCAAGCCCTGTCTCCATCGCCTGCGCCGAAGTGATCTTGGACTTGTAATCCAAGTGGGCGTAGATGTTCGCCGTGGTGGTAAAGTCGCTGTGCCCCAACCACTCCTGAATGTGTTTGAGGGGGACGCCGTTGGCCAGCAGCAAGCTGGCACAGCTGTGACGCAGATCGTGAAAGCGCATCCGGCGCAAACCGTGACTCTCCAGAAATTTCGGAAATGCGTTGGTCAGGTATTCCACCCGCATCCGCTCGCCCAACTCATCCACGAATACAAAGCCATCGTATTCATAGTTGTAGCAGTTGCCGCAGACCTGCTTGTTCAGCTCCTGCGCCTCTTTCACCTGCATAAAGTATTCCCGGAAGCTGCCGATGAGCGGCAGGGTGCGCAGACTGGACTTGGTCTTGGCGGATTGCTGCTCGAACTCCTGATACTTGCCGTCGATGATCGTTGAGGTCACGGTGCGCTTTACGGAAATGGTGCCCTGCTCAAAGTCGATGGCATCCCATTTCAAGCCCACCACCTCGCCACGGCGAAGTCCGTAAAAGGCAGCCACCAGCACCGGCAGCTCCAGCTTGGTTCCCCGAAGGGCTTCAAACATCTTCTGCATCTCGTCCGCCGAGAGAAAGACCGGCTGAAAGCTGTTCTTTCTGGGCCGGTCCACCTTGTCCGCCACATTCTGGATCAGCATATCGGTCTTGACTGCATATTTCAGTGCCGAGTGAATGACGGCGTGATAATGGATAACGGTATTGGGCGTGACCCGCCTGAGCATTTCAGAATAAAACATCTGCAAATGTCGGGCTTCCAGTTCCCGCAGTGTCAATTTCTTCTTGCGAAAATAAGGGACGATGGTGCTTTTCAGCAGTCCTTGATAGGCACCGTAGGTTGCGTGGGCCAGCCTTCCCTTGGCGATCTCCAGCCATTCCAGCAGATAGTCGGCGAACAGCATATCACTGCTCAGGTCGCCCGCCTCTTTGGGCGGTTCAAACTCCGCCCGGAGCCTTGCCAGTTCCGCCTCGGCTTTGCGCTTATTTCCCTTTTCGGAAAGCCCCAGCGAGATCCATTTCGTTTTTCGCTGCCCTCCGGCGTTTTTGTAGTTCAGCACGGCATAATACTTGCCGTTTTTCAAAGTCAGATGTCCTGCTACCATTTTGTTTTCCTCCTGTCTTTCTATTTGCAGAACAGAACTCCAAACCGACAGCATCAGTATACCATCGGTTTGGAGTTCTCTCTATTCTGCGATTTGTTTGATTGCAGCCGTATTGGTACGAATCAGCGGGCGTCCCGGTTCCGTTCTCTCTGCCGCTTCAGCAATTCCAGCCCCTTGATGATGTCCCGGCGCATCTGCTCCTCGGTGTAGCCGGAGGGGAAGTATTTCCGCAGCTCCTCCCGCTTGAATTTCAGCTGCTCCTGCTGGTTGGGCTTCGTCTCCGCCAGCACGGCGTAGACTATCTGGTCATCCAGTAAGCCCTCCTGCGCCAGCTTTTTCAGGCGGATGCTCTGGGCGTGGGACGGGGTGCAGTCGTTCAGCGCCATCGCGTCCAGCACCGCCCGCTGCTGATACGAGTCTAAGTAGGAAAGCTCCACCGCCGGGTTGAAGGCGATCTTGCCGTCGTCCACCATCGAAAGCAGTTCGGGAATCAGATAGGTCAGGCGGACGTATCGCTGAATCTGCCGTCCGCTGTCTATGGCTTCATCAGCCATTTTCTCTCTCGACCACTTCTGGCCAACTTGTCCAGAAGTTATACCCTGATGATTCAGTGCATCCAGCTTCATCTTGTAGGCAAATGCCTTTTCGCTGGGCAGGATAGTCTCCCGCTGCAAATTGGCGTCCACCATCGCGATCACCGCTTCATCGTCAGACAGCTCCCGGACGATGACAGGCATCGTCTCGACGCCCAGCACCTGACACGCCGCCAGTCGCCGGTGACCGGAGATCAGCTCGTAGCCGCCGTCGGGCAGCGGCCTTGCCAGTGCCGGGGTAATGGCTCCCACCTTGCGGATGCTCTCGATCATCCGCTGCATCTCCTCGTTGTTCTGCACCTTGAAGGGGTGACCTTTGAACGGATGCAGCTCGGCCAGCGGAATATTCCGCACCCGCTCCAGTTTGGCATCGTCCCGCTCCGCCTGCGTGGAGAACAGGTCATCCAGCGTGGGTAAAGTAAAATCCGATTTTCCCATTGTGTTGTCCTCACTTTCATAGTTTTTTCTTTCGGGGTTTTAGGGCACGCCCTAACGAGTGTTTTTGCGCTCCGGCCCTGCCGGGAGTAAAAACGCACTGCTCGCTCAGATGACGCAGGCATCGCAAGCGG
>OGXQ01001109.1_pt1 | contig 20850 bp, 10 predicted proteins | sample 1576291 | NCBI WGS metagenome assembly OGXQ01 (sample SAMEA3541575, study PRJEB24748) | human gut metagenome | biome: human gut; feature: human-associated habitat; material: faeces | place: China | collected 2012 | reverse complement strand
CATTAAGCATACGGAGGAGGAAGATACCATTACGCTCAGCGTGAAAAAAGAGGAAGACAACGTTGTGATCCGCGTAAAAGATACAGGAAGCGGCATCGATGCAAAAGAAATCGACAAGATATTCGACCGTTTCTATCAGATAGATCCGATTAACTCCACCGATGCCGGGAAAAGCGGTACGGGCATCGGACTGGCGTTGACTAAGGGCATCATAGAGCTGCATCATGGCACTATCCGCGTAGAAAGCGAACTCGGCAAGGGAACCAGCTTTATTGTCACCCTGCGTTTGGGCAACGGAATTTTTGACGCAGAGCAAATCAACCCCAACCCGGATTGTGTGCAACAAATAGAAATACCTAAACCGGAAACAGATGCTTTCCTGAAAACGGAACTTGAGGAAAATGCACCCATCAAGCGTATTCCGGATGCTAAAATGCTAATCGTAGAAGACAACGATTCCATCCGGGAAATGCTTGCCAATATCTTCAAACCATTCTACCAGATACTGACAGCTACCAACGGAGAAGAAGGCTGGGAACTGGTGCGCAACGAGATGCCCTGCATTGTGGTAAGCGACGTGGTGATGCCCAAAATGTCGGGAACAGAGTTGTGCAAACTTATAAAAAACGATTTCAACACCTGCCATATTCCTGTAGTATTGTTGACCGCACGTACCGCTATCGAGCAGAATATCGAGGGCTTGCGCATCGGTGCGGACGACTACATTACCAAACCATTCAACACAAGCCTACTGATTTCCCGCTGCAACAACTTGGTGAACTCCCGTATCCTCTTACAGGAGAAATTCAGCAAACAGCCGCAGGCAGCCGCCCAAATGCTCGCTACGAACCCGATTGACAAAGATATTCTGGACCGCGCCATGGCTATCATCGAACAACATTTGGATGATACGGAATTCAACGTCAATGTCTTTGCCAGGGAAATGGCAATGGCACGCACCAACCTGTTCACCAAGTTAAAAGCAATCACCGGACAGACTCCCAATGACTTTATTCTGACTATCCGCCTAAAGAAAGGTGCCCTGATGCTACGCAATAACCCGGAACTAAACATCACAGAGATCTCCGACAGGATAGGATTCAGCTCTTCACGCTATTTCAGCAAGTGCTTCAAAGATGTCTATCATGTCAGTCCGCTGGCGTACCGCAAGGGAGAGGAAGACGACAAGGAAAAGGAAGAGGAAGGGAACGAAGAATAGGTTTTACATGTTTTGGACTTTTCATGCCTCTGTGTGTACTATTCTATACACAGAGGTTGGAAAAGAGCACATACCTTTGGAGCGGAAATCAAACTTTAAAGCCCAAAGACTATGAAACATTTATCTAACCTCCTACCATATCTCCCAAGCGCAATCCTCTTGGCGGGATGTGGCAATCATTCCAAACAGACAGCTCCAAGCAGCCAATTGCAAAAGCCAAATGTCATCTATCTTATTTCGGATGATCTGGGCATTGGCGACCTTAGCTGCTATGGCGCCACAAAAGTAAGCACTCCGAATATCGACCGCCTTGCCGGTCAAGGTATGCAGTTTACCAACGCTTATGCCACTTCCTCCACAAGCACTCCCTCCCGTTTCGGCCTGTTGACAGGTATGTACCCCTGGAGACAAGAAAATACCGGCATCGCTCCGGGTAACTCCGAACTGATCATCGATACAGCCTGCGTTACAATGGCTGATATGTTCAAAGGAGAAGGCTATTGCACAGGAGCTGTTGGCAAATGGCACCTGGGATTGGGGCCTAAGGGCGGAACGGACTTCAACCATGAAATCAAGCCGAATACGCAAGACATCGGTTTCGACTACGAATTTATAATTCCTGCTACTGTGGACCGCGTACCCTGTGTTTTCGTAGAAAACGCCCATGTTGTAGGACTCGATCCCAAAGATCCTATCACCGTCAATTATAATCACAAAGTAGGCGACTGGCCCACCGGGCTTGAAAATCCAGAATCAGTAAAAATGAAGCCCAGTCAGGGACACAATAATACCATTATTAACGGTATTCCCCGCATTGGCTGGATGACCGGCGGCAAATCGGCCCTCTGGGTAGATGAGGACATTGCAGACATTATTACCGGCAAAGCTAAAGATTTCATCATTTCACATAAGAATGAACCTTTCTTCCTGTATATGGGCACACAAGACGTACATGTTCCCCGCGTTCCTCACCCACGCTTTGCAGGGAAAAGCGGTTTAGGACCGCGCGGTGACGTCATTCTGCAATTGGACTGGACCGTTGGCGAAATTATGCGTACCCTCGACAGCTTGAACATTGCCGACAATACAATCTTCGTATTTTGCAGCGACAACGGGCCTGTCATTGACGACGGTTATCAGGACCAAGCTCTCGAATTGCTGAACGGACACACGCCCATGAAACATTATCGTGGCGGCAAGTACAGCTCGTTCGATGCCGGCACCCGTATTCCATTCATTGTCCGCTGGCCCAATGGGATCAAACCGGGCAAACAACAGGCCCTATTCTCCATGATTGATGTATATGCTTCATTCGCAGCCCTGCTGGATCATCAGCTTCCCACAGGTGTCGCCCCCGACAGCCGCGACCAGCTTGATAGCTTCCTCGGTACGGATACCGCCGGGTGCAACTACATAGTGCAACAAAACCTGAACAATACCCTATCCATCATCCAGCATAACTGGAAGTATATCGAGCCAAGCAACAAACCGGCCTTGGAATACTGGACAAAAATAGAAATGGGAAACAATCCCGAACCCCAACTTTATAACCTGTCCATTGATCCTTCCGAGAAAAACAACGTGGCTAAGGACCATCCGGATAAAGTAAAAACACTCTCCGCCCTATTGGAAGAAGTGAAAAGCGCAAAGAACCAACAATATCGACAGACACAAAACTTCTAACCTAATCTCTATGTCGATAATCAATTAAAAGACTTTAATTGATTACACTTGAATGAGAGAGAAGGATCGTGAGATTCTTCTCTCTTTTTAGAATATCGCTCTCTTCATAAAAGATACGGAATAAAAACGTATCTTTGCAGCCATGAACAATAATTTATTACCTATACATTTCGCTCCGCTCCAAGGCTATACAGACGCGGTATATAGGCTGGCACACGCCCGTATATTCGGTGGCATCGACACTTACTATTCCCCTTTTGTACGTGTGGAACATGGTGAGATCCGTCGTAAAGACGCACGCGATATAAGTTCGAAGAATAACCGGGAAGGAATACACCTGATTCCCCAGCTGATTGCATCACAGCCCGACAAGCTGGAACAGATAATCACTCTTTTCATCGAGAACAATTATCAGGAAGCAGATATCAACTTGGGATGCCCTTTCCCAATGTTGGCCAAACGTCACAATGGCGCCGGAATGTTGCCGTATCCGGACGAGGTAAAAGATCTGCTGACCGCCGCAATAGAAAAATACCCTCAAATCCATTTCTCCGTCAAACTCCGGCTGGGTTGGGAAAATGCAGAAGAATGCCTCGCACTGCTGCCATTGTTCAATGCCCTTCCTTTGACACATATCATCCTACATCCGCGTTTAGGGAAACAACAATACAAGGGAGAGGTGGATTTAAGTGGATTTGAGGCTTTTTATAACGGGTGCGAAAAGCCTTTATTATACAATGGAGACCTGCATACAGTGGAAGATATACAAACGATTACAGAACGCTTTCCAAAATTGGCAGGAGTAGTCATAGGACGTGGCCTGCTCGCCAATCCTGCCCTGGCATGGGAATACCGACAAGGGAAAAAGCTCTCTCCCGATGAGATAATTGAGAAAGTAGGACAGTTGCATGCAGAAGTTTACAGCACCTATGAAGAGTTACTGCAAGGCGGAGAAACACAGTTGCTAATGAAAATGAAAAGTTTTTGGGAGTACCTGATGCCCGACGGAAACCGTAAAGCAAAAAAAGCCATACATAAAACCAGTAAATTAGCCAATTACCGGATAGCAGTAAATAATTTACTTTCTTCATATAAATGAAACGGGAACTACAATCCTAAAAGCACCGGTTTTCTCACATGAAAATGAAAAACAATCTATGAATAACCTTTTATCCACAGATTGTTTTTTTATTATACTGTAATTATAGGCCAAACCTCCTCCCAGAGCCCCTATAACACTACTATCATGTACAAAATTAGACTATTTCCGAACGATTACCTTATATATCTGCCCTATCATATTAATATTTTTGCACTGTGATTTTGTACTCACAGAAATGGAATTATAACCTTATTAATCAATTAAACCAATATTTATGAAAAAGAAGCTGATCTTTTTGAGGGCATTAAGTACAGTATTGCTTTTTGTCTTTTTCGTAACACAAACCAATGCACAGGCATTGACCGTTACAGGTACTGTAAATGATAACTTCGGTCCTGTCATCGGCGCATCTGTCTTTGTAAAAGGAACCAACAACGGTTGTATAACCGACCTTGATGGCAACTTCACCCTATCCAATGTACCTTCCAAAGCGGTATTGGTAGTTTCATTTATCGGCTATCAGACACAGGAAATCCCCGTAAACAACCAAAAGAAATTCACTGTCAATTTAACAGAAGACGCCCAACAACTGCAAGAAGTCGTTGTCGTTGCTGTGGGATATGGCGATGTCCGCCGCAAGGACCTGACAGGTTCCATCGCCAAAGCAGACATCAAAGAATTGACTAAAACCCCTGTCAACAACGTCGCCGAATCCTTAGGCGGACGTATTGCCGGTGTACAGGTTTCATCGACAGACGGCGGTCTGGGGGATAACTTCAATATTGTTATCCGCGGTGCCGGTTCATTGACCCAAAGTACGGCTCCTTTATACGTCATTGACGGTTTTCCACAGGAAACATCCAACATGGGCTCTTTGAACCCCAACGACATTGAATCGATTGATGTTTTAAAGGACGCTTCAGCTACTGCCATTTACGGTTCGCGCGGTGCCAATGGTGTGGTCATCATCACAACGAAGAAGGGAAAAGCAGGCAAACCGACTATCTCCTACAATGGAAGTTTCACAGTAGGTTTGGTAAACAATACCCCCGAAATGATGAATGGATATGAATTCGTCAAGCTCCAACAAGAAATCATGGGTACAGAAGATTTCACCAACATGTATCTGAAAGACGGGCTTACATTGGAAGATTACCGTAATTTCAAATCCTACGATTGGCAGAAAGAAATCTATCGTACCGCTTTAAGCCACAACCACCACGTACTCCTGAATGGCAATGCTGGAGATTTGAAATATTCCACATCAGTCTCTTACAACAACCAGCAGGGTGTTATTATCAATTCAGACCTGAGCAGATACCAGGCACGTGTCAATTTGAGCCAACAATTCAATAAAAGACTGAAGGTAGACGCTAACGCAAACTTTGCCAGCACAGTGCAAAACGGTCCCAATCCCTCTACCAATACTTCATCCATGTCTACAGCCTTCATGTACAGTGTATGGGCATATCGTCCCGTATCACCCTCAGGAGCCGATTTAATGGAGGAGATCTATGACACAGACATTGATATGGCGGAGGATTATCGTTTTAATCCCGTATTGTCAGCAAAAAACGAATATCGGAAAAATACCACTAATACATTGCAGGCAAACCTCAGTGCAGAGTATGAAATCATTAAAAACTTAAAGTTCAAGGTTTCGGCAGGCTATTCAAGCCGCGACCTCAAGAAAGAAGAATTCAACGGTCCCAATACCCGTACGGGAAACTCCCATCCCTCCAATACGCAAAGTAAAGGCATCAATGCCAAATTGTACCAATATGAATTCAGAAGCTATCTAAACGAGAACACCTTGACCTATCAGTTCAATAAGAACCGTCACAGCATGAACGCATTGGCAGGTTTGAGTTTACAAAAGAACAGTGACTACGCCCATTCTGTGGCAACCGAACACATCAGTAATGAATCTTTTGGAATGGCAGGCCTGGACAAAGGAACTAACCAGACAATCGAAAGCAATCAGGGAGAAAACAAGATGATGTCCTATTTTGGCCGTATCAATTACAACTTTGACTCAAGATACTACATCACTGCTTCCATGCGTGCTGACGGTTCTTCCAAATTCCCGAAAAACAACCGTTGGGGATATTTCCCTTCCGGATCCGTAGCATGGGCGTTTGGTCGTGAAGCCTTTATTTCGGAAAACGCCTCTTGGCTATCCAACGGGAAATTACGTATCAGCTACGGCCAGACCGGTAATAATCGTGTAGGCGACTTTGATTATATGGCTAAACTGATAACCAGCGATGATGTCTACAAATATCCATGGAACAGTTCCTTTACCCCTGGTTTCCATATTTCCAATAAGGCCAACTCACAACTCAAATGGGAAACAACCGAACAGTTCGACTTCGGTTTGGATTTAGGCTTCCTCAACGGACGCATCAATCTGACTGCCGATTATTATATAAAGACAACCAAAGACTTGCTCCTTCAGGCCGACGTTCCGGGAAGCTCCGGGTTCACAAGCGCGACACTCAACGTAGGAAAACTCGAAAATAAAGGTCTTGAAGTTACTTTAGAAACCATTAATATGAAGAACAAGAAATTCTCTTGGACTTCCAACTTCAATATAGCATTCAACTCCAATAAGATCACCGCACTGACAGAAGGCAAAGGCGAAATTACCAGCTATGTGAGTTGGGATAACAAATATAAAACCATGCCCGCATATGTCAGCCGTATAGGAGAATCGGCAGGCAAAATGTATGGTTTCATCTATGAAGGTACGTATAAAGAATCCGACTTCAATGTTACCACAGGGGCAAACGGAAAGACAGTATACACCCTTAAAGAAGGAATCCCGGCTTATGTGAAGGACTGCCAGCCCGGCGATCCTAAATACAAAGACATGCCGACCATAGATACCAATGGTGACGGCATTCCCGACACAGGCGACGGTGTTATTACAGATGACGACCGTACAACCATCGGTGACGGCCTTCCCAAATGTACAGGCGGTTTCACAAACAGTTTTACGTATAAGAATTGGGACCTCAGCATCTTTTTGCAATGGAGCTTAGGAAACGATATCTTGAATGCCAACCGTATGGTTTTCGAGAACCCTGCCAAAAAGAAGAACACCAACATGTTTGCATCTTACGCCGGACGTTGGACTCCTGAAAACTCCGGCAGCGACATGCCGCGTGCAAACGCCCTCGGTTCCAATGAATACAGTTCCCTTTATGTGGAAGACGGTTCATTCCTAAAACTGAAAACAATCTCCTTAGGCTATAATTTCTCCGCAGCCATGTTGAAGAAAGCACATATCAGTTCTGCCAGAGTATTCGTTTCTGCAGAAAACATTGCGACTATTACAGGATATTCAGGTTCCGACCCGGAAGTTTCTACACGTAACTCCGTTTTGACCCCGGGCTTTGACTGGTCGGCATACCCTCGTTCATTCAACGCTTCTATCGGAGTAAACCTTACTTTCTAATTACAAACGTATAAAACAAAAACAATTATGGAAAAATTCTATAATATCCTCAGAAAAGCCCTTGTCATCATTGGAGTATTCTCCATGACTTCATGCGACTTCCTCGAAACCGAACCTTTCGACTTTGTTTCTCCCACTACATTCTACAGAAACGAGTCTGAATGTACAATGGCACTTGCTGCCGTATACTATCCAATGGCCACCAATATCCTTTATGGAAATTTCTATTCAACAGAAATGACGAATATTGATGACCTAAGCTACTACACCCGTAACTCCAATTTTTCCGGAAAACTATGGGCAAATGACTATACCAGCAGCACCAAAGAGATCTGGGATATCTGGGCGCAATTATATACCGGAATTAAAAATGCCAACGGCCTGCTTGAAAATATCGATAAAGCAGAGATGGATGAACCTATAAAAAACAGGATTAAAGGTGAAGCAAAATTCCTCCGAGCCTATTATCATTTCCTGCTGGTACAAGCTTTCTATGAAGTTCCTATCCGCAAGCAGTCTTTAGACGACATTAATGCTGCCAGCATACCGGCCACCCCCCACGCTGAAGCCTTAGACTGGATTATTGAGGAAATGGAAGACTGCCTTTCTTTAGTTGACAATAAAGAATATGATAAAAGTCCTTCTCACGTAAAAGAGAACACCGTATATGGTATTCTGGCACGTGTGTGCTTATGGCGGGCAGGAGCACCGTCCAATGGCGGAGAGGCTTTCTACAAAAAAGCAGCCCAATATGCCAACGAAGTCTATAAATCCAAAAAACATGATTTGAATCCCGATGTATATGCCATGTGGAAATGTATGGCTACGGATAAGTATGACACCCAGTATAACGAATCCATCTGGGAAGTGGAATTTATAGGAACCCGTCTGGACAATAACTATACAGAAAGCCGTATTGGCAATACCATCGGTAACGCGCAAAGAAACGGTGAAGCGTCAGGTAAAGGTTATACCTATGCTTTCTACGCAGGCACACTGGTACTTTGGGACTTATTCGAGAAAAATAGCACAGATAAACGTCGTGACCTTTCCATGGCACCTTATTACCTGAATGCAAAAGATGCACAAGTGAAATGGAAAAAACATGAAATTACCATGCGCCGTTGCGGAAAGTTCCGCCGCGAATGGGAAACAGCCGAAGCCAAAAATAAAAACTGGACTCCCGAAAACTATCCGATTCTACGCTATGCTGACGTCTTGCTGATGCTGGCAGAGGCTGAGAACGAAGTAAACAAACAACCCACAGATTTGGCTTATACAGCCCTCAATCTGGTGCGCAAACGTGCAGGCATCCCCGAAGTGAAAAACCTCTCTTATGATCAGTTCCAACAGGAGGTGCGCGATGAACGTGCACGCGAACTCTGTTTTGAGTCTATCCGCAAGTTCGATTTGGTGCGCTGGGGCATATACACTGACAGAATGCAGAACGTATTAGGAGCAGCAGCGGCCGACAAACGCTGGAACTCACAGTCTCAAAGTGATGTCAAAGCAGATAAGACCGGTGGTAAATACAACTTTGCCGGTACTGTTGCGGCCAAAACAGAAGAAAAACATCAGTTCTATCCTATCCCCAATAAAGAACTGTCTGTAAATACCAAACTGGAACAAAACAAATGGTGGAAATAAAGCCGCAAGACTTCTAACCTTACCGTCTCTTATCAATAGTAAAATAGACCTTAATCAATTTTATTTCAAAGAGGAGAGTAACCCGCAAGGTTCCTCTCCTCTTTTTCTGCCCGAATGAATGATTTATCTACCTGTTTTGTACAATCTGCACACATAATAAGAGCAATATTCCGTAGTTTTGCAATATATAAATTAATCACCTTAAATTATTTTGATAGCTATGACGCAGAAAAACGTTCTACTATTTCTAATCTTACTCTACTTCAGTTCGCCTGCTGTTGCACAACTTACAGGCTTTGAAAAAGAAGTTCCCCAAAACTTCAAGAGTTCCAATGGACAAGAGTTAGCTTTATCTTCATTATACTATAAGGAGGGTAATAAAAGCCTGGAATGGAACTTCTCCCCAAACAGTATATTAAACATTCCGTCCGAATCTGTCTTTACCTTGAATGACGACAATGGAATTACTTTATGGATTTACAATGAAGAGCCTCAGCAAGACACCTTGCGTTTTGAGTTTTATTCTCCTACGGGACACGTTTCCTACCATTTTGGCTTCCGGCTGTATTCTGCCGGATGGCGTGCCTGCTGGATAAGCTTTAAATACATGCAGGGAGATAAAAAAGAAAAAGAAATAGCCGGATATCGCATCGTTGCTCCCAACCGCACAGGACGTATCTTTTTAGACCGTCTGACCTTCCCGGTACAGAAAATTAATGACCGCACTACTCCGGATTTACAAATGCCGACCAACAACTCGCTTACTTATCGCGATCTATGGCATTGGTGTCGTGTCTGGCAGTGGGAACAATACCGATACGACCTACCTTTGAGCAAAGCACTGACCACAACCGAAAAACAAGAGCTGGCTACCATAGAAGCGCGACTTACCGAAGCGCTTGACATTAAAAAAGCACCTCGAAAAGATGTGTCAAAAGCCTATAATACATTCAAAACAGCTGCTATCCGCCCATCCGGAAATGGTTTCACCGGCGCTCCTATTGTCGCCCCCGATGAGCTAAACCGCCAAAAAGGAGAAATCTCCTTAAATGATCTGGAAGATATGCTATCAGGATTTGCATACGACGCCTGCTACAATCACTCCGCCCAATCCATGAAGAATTACTTCCTTGTCTGGGATTATGCCATCAATCAAGGTTTTGCCTTTGGCAGCGGCATGGGGACCAACCATCACTATGGTTATCAGATCAGGAAAATATATACCACAGCATGGCTGATGCGTGATGCCATTTGGAAAGCTCCCAATAGGGACAACATTCTTTCTGCACTTATTTTCTGGTCTGCACTGCAAGAAACAAGAATACCTTATCAATATGGTCGGGACGAGCTTTTAGACAGCTGGCATACTTTGCTAATGCCCAAAACCATATCTGCTCTTATGTTTGTGGACGAAAGAGAAAGGGCACGCGCCCTAACAGGACTTTCAAGATGGTTGAGCGGCTCTTTGCAATACAGCCCGGGCACAATAGGAGGAATCAAAGTGGACGGAACAACTTTCCATCATGGAGGATTCTACCCAGCCTATACTACCGGAGTGCTTGCCATGGTGGGACAGTTCATCGCACTCACCAGCCACACCCAATACGTTCCTACTCAGGAAGCACGCCAAGTCTTAAAATCCGCTTTTATATCTATGCGCAACTACTCCAACAGTCGCGAATGGGGCATCGGCATCAGTGGAAGACACCCTTTCGGAGGTGGCATGAAAGATGATGACGTAAAAGCATTTGCCTACCTTGCCCTTTCCGGCGATTTATCGGGAGAAGGCAATACATTCGACCACCATTTGGCAGCCGACTATCTGAGACTTTGCGACAAGGATACTCCGGAAGCAGAATATTTTAAAAAGAAAGGTATTACCCCTGCAAAAGCTCCACAAGGCTTTTTTGTATACAATTACGGTTCGACAGGAATCTTCCGTCGTAACGACTGGATGGTGACCTTAAAAGGATATACTACCGACGTATGGGGAGCCGAGATCTATAAAAAAGACAACCGGTACGGACGTTACCAAAGTTATGGTTCCGTCCAAATCATGGGATATCCCTCGCGCATAGCCAGCGGCTATGATGAAAACGGGTGGGATTGGAATCGTCTGCCTGGAACAACCACCATACATTTACCATTCGAACTATTGGACAGCCCGCTACCCGGAACCACAATGGCCCACTCCAAAGAAAACTTCTCCGGCAGCAGTGCATTGGAAGGGAAAAACGGTATGTTCGCCATGAAGCTAATGGAACGCAACCTGAAAAACTTTACTCCGGATTTCGTAGCCCGCAAATCAGTCTTTTGCTTTGATAACCGTATGATATGCCTAGGCACAGGTATCAGTAACAGCAATGCATCTTTTCCAACCGAAACAACTCTTTTTCAAAGTACATTCCAAAAAGGGAAAACCGACATTCATGTGGACGGAAAGCTGAGAAACGAGGCCTTTCACCAGACATTAGATGACAAAAAACGCCATTATATTCAGGACGGATATAATAATTATTATTTTATCAACGGCAACGACGTGCAGATACAAATTGCTCACCAAGTATCGCGACACGAAAAAAACCGCACTGAAACACAGGGAACCTTTGCCTCTGCCTATATCAATCATGGAGTATCACCGCAAAATGCCCAATACGAATACATGGTACTGGTACAGCCCACACCTAAAGAGTTGAAAGCAGTCCGTCGGAGAGCACCTTACCGGATCCTCCATAAAGATGATACTGCCCACGTGGTCGCCGACAATCAAACCGGTATTACCGCCTATGCAGCTTTTGAGGCTTACTCTCCTGCAAAAGATGAGATATTCCTCTCCATCCCGGCAGAAACAATGGTAATGCAAAAGCAGGCAGGCTCCAAACTTTTACTCAGTGTATGCGATCCGAACTTGAATATATCCGAGAAAACCTACACGACCAAAGAGCCCAGCCGTCCGATTGAAAAGAAATTAATTCTTAAAGGGAAATGGAGAAGTACAGCTCCCAATAACAAAATAACCGTACATTCCAATCAGACAGAAACCGTTCTCATTGTAACTTGCCAACATGGGCAACCCGTAGAATTCACATTATCACGCGAATAAATCTTTAATGGATGAAATTACATACCCGGAATCAGGTGCACCTCAGGACGTATCTGGACTACATGATGTAATTTCATCCATTCACTCAGATAAGCACGATGCTGTGCAAGTATCTCCTGATACTTCTTCTCTATGGCCAAATTCCGCATCTCGCCACGATCCTTTTCCATGTCATAAAGCTGTTCACGATAAAGCCCCTTATCATATAATACATACTTATAATGCGGGGTACGCAAAGCCCAGCCACGTGTAACACCTTTGTCAAATGTCGTTTCAGTAACGACATAAGGCTGGTGCATCTGTTCCGGATCCGCATTTTCCACCAAAGCCTTAAAAGAAACGCCATGCAAGCCTCCGGGAAGGGGAATACCTGCCCAGTCACATACGGAAGCGAAAAAATCAACACCTGCGTTAATGAGCTGAGGCATTTCCTTACCGGCATTCTTCTTTCCGGGAAGGGTTACTATCAGAGGAACATTCACTACTTCTTCGTATAGGGCCGATTTCTGATTCCAATGGTGCGCTCCTACTCCGTCACCATGGTCGCTCGTAAAGATAATAACTGTATTCCTCCACAAATTCCGCCTGTCAACGGCATCGACAATCTTACCGATTTCGGCATCCACCTTCTCTACTAACCGAAAATAAAGACTGCGGTAACGACGCCAGTCATCAGGTGAATAATGGCGAGTGGGATAAGCCGAGTAATTCAAAGCCTGCTCATAGTCTATCACATCGGCATCATAAGAATTACGGGCAAAGTTGGAAGGCAGTCCGGGCCACTCATCTTGAGAGAGTTTGGGCAGATTGCCAAACGGCAGATTCTGGCTACGGGCATATTCGCATATATTGTGAGGATTGTCAAAGCCCACCACAAGAAAGAAAGGTTTGGAATGTTTCCGGTCAAGGAAAGCGACAGAAGCTTCCGCCAGTCCGTTGTCATTATGCGGATAAATGGCAGAAAATCCAAATTCCTTATCAGGCATGGACGGCGTATGCACATGCCACTTCCCGGCGTAGGCACATTCATAGCCAGCATTTTGCACCAACCAGCCCAAACTAGCAGTGCGCAACGAATCGGCCATAGGCACATTATTGCGTGCAAGGCCAACCTCGTGGGAGGTATATCCCGTAAACATGGACGCCCTGGAAGGTCCGCTCAAAGGAGCAGAACAATAGGCATTCCTAAACAATATACCCGACTGTGCCAGACGGTCCATATTGGGTGTATGCAAATCCGCATTCCCCATGCAACTCATGGCAGAAGCGGTCTGCTGGTCGGTTACGATATAAATGATATTCGGCAACTCCTTTGCCCCCATCAATGAAGGGGCAAAAGCTGTTGCAAACAACATGATATTCTTTAATTCTACCATAGTAAAAATCTCCTATAAAAGTTTATTTACGTAATTCCACATCAAAACTAGCCGCATCCCTGCATGTAAAACGCAGTACGGTCTGTTTCTTATCTGCTGAAACAAGCTTGCAATAGGGAGTCTCCGCCACTTGCCACAAGCCTTTCAAAGTAACGGTTACGGGTATTTCCCCACTATCATTATCAATCCATGGCCGGGAATAGATACTCCGTTCAATCCGTTTACCATCCTTGTCAAAAGCCTCATCGCTCGAACCGCGGTACAATGCCAGATCCGGTTGGGAAACTGTCAGCAACAGCTTGCCGTTATTTTCACGCACCATTACCAAACAGGAAGTGTCCGCCTTCTGCAACAAACCATCTGCCGGAAGCGACCGGGGAGTTTCAAACAATACGTAAGAAGTGATATTATCCGTCAGAGAATGGACAATATGGGCGTTACGATCCTGCTGGAGAACTCTATAAGCGGGGTTCTTTGCAAATGTTTTCAAGGAAGCCGCATCGGTATGAGGCAATACGGCATATTCATAAGAAGCAGCTTCCGGAGCCTTTCCATGTTGCAGTGTCAAGGAGACCCAATCACCCGAGGTGGGCTTCGCACTCCGCTCGCCTACTGTGACTTGCGGGAAATTCCTTTCATATTTCGCATCCGCCATAGAGTGCTTGGAAAGGTAATACCCCACCCCATTCGGATCGATATAAGTCTGTCCGCCGCCTTTGCAGGCATTCCAATATTGATGGGCTTCAGGAGTTACGGCTGCCAACTGAAAGACGGTTGTCTCCGTAGGAAATTCCGAATTCGTATTTTCAATGTCTGTGCCCAGACATACTATCATGTCGCCAAAGAAGTGAAAAGACTTGCGGGCCCGATGCGAACCGTTGTACTTGTCATGTTCATGCAGCTTCATGCCAAAGTTACCATTCAGACGCGCCTGTGACAACCCGCCGGCAAAAGCCTCGTCGGAATAAAGCATTTCCTCCATGCCGGAGAAGGTATCCACGTTCAGCACTTTGGCACGCAACTGTTCAAAAGGCAGATGAATACTGGTCACGCCCGGAATACGGTTCCAGTCAAAACCATTCTCCTGCCAACCGCTTGTAGTAAAAGTCACCATTTCACCGGGTTTTCCTGTCAGAATCTGCATACTGCCATGTGCCAGATAACGACCATAGAAATTGGCGGGCAGATAATGTTCGGCAGCCCACAAATAGCGGGAATGTCCACGTACTACCGCCATCCAATTATCCCGGCGCTGCACAGAAACACAGCCGTAACCCAATGCAAGATTACCTTGCGGATCGGGCTCAGGGCGGAAACCCTGCGCTTCAAGCAGCTCCTTCATCTTCAACTCCTGCCGGGCAGAAGCCTTCGGCAGATAATCAGGGGCATCCTTATCGGGCATTCCGGTATAAGCCGCTAAACGCAGGTAGGCGGCTGCCATATCGGCATCATATGCCTGCTTGCCATCCGGAGTGCCGGCAACAGCCATAGTGGCATATTGGATAGGAACCAACTCCCCCTTGCCATTGGGATGACGACCTGACATGGAAAGCGGCCACTGTTTCAGGTTGCAATAGAAACGCATGGTGAGCAACACGTTCTTTACTGTCTCATGCGCCAGTTCGGATAGTTTAAATTCCGTTCCGCTCAACAAATAAATCATGCTCGTAGCTCCGTCCAGACCTCCCACCGCATAGGCGGGATAATTATTGCGGTGATGGAAACAAGCGCCGTCCGTCTTGAAAGACCCCGCCAATCCCGGCGCCGGACGACAGCCGTAATCCAGCCAGCGTGAGAAAGAGCGCAGGTATTGCAGCTTCTCCGGGCTGTTCTCCATAATCAGGATACTGGCAATACGGCCTTGCAATTTAGTATTGAAAGTATCTATATCAATACCGTTTTCCGTAGGCTTGGGATACACCTCGTTGGTAATGGCATACCAGTTCAGTGTACGTTCGGCATCCTTCAGCTTTCCTGCCTCACGCAGGACATCCTTCATCAGGAAGTAAGAAACGAAAAGCCCGCGCATGCTGTAACCGTAGTGGTGGATATTGCCCCAGCAGCTGCCATAGGCAACGCCCTGGTCGGTAATATGGTCGTACATGGCAAGAAACTTCTGTTTCAGTTCATCCCTCACACCGGTATCCGAAGCATTGTTATAGGCTATGGCGATGCGCTTCATCAGGTTGAAGTATTCGTTCATCTCCATGCCCAACCGGGTAAACATATCTTTATTCCAATCAGGTATCATACGTTCATAAGCCTCCGCCTGCCTGACCATAAAAATAGGTAAGCCGGTAACCTTCCCATTTTTATACGTGATCTTATAGGTATCGTATTTCTTGCGGATGCCGCCCAGCTCTTTATCCGTAAATTTGGAAGGTGTATAGAGCATATCCCTGAAACGTTTCTCTATCTCCTGTACCTCCCGCTTCTGCTGCTCGCTGACAGGAGTCAAGGCCATATCGGGTTTCCACAAAGAATGTTCGTAAATGACAAGCCAGTGGTTGGTGGTTCCTTTGTTGACAAAAGGCACTTGCACATCGGCTGCTTGCTGGCGAGCATCCACCTTGCTGGCAAGTATGATATGATCCAAGTATAGCTTACCTTTGACATCGGGAGCAATCACACGCATCTCGTTCATTCCCTCTTCGGGCACGCCTTCCATATCGCGTTCATAGCATACCCATGCCGCACGCCAACCGGTAAAGTTGATACCAAACGGGAAAGAAGTACATTTCTTTCCGTCCTTCAGAAATTCAAATCGGATTTTTTTGTCTTGAGCCTCCTCATTATACACCCATACGATGAAAGCGGAAAGATACGTATCTTTTCCGGTAGGATCTTTCTTCTCGAATTTCAGGTCTTTCTTGACAGACAACACAGCACCCGGATCAAACGTCCAACTCAGACTATGCAAACCATCTTTATAATGTTCTCCACTAATACCCAGCCGGGAACCTGTTCCCGAAATAAAGGCCGGCACTTGTGGTCCTTCAAAAGAAAGCAGTCTTTCACTCTTCACCACCTGCGCTTCCGCATTCACCGGCAGTAAAGTTCCGAGAAGCATTCCTGCTCCCATTGTCCATTTACTAAATTGCATCATGTTTATTTCTTTAAGGTTATCTATATCTTTTGCATTGTACAAAGAAAGCCCTCTTTCACCAAAAACAGGGGCATAAATCGTACAGAAGAGGTCTAAAAAATGTCATAACCCCTTCCTGCAAAGTACAGAACAGCTGTCACCATTCTGCAAGAAAGCAATTTTAAATCAAGGATGAAGTTCTTCGAAGGCCTTATTTTCTTCCTGCATCGTACGGACGGTTTCTTCCAGCTCGCTCACTGGCAAATCGGAGTTGTACCAATCGTTATAGCAGTCGGTGACGTACCATTTACCGCCTATCAAGTCGAAAACGACACGCAAAGAAGGCTCCGACTCATCATATCCGGCCTCGAACTCTTTATGGGCAGGTCCATCCTGCGTAAAGCGGGATATGTAAGTTCCTCCCTCCTCCTCCGTAATACGTCCTTCCCGCAACGTCTCACTATCCAGCAACGCCCATTTATCGCGGGTAAAAGGGAACGTCTGCTCCGTCTCTCCGTCATCTTTCAGCAAGATAATGGGAGACTTCAAGGGGAACTTGATGCGTGAATACTGAAATGAAGCGCTGGATGTGAATTTCTGGAGAAATATCTTGAAATCCTCTTCGGCAGCCAGACTACTGAAGGTGGAGAGCACGACAGCCGTACACAGACAAAAAACAAAGTGAATTGCCTTCATAATAGATGCGAGTTATTTCGATTCAGGCCACAAAGATACAACAAGCCAGTAATTTGCAATAAAAAAAAGCGAGAATTTACAGTATGCTGCCTCTATTCTTCTTCACCTAACAGCTAATGTCCTGTTTTTTTAATTTCACCCGTTCATTTTCTTTTCAGATATTCATATCCGAACCGGCAGCGCAAACAGTCCTTCCGGTCACAATATTCCTTTTGGAGCTGGAGCAACGCTTGCGAGTCCGCCGCCGTAGAAACAGGCAGCCCTGCCCCACTCCACATACGGATGATATGATTGTCCTCCGCCTTCAATGCTTCGAGAAAACATGTGGCGCGGTCGCAAAGTCGTTCATCCGCCTTGTGTATTCCATAAGCATAAAGAAAAGGAATGACGGTATTGATGAGAAGCAAGTTCAAGGTATTCTCGCCCATACGCTTTTTCCGGCGTGGCGAAGTTTTTGCAAAAGAAAAATGCTCTTCCCAATAGGGAGAGAGTTGCACAGTCAATATTTGCTTCACGTCTTCCGGTGTTTCCACCGCCATAATGCGGGAAAACAGTAGCTGCTCCTTATGATACAGATCGGCAAGCTGTGCCAGACGCACATGAGGGAAGTTATCGGGACGCAGACGAAGAAAACGCCACTGTCCGGCAGCCATAGGCGCAGGAAGGTCGAACTTATGCTGCAAATAATAAAATTCCTTCCGGAGCTTTTGATAGTAGCTGTCTTGGATGGAATCTTCCTCCAGCAATCCTGCCTGTCCAAAAAAGAATGCCTCCACCTGAAACAAGCTGTCCCGATGCTTATCTACTGCACGCAAAGGCAGATGACCGGCCCATGCTTCAAAAGCGTCGCCATTCAGTCCGAAACCGAAATTACGGGCAAGGGTGATAAAGAACACGTCTTCCCAATGGTTATTGCAACGTTCCAGACGTACGGCGATATCCTGAGCCTTTCGTTCAAAACGCTCCACCTGCAAGGCCGACAACCAGGAATGGACGGTCAGCTTCGGTAAGGAACTAAGGATGGAATGACAAGGAGGATACGCTTCCGCCTGCCGTAATTCGGCATAACGGCAGCGGACGCTTTCCGGACAACACAGTTGCAACTGAGCGATTACATCACCGTTGGTACGATGTACCTCACAGTCGGAAACACCCACAACATGCAGAATTACATTATCATAGGCCGTATTTCGGTCGTGTCCATGACGAAACCAGTCTGAAGCCTGTGCATGCAACTCCACGTTACCCACCCAAAGCATATTATCTATTTTCAGTTTTGCGTTAAAGAAGTCGGGGCCTGCATTGGGATTCGGCAAACCGGGATCTATCACTTCAACCGGCTGTCCGGAGGTCGTCCGGAGAGGCATCAGAGGGAATATCTTATGCTTCCAGACGTAATGCAGCAATTGTTCCATTGTTAACTTATCGTTAATGTTGTGCGCAAATGTAAGAAAAAGATTACCTTTGCGACATATAGTTGGTTGATAAACTGAATAAAAACTAAAGAAACAATGAAAATAGCATTAATCGGTTACGGAAAAATGGGCAAGGAAATTGAGAAGATTGCCTTGAACCGCGGACACGAGATTGTCAGCATCATCGACATTAATAATCAGGAGGATTTTGAATCGGACGCATTCAAAAGCGCCGACGTCGCCATAGAGTTTACGAACCCAATGGTAGCCTACAACAATTATATGCAAGCTTTCAAAGCCGGTGTGAAATTGGTTTCAGGCAGTACAGGCTGGCTGGAAGAACATGGTGAAGAGGTCAAGAGACTCTGTACTGAAGGTGGCAAAACATTATTCTGGTCTTCCAACTTCAGTCTGGGAGTAGCCATATTCTCCGCCATCAACAAATACCTGGCAAAGATTATGAACCGCTTCCCCGCTTACGACGTAACAATGAGCGAAACACACCATATACATAAGCTGGACGCTCCAAGCGGCACTGCCATCACCCTTGCCGAAAGTATTCTGGACAACCTCGACCGAAAAGAGCGTTGGGTAAAAGGTACGCTGCAAGCACCGGACGGAACAATATCGGGTTCTACCGACTGTGCCGCCAACGAACTGCCTGTCAGCTCCATCCGCGAAGGGGAAGTTCCGGGTATCCACAGCATCCGCTACGACTCCGAAGCAGACAGCATCACCATCACCCACGACGCCAAAAACCGCCGCGGGTTTGCCTTGGGAGCCGTATTGGCCGCAGAGTACACCGCCGGCAAACAAGGATTCTTAGGCATGAGCGATTTATTTCCATTTTTAAAAGACTAAAACATTATGAGAAAAGCAACACGCGCCCAATGGATTAAGTTCGGTATAATTACCCTGCTCTACCTCATTTTCCTTGTTTGGGTAAGAAGCTGGCTGGGGCTGATTGTCGTTCCTTTCATATTCGACATCTATATCAGTAAGAAGATACCCTGGAGTTTTTGGAAAAACTCCAAAAATCCGGCAGTACGCAGCATCATGAGTTGGGTGGATGCCATTGTATTTGCTCTGGTAGCCGTTTATTTTGTGAATATCTACATATTCCAAAACTATCAGATACCTTCGTCTTCGCTGGAGAAATCATTGCTGGTGGGCGATTTCCTCTACGTCAGTAAAATGAGCTACGGCCCGCGTGTTCCGAATACACCGCTTTCCATGCCGTTGGCACAACACACCTTGCCGGTATTCAACACTAAATCATACATTGAATGGCCGCAGTGGAAATACAAACGCGTACCGGGTTTCGGAAAAGTGAAACTGAATGATATTGTCGTGTTCAACTTCCCTGCGGGGGATACAGTGGCGCTCAACAGGCAGCAGGAGGACTTTTACAGTCTGGCTTATAGGGAAGGACAACGTATATATCCCAATAAAATCAATATGGACAGTCTGACACGCGACCAACAACGCACTGTTTATGACCTCTACTACAATGCCGGACGCAACCTGATCCGTACCAACCCGCAAATGTATGGCGATATTGTGGTACGTCCTGTGGACCGTCGCGAGAATTATGTAAAACGCTGTGTCGGTCTACCGGGAGATACGCTGGAAATCAAAGACACACAAGTCTATATCGACGGGAAAGCCATTGAGAATCCGGAAGACATGCAACTCAACTATTTCGTACAGACCACCGGACCGTACATCCCTGAAAATATGTTCCGCGAGCTCGGCATCAGCAATGACGACCAGATACTGATGACAGACGACTTCAACTATGAGGAGGGACTTATCCAAATGGGCTTGGACCGTCGTGATGCCCAAGGCAGGCTGACTCCTGTCTATCATCTGCCCCTCACCAAGAAAATGTACGATACGCTTACCGGCAATAAGAAATTAATCAGTCGCATCGTCATGGAACCGGAGGACCTTTCAGGACAAATGTACCCGCAAAACCTCTACACCAAATGGACGCGGGACAACTACGGCCCTATCTGGATACCGGAAAAAGGTGCCACCATTACTTTGACCAAAGACAACCTA
>OGXQ01001079.1_pt1 | contig 21248 bp, 12 predicted proteins | sample 1576291 | NCBI WGS metagenome assembly OGXQ01 (sample SAMEA3541575, study PRJEB24748) | human gut metagenome | biome: human gut; feature: human-associated habitat; material: faeces | place: China | collected 2012 | reverse complement strand
CGCCCAAGCACGGAGCGGTGATTCATCTGACAAAAGAGGAAGCTGATAATCTGGAGGAATATTGGAAGATACATCAGCGGAAGTATGATCGTGAAACATTCCTTCGCCAGCAAGGTCAACACACCGAAAAATGAGAAATAATAGATGGTAAAAATGTAAAGTAACAATGTAACAGGAAGCCGCAGAAATGCCCTCAGAGGGTGTTCCTGCGGCTTTTTTTGTCTTTCAAGACTCTATTGTTACAAAATTTATAGTTCTTGTTACCTCCTTTTTATTCTGTTTGTATATATGAGTGTACTTTTGTATACGGAAAAACAAAAAAGATATGAAAGACACTTCAGCACATATTACTGTTCAGTTCCTGACGGAGACATACACGACTTACAGGCCGCTAGTAGTTCGTTACATATATCGTAAGCTGAACGGCTGTATGGAAACGGAAGATTTGGTACAGGATGCCTTTCTCCGTTTGTTGGAATATCGTTCTATGCTCCGTCCCGAAACTGTCCGTTCTTTTTTATATACCATTGTCCGTAACCTGGTGACCGATTATCTTCGTCGTCATTATAAAAAACAAGAGGTAATGGCCTGCATGTGCGAAGGGCTTTCTGCATCGGTAGAAGATATGGAAAGTGCGGTAATGGCAAAAGACTTGTCTTGTCAGGAAGAAAAACGAGTCAATCAGCTTTCTCCAAAAGTGAGAGCAGTGTATAGCATGTCGCGTTTTGAGGGAAAAACGACTTTAGAAATAGCAGAAGAGTTGAGTATTCCGAAACGTACGGTAGAGGGATATCTTCTGACTGGGCGTAAGGTGGTGAGGGAGTATATGCGACAGTGCATTTGATAATTGAACAATAAATAATAACACTTAATAAACTAATGTATGAAAACAAGGACATTTCTGATTGCAGCTCTCTATTTATTGGCAGCATGTGCAAAAGATGAAGGTGCAGACGGGTCGAATCAACCGGGAAATGAAACCGGCGATGAGACACCGCAGGAAACTTCTATTTCGTTTACGGCAGATATTCCGGCTTTCGTGAAAGGAGAGTCGCGTACTACAGTAGACAATAACTGGAGTGAATTGTTGAATCCGGCGGTGGCTGTAGAAATTGACGGGGTAGTGAAAGCCTATACCGTGGATGTCAAAGGAAGCCTGACTTCTGAGGATCCTTTTTTATGGGGTGACAAAAAAGAGGTCACAGTCAATGCCTGGTATCCTTATGTGGAGGGAAGTAAAATCTCAGATGAGGCACTTACGGTAATGGCCGATCAAAGTAAGCTGGAAAATTTTGTGGGAAGTGACCAGTTGGAAGTCGTTTCCGCTACGGCGACTCCTTCTTATTCGGTCTTGTCATTTTCTCATCGGGTGGCTAAACTGGTTTGTTCACTGACGGTGGAAAATGGTACGGCGGAAGGAGCTGTCGTTCGGCTTTTAAACTTGAAGCAAGTGCAGGAAGGTACTTCTGTGACTGCTACTTCAGACTGGAAGGCATTGATGGTGCCACAAACTATTCCCGCAGGGCAGGATTTTGTGGAAGTAACAGTTCCAAGTATGGGAAATCTTTCTTTCGTGTCTGCTCCTGTTACGGATTTCGTGTTTGAAAGAGGAAAAGTGTATTATCTGAATATTAACGTATCAAAAGAAGGAACTACAACGGTAGAAATTTCTTCTTCTGTGGCTTGGGGAAATAGTGATACGGTTTCTGTGCCAGGTAACTCTACAGATGTGAATCCTTCACCGGGTCAACCGGGATGGGAAGCTGGTGATGGCGCTACGGATATGTCAGGTGAATCGTCAGAGGTGAATCCTTCACCAAGTGAACCGGAGTGGGGAAGCGGTGAAAGTGAAGAAATGCCAGGAACTTCTTCGGGAGTGAATCCATCTCCAGAAGCTCCTGGTTGGACTCCTGAACAGCCTGTAAAGCTTCCTGGAACAACAAATAATAATGAGTTTACGGGTAATTAAATTGAAATGTCGAAATAGTTTGAAGGTAAAAAATGTAGACAGGATATTTTAAAAGGAATAAAATTATAAACAAATAAATACTATGATTATGAAGAATTATTTTATGAAATCATCCATGATGTTAATGGCTGTTTCAGCTGCATTGGCAAGTTGTACTCAGGAAGATGTACTGCAGAATACACCGGCTCAGCCTTCTGACAATGAACTGAAATTGTCTGTTTCCACTCAGGATTTTGTATCGGATGCTCAGGGCCGTGCCATTACAAATAATGATAAAACGCGTACAAGCAAGTTTGAAAATGGTGACCAGATGGGTTTGTATATCTTCTCTGAAGACAGAGAAGTGTTGTGCGATAACTTGCTGTACACATATACTGATGGTAAATGGACAACAGATAAAACAATCTATCAATATAAAAATGCCCAATATGTAGCTTATTTCCCTTATTGTAAAGATTTAAGTGGGGTGACTGGAGCTGAAAGTATTACAGAATACTTCAAGGTTAATATTTTATCAACTGTTTCTCAAACAAATGCGGAGACTTATGAACAAGCTGATTTGATGATTGCTACTACAAGTCAGGTTGACGGTTCGAATGTGAATCTTACATTGGCTCATCAATTCTCAATGATTGAATTGAATATACCTTGCCGTAAATATATTACCTCTGCTACTGATGGTTTTCAGTATGCAGCTCCTGTAAAAATGAAAGTGGAAATTAATGAAAAAACAGAATTGTATCGCGCTGCAGATGGAGTATATCGTATGATTGTAGCTCCTGGAACAACTCCTACGATTGTTGGAAGTGTTGAATATGATGAAAATATGCCAATTAATTTCAGTTCAAAATCTGAAGGTGTAACCATGAATGCTTTAGCGGCCGGAACATTTACTCAGTTTAATGTGACGTATACAGATCCAGCTGTGCAAGGTCTTCCAGTAGATGACGCTACTGGCCGTTATATCCGTCCGTTGCAGCCGGGTGATTATTATTACAGTGACGGAACAATTTATCCGTACACGGAAGAAACGGTAGACCAGCCTATTACAGAAGGATGTATTGGAGTAATTTTTGAGGTAGGTACAGGGGCTCCTGGTACAGACTGGACACATGGCTCTGTTTTGGCTTTGAATAATGCACATAAAGATTGGACAAGATGGGGGGATACTCCTAGTAGAATAGATCCTGTAGAAGGAAATGGAAGTAATGGCTTATCAGGTGAAGAGGAGTTTTCCTTCTTAAAGAACAAAATGGATGGTTATCAAATGTCTAAAATTTTAACAAGAAGTGGTGATTGTGCATTAAATAAAGTGGATCAATTTGAAACGACTTATCCTCAATATATAGCTCCTGATGGTATTTCAAGTGGATGGTATGTACCTAGTTCAGGACAACTTCTTGCTATTATGGAAAATTTGGGTGATTATCAAATTACATTAATTAATTATAAGAAAGATACAGATAACGGTACAGCTAAGAAAAATGCATTAGATAAAGTTCAAAAGAAAATAGAAACTGTAGGTGGTACTTTTTGGGATGAAGATGATGTTGCTTCAAATGCTCCTCAATGTTGGTGGAGTACTACGGAACAGAATACAGATAATATCTGGGCTATTGAATGGAACAGAGATACGTCTGGAAATTCGTCTACAGGTTTGTTGACTAGAAATAAATATAATGCTTGGGATCATTATAGTACAAGAGCTTATGCTCGCCCTATTCTTTCTTTCTAATAAAATATAAATAAATATCTCACTCATGGTACTATAGGAGTAGTATGAGTGAGGTATAAATTATAAAACAGAATCTAATAATTCACGTATGAAAAATGAATTTTTATTGTTTTCACCCAAAAGAGTGCTTTATTCAGCCGTAATGGTTTCGGCTCTTTTGTGTGGAGGAAACATACAAACCCATGCGGAAGCCCTCCGTGCGCAGGCAGTGATGCAGGCCGTTACGGTGAAGGGGCAGATTATGGACCCTACGGGAATGCCGGTCATCGGGGCCAGTGTGCTCGAAAAGGGGACTTCCAACGGGGTGATTACCGACATTGACGGTAATTTTACATTGAAAGTGTCTTCACCCGATGCCGTGGTGGTGATTTCCTATATAGGGTATAAGACGGTGGAACTGCCGGCTTCCGATACACAGAAACTGGCACAGATTACCTTGAAAGAAGACACCGAAGTGCTGGACGAAGTGGTGGTGGTAGGTTACGGCGTGCAGAAGAAGACCACGCTGACCGGTGCCATTGACCAGGTGGACAGCAAGGTGCTCGAAAGCCGGGCGGTGACCAACGTCGGTCTGGCCTTGCAGGGACAGACACCGGGTCTGACGGTGACCCGTTCTTCTTCACGTCCGGGTAATGAAGGATTGAACTTCCAGATTCGTGGTGCCACGTCAGTCAACGGCGGTTCACCGCTGATTGTCATCGACGGAGTGCCGGCTGTAAATGCCTCTTCTTTCCAGAACATGAACTCGGATGATATTGAAACCATCAGTGTGCTGAAAGACGGTGCCGCTTCCATCTACGGTGCGAAGGCGGCCAACGGTGTCATCCTGGTCACCACCAAGAAAGGAAAGGGAAAGGTAAACGTGAACTATGATTTCAACATGCGCTTCTCCACGCTGGGTGTCACCTCTTTCTCTCCCAATATGCAGCAGTATGCCACCATGTGGCTGGAAGCCAACAAGGAGGAAACCATCAAGAACTGGTGGGGATGGCTGAACGAGGAGAATCTGCTCAAGATGCAGTCGGGCTACGAAGGTATCTATGTCATCAACCATCAGGAGTGGGGTGACAAGATTTTCCTTGGCAACGCAAACCGTCTGGAAGAAATGTTCGCCACCCGTTTCTCTTACCAACACAACCTGAGCGTGTCCGGTGCCACGGAGAAGACTGATTACCGTATCTCGGCCATGTATGCCGACAACCAGGGTAACCTGGCCACCGCATACGACGGACAGAAACAGCTGAACCTTCGTCTGAACTACGGCATCAAGCTGACAGACTGGTTCAAGCTGGAAACATCTGCCAGCATGATTAAGACAAACACTTCTTCTCCTTCATGTGGTTTGGACAATACATTGTACGGAAATGAACCTCCTTTGTTCCCGGCTAAAAACCCGTATGGACAGTGGTATGCCAACTACGGGCAGGTGGGCGACCGCCAGCCTGCAGCAGCTACTTCGGACGGTGGACGTGACAACAAGGCGAACTTGACTACTCGCGTAGACTTGAAGGCGATTGTGGATATCTGGAAGGGCATCAGCTTTGAAGGAATGGCTTCCTTCCAGAATGAGGAATACCGCCGTGACCGCTGGGTGACTCCGGTGCAGACATACGACTGGTTCGGCAATCCGGCACGCGAAGTGGTAAACTCTACCATTCCGGTGCTGATTTATCCGGAAAACCCGTTGAACATCAAGGCGGAGAACAATCCGGGCTACCTGATGGAAGCAAATAACATGCTTTATCAGTATTATTCAGCTATTCTGCGTTATAAGAATACGTTTGCCAAAGTACATAATGTATCGGCCATGTTTGGTATCAATGCGGAAAAATGGGCTTCAAAGAAGATGGCTGCGGCTCGTGAAGATTTTGAAGATTCCGGTGTATATGACTTGAATCTGGCAAGCGGTCAGCAAGGTAATAGCGGAGGTAAGACACAGAATGGTACTTACTCTTACATTGCGCGTGTAAACTATGACTATAATGAAAAATATTTGCTGGAATTGATGGGCCGTCGTGATGGTAACTCCAAGTTTGCCAAAGGCCATAAGTTCCAGAACTTTGGTTCTATGTCTGTGGGATGGGCTTTCACGAAAGAGAAATTTATGGATTTCATATCTCCGGTGATGAGTTTTGGTAAGGTGCGCTTCAATATCAGTACCTCGGGTAACGACGCCGGACTGGGAGATTTTGACTATGTGTCTCTGGTAGGGATGGGTTCCACCACTTTAGGTTTGCCGGCTGCTACGCAGGTGTCCAGCAGCTTCAGCGGTCTGGTAAGTTACGACCGTACGTGGGAACGTGTGACCCAGAAAAACATCGGTGTGGATTTGAATTTCCTGGACAACCGGTTGACTACCACATTTGAATATTTCTGGAAGGACAATAACGGCATGTTGTCGCAGGTTACTTATCCTTCCCTGCTGGGCGGTACTCCGCCGAAGACAAACAGCGGACACCTGAGTGTGAAAGGATGGGAGCTTACCCTGGGATGGCGTGACAGCTGGAAGGATTTCTCCTATTACGTGAACTTCAACGTGAGCGATACGAAAAGCTTGCTGAAGGAACTGGAGGGAGCCGACTCTTATGGTGCGGGAAAGAACACGGCTGTAAACGGATACCCGCTCAACTCCTTCTTCCTGTTCCGTACGGACGGATTCTTCAAGGATCAGGCAGAAGTGGACCGTTACTACGCGTTGTATAACGACGGTGGCTCCGCACTGGCGAACATCGCCCAGGGAACGGCTGATGCGCTTCGTCCGGGTGACACCAAGCGTCTGGACTTGAACGGTGACTACAAGATTACGGCCGACGGGAACCAGAACAGTGACTTGCAGTTTGTGGGAGACGCCAATCCGCATTACGTGTTCGGTATCAATGCCGGAATCAACTGGAAGGGCATCGACGTGAGTGCCATGTTCCAGGGAGTAGGAAAGCAGTACATCATGCGTACGGGCTGGATGGCTTATCCTTTCTATGCGCAGTACACCAACCAGAACCCGATGTTCCTGGGGCAGACATGGACGGAAGACAACCCGAATGCCAAATATCCTCGTCTGACTACCCACCAGAACCGTGCGCACTGGAATTATGAAAACAATGACTTTATGCTCCAGAATAATCGCTACATCCGTTTGAAATCTTTGATTGTGGGATATACGCTGCCACAGAATTGGACACGGAAAGCCAGGCTGGAGAAGGTGCGTATCTATTTCTCAGGCAATGACCTTTGGGAAGCAACGAGTATTGCCGATGGTTTCGACCCGGAAATGGGAGAAACCTCGAACAACAACGGCTATCCGTTTAGCCGTACCTGGTCATTCGGTGTGAATATCGGTTTTTGATGTATCAGTAAACAGTTAATTTATAAAAGCAAGTTATGAAAAAATTGACATATATAGCAGCCTGTGCTTGTATCTGGGGATTCTCTTCCTGTGCAGACACGTTTCTCGACCTGGAACCGCTGGACACGAAGACGGATGTGGTGTATTTCCAGACTCCGGAACATTTCCGCGAGTATGCGACCGGGCTTTACGGACAGTTGCTGGGCTGGCAGAGCCGTTACGGATCTATTTTTGACCACATGGACTGCTCGTCCGACCTGTCTACCTATTTTTCGAACAGTCAGGACGTGGGCTTCGGAAAGATTGTGGTAGGTTCGAACGACAGCCGATGGGACAACTGTTATGCCAATATCCGTGCGGTGAATATGCTGTTCCAGAAGGCGGAAAGCTATGGAGGCGACCGGAACGATTTGGCTCAGTCACTGGGTGAAGGGTATTTTTTCCGTGCCTATTCTTATTTTTACCTGTTGAAGTTCTTTGGCGGTGTGCCCATTGTGCAGACGGTGTTGGATGTGGATTCTCCTGAATTGAGGGCTTCGCGCAACAGCCGCTATGAGGTGGTAGACCTGATATTGTCCGATTTGGACAAAGCCATTGAATATCTGCCGAACGAACAGAATATCCCTTCGGAAGACAAGGGACGCATCAGCAAGGGAGGAGCCGAAGCTTTCAAGGCAAGGGTGTTGCTGTATGAAGCTACCTGGCGTAAATACAATGGAACGGGTACCGACTTTGAAGGTTCTGCGGGACCGCAGTCCGATCAGGTAAACGCGTTTCTGGAAGAGGTCATTGCCCTGTGCGACGAGGTGATGGCAGATCCGGTGTACAGCTTGTGGAACTACAACAGTGTGGCTGCCATGCAGAACATGAGCAACCGTTATCTGTTCTGCATCGAAAGTGAGGGAAGTAATCCTGCCGGAAAGGGAAAGGATACGAACAAGGAATTTATCCTTTATTCGGTGTACGACCAGAAAACGCGTCCGGCCAGTATTGATTTGACGCAGACACTTTGGAAACTTACACCGAGTCGTAAGTTAATCGATATGTTTGTATGTACAGATGGTTTGCCCATTGATAAATCTCCCAAGTTTCAAGGTTATCAAAAACGTGGAGATGAATTCAAAAACCGTGATTACCGTTTGAAGTCATATATAGGAACTCCAGATGCCAATACTAAACTGACAGGTGGAAATGCTGGATATACACCTTATAAGTTTACTTTGTATGGACGTAATACGACCAACAAGGATGAATATTCCAATTATCCGGTACTTCGTTTGGCTGAGGTATATTTGAATTATGCAGAAGCTGTGTATGAACGGTATGGTGAAATAACCAACGAACAATTGAATAAATCCATTAATAAGTTGCGTGGACGTGCCGGGGTAGCTTCCTTGACAAATGAACTGGTTACAGAGAATGGCTTGGACATGTTGACGGAAATTCGTCGCGAACGTACGGTAGAGTTGTACATGGAGGGTTTCAGATACGACGATTTGAAACGCTGGGGTAAGTTGGAAGAAGAGTTGAATGAGTCTCGCTGTGGTATGGTCGTAGGAGAGGCTGGTTATCCCACTGACTTTGTGGATAATGCAGGAAATGCCATTCTTTCCGAATACACGCCGAATGTGTATATTTGGGGAACAGAAAAGGTAGAAACCGGAACAGGTATGCATACGGCAATTGTGCTGGCTGGCAAGTCGGATATTCAGGTTTCAAAGAGTGATTATCTCTGGCCAATTCCGCAACGTCAGATTGACTTGAATCCGAATTTGATTCAGAATCCGGGGTATTGATAAAATCACTAATAGAAAAAGAAATATGAAACATATTGTTAAATATAGTTTGAAATGGTGTTTGGCAATTACTTTTTCCTTGCTTTGTTTTGCTTGTGAAAAGGATGCTAATTTTAAGGAGTATACTTATCCTGTACCGGAAATAACCGGCATCTATCCGGCGTCCGGATATGTAGGTTCCCAGGTGGCTATTTTAGGTAAAGATTTTGGTGATTAGATTGAAGCTGTAAAAGTGACTTTTGGTGGGATGGAAGCCCAGAAAATATTTTCATGTACGGACGGGCGTATTATTGTGGAGCTGCCAGATGGGGCACAGACCGGGAAAATCGGATTAAAGGTGTGGAATCACACTGTGGAGTCGTCGGATACCTACACTGTAATACCGACTCCGGTAATTTATTCTATTAAGTCTTTGAATAGCGCAGGTGATTTATTTGCTACTGCAAATGATGAAGTTGTGATTACGGGTAATAATTTTGGAGATGTAGTAGAAAATGTGAGTGTGGTAATCAAAGGTCTGCAAAAGGATGTGCAGGCCAATGTGGTGGCTGTGACGAATGAAGAAATTAAATTCAAGCTTCCAGCTGATTATGATGAATCGGGTACGGTGGTTATTAATGTAGGCGGATATGAAGTGGAAGGTTCCGCCTTGATTAATCCGGCGGCTACCGGCGATGTGACGGCTCTTTTCCTGAAGAACTACAAGCAGCCGTTCCTGCGCGGAGACGTGAGCGACAGCGAATGGGGCACCGCACTCTACTGGCTGACTTCGGACGGCTTCGGCTCTTCGCTCCAGTATCCGGAAGCCTATCCGGAGGGACTGCTGGCTATACAGTCCGGATGGGGACAAGGCAAGAAGGAAAATGCCAAACTTTACCAGCTTGCAACTTTGCCTCCGGGAAAGTATACATTTACGGTGCATGTGGTGGAGAACACGAACTCCGGCGGACGATATGGTGCCGTATTTACGGTGGTACAAGGGGAAGGAGTCATTCCGGATTTGAATGACGAGCAGCAGAACCTGGAAGGTGCCAAACAATGGACTTATAATCCGGTGCCGGAAGAAGTGCTCGGATGGAAACATGTGACAATAGGTTCATTCGCTGACCCTGCCGACTATCAGTGTGAGGTAACATTGACACAGACCACTGCTGTCACCATCGGGTTTGTGGCCATGATGAATGGAAGCAGTAATGTGAAAATCTCGGATATTAAGATTGAAAGGAATTGACGCTAAAAGAATCTTATCATGAAAAAGATATATTATTTATTGTGTTTGCTTCCTCTGATGCCTTTGGTGTCGGCTTGTGATGACGAAGGGGCAGAAGTTGTATTGCTCCAGAATCCGGAGAGCCAGCCTGTGACATTGAGCAGCATTGCTCCCGATTATGGCTTTGCAGGCGACCAGTTTACCCTGACGGGTGCTAACTTTGGAGGTGGCGTAGACTTTATTCAAGTGTTTATCGGTGAGAATGAGGCGGAAGTGCTTACCTGCACCGATACGGAAGTGAAGGTACTTGTGCCGAAGGAGGCGACTACCGGACGCGTTTCTGTCCGCTTCATGGGGCAGGAAGTCAGCTCGAATCTGATGTACCGGGTGATGGGCAAGCCTTCTGTGGAACAGATGAAGCCGCTTTTCGGAACGGAAGGTGAGCAGAAAGCCTGGGGATTTGTAGGCAGTGAGATAACTTTCTCCGGAAGTGAACTGGGAGGCAGTCAGGAAGACGTGAAGGTGGTTTTCAAGGGAGCTGCCGGTACATCGGCTGAAATCGTCTCCTGGTCGGAAGAAGAATTTAAAGTGAAAGTTCCCGAAGGCGCTGTGAGCGGAAAACTCACCTTGACAGTCGGTTCACAGTCTGTCAATACGCCCTACGAGTTCAGACTGGTGGAACATGCCACCGTCAGCGGCATTACTCCGGCACAAGGATACAAAGGTTGCGAAGTAACCCTCTCCGGAAAAGGTTTGGGAGATGAAACAACCAAAGGACAAACGAAAGTTTGGTTTGGAGATAAAGCTGGAACTGTATTGTCATGTGAGAATGAAAAAATAACAGTGAAAGTGCCTGGTGACTTGACAATCGGACAATCGTATGACGTAAAACTTTCTACTGCATTTGAGACCGTGGAACAGATGCTTAAGTTTAAGGTTGTGGAAGAACCTAAAGATTTTACTGGAGATATTCAATCTGGTTATTTGGCCAATCCGATTACTTTGTCGGGAACAAATATGCCTGCTACTGCAGATGCGTTGAAAGTGATGTTCGGTGATAAAGAAGGAAAAATCCTTGAATATAAGGATGGTAGTTTGCAGGTAGAAATTCCGTCTAACGCTTCAATTGGTAAGGTCAAACTTTCTTTGATAGACGCTGGAGTGGAATTTGTGGTAAATGATAAATTTGAAATAAAGGCTGCTCCAGTTATTGAATATTGTGATGTAGCGGTATTTGCCGGTGAAACGATGAAAATTACAGGTACTAACTTGTCTGCTTTGCCTGTAATAGTGATGATAGGTAACCAACAAGTTTCTTCAACTTCGTCTGATACTGAAATTACATTTACGGTTCCTGCCAATTTATCGGGTGATGTAAAAGTAATTTTAAATTTTGGTGAGAATGTTCGTCCGGCGGAATGCGAGGTAACAGTATTGCCAGCACAGACTGGTGATATTACGAACTATGTACTGGAAAATACAAGCTCTCCGTTTGCTATAGAAGGAAATGGATTGAAAGGTTGGAATACGAATAGTATATTTTATGGAAATCCGTATGTGGAAAAAGATGGCAATGTATGGATGGCTCTTAATGGTAAAAATAATACGTGGAATGGAGCCTTATTCCAATCAACTACACTGCCAAAAGGTAAATATCGGTTCTCGATAACTGTGGCTGATGTAGATGCTGGTACAAATCGTAATGTAGTATTGTTTGCCGTAATGGAAGGTAAGGATACACCTTTCCCCGGAATTTCGGATGATCCTAAACCTGGTCATTTTATATCTCAAGATAAACTGTTAGGAGTTATGAATATTAAAGATCAGCCTAATCCGGTTGTTGCTACTCATTCATTTGAGATGACAATGGATAAATCTTTACCTGTAACTATTGGTTTTGCTACAATGCTCGGAGATACTCGTTACTTGTATATTTCAGAAATCAAGGTAGAACATATTGAATAATAGATTGGAGAATTGATTATGAAAAGAATTTATTATATAACAGCCGTATTTGCCATTAGCCTGACTTTGTCGGGCTGTGGCGACGGCATTGATTTGCCGGATGTGAATGTAGAAACAGACCTGAATGAGATTCCGTTACCGGATGTGCTGGAAGGGCTGGAGGAAATTGCCTTGAAACCAGAAACGGAACCGATGAAACATGCGGAACAAGGAGTATATGCCCTGCACACAGAAGATGACTTCAACCGAATCAGGGTAAATCTGAAATTGGATGAAGACCCTAGCGGAAATGCAGGAGAAACTCCCTGGAAAGAAGGGTTTGCCTTGTTACGAGACAATAAACTGTCACAGGAGAGTACTACAATGAATTGTACGGCAGTGGAAACCATTATCCGTGGCGAAGGTGCGGAAAATTATATGAATGCAGCCCGTGCGGCAGCAAGAGCCTATCAGCTGGCACTTCGCTGGAAGATAGAAGGTAAAGAGGTGTATGCGGAGAAAGCTGTGGAATTGCTGAATACCTGGGCAAACACGACCAAGGCTTTGGGAGGTAATTCCAACGTTTCGCTAGCTGCGGGTATTTATGGGCATGAATTTGCCATTGCAGGAGAGATTCTGAGAAGTTTCCCCGGCTGGGCTCCGGAGGACTTCAGAAAATATCAGGACTGGATGTTGACAGTGTGGTATCCGGCTAACAAGGATTTTCTGGAGCGGCATCATGACACAAATAACTTGCACTATTGGGCCAACTGGGGGCTCTGTAATGTAGCTTCCACCATGGCTATCGGCATTCTGACCGACCGTCGGGACATCTACAATGAAGCGGTAACCCACTTTCAGATGGGAGAAACGAACGGACGTATTACGCGTGCCATCTACTATGAGTTCCCGGGAACAAACTTCGCACAGTTGCAGGAAAGTGGACGTGACCAGGGACATACGTTGATGTGTGTCGGATTGCTGGGCACCATTTGCCAGCTGGCATATTGTCAGGGTGATGATTTCTTTGCCTATAAGGATAATCTTTTCCTGAAGGCTTGTGAATATGCGGCCGCCTATAATTATGCCATGAAAAGTGACTTGCCGTTCATGACTTATATCTGGCAACAGAATAACCAGTGGGGTGGTATTTCACCGGTGACCCAGAGTGTAATGGGGGAAGGGGGACGTGGAGGTACCCGTCCAATCATGGCATTGCCTTACTATCACTATTCGAAAATTAAAAATTTGGAAGCAGATTTGACGCAGTACACGAAAATTGGATGTGACAGATTATTTCCAGAAGGTGGAGGTGATAATTATGGTACAGCAAGTGGTGGATACGATGCACTTGGGTTTGGTACTTTGATGTATGCACGTTAAAGGTAAGATTTATGAAAAGTTTATTGCTTAGATATTTATTTTTGTGTTGTCTGTGCTGCTTCTTTCAAGGGGGATTTGCTGCGGGAACGGTAGTATCGTGGCAAGCTCCTAAAGGAGCAGGGCTGAACAATGATTTTACAGTCAAAGTCCGTCCGGAAGGAAAAAGTAAGTGGGTGATTGTGCCCACTTACTTGGTGAAGGTGGATGAGGTGCGTGAGACGAAGCACCATGTGGAACATGCTTCCATGGCTACTTTTGACTTTTCGGAAAAGGTGGAAATTGCAGTGACGTATAATAAAGGAGAGATTGATTCGGCTCGTGTACGTCCGTTGTCATACGATATTCCTTTTACGATAGAAGGGAATACGCTTCAATTTTCATTAAAGAAACCGGCCAATCTTTCGGTGGAAGTGAATGGAGATATTTTTCATAACCTGCATTTGTTTGCCAATCCCTTGGATACATTTAAGGTAGACAAAAAGAATCCGGACCTGATTTATTTCGGACCCGGAATTCATCATTTTGAAGGAGGAGAATTTCGTATTCCTTCCGGTAAGACGGTCTATGTGGCCGGTGGAGCCGTAATGATGGGACGGATGCTGATTGAAAATGTGCATGACGTGAAATTGCTGGGCCGGGGCATCATTGATCCGAGCGTGAAGATGGGTATCCGTATCGCTAATTCCCGTAATGTGTACGTGGAAGGATTGATGGCTACACAATGTGCTACGGGTGGCTCGGATAGTGTTACCATTCGAAATGTAAAAGTCATCAGTTATTTTGGCTGGGGAGATGGGATGAATGTGTTTTCCAGCCGGAACGTACTGTTCGACAGGGTATTTTGCCGGACATCGGATGACTGTACTACGGTGTATGGCACACGATTGGGATTTGAAGGACCAAGTTCGAACATTACCATGCAGAATTCTACGTTATGGGCCGATGTGGCGCATCCTATTTTTATCGGGATTCATGGAAATGTGGACAAACCGGAGATTTTGGAGAATCTGAATTACGTGAATATCGATATTCTGGACCATAAGGAAAAGCAGTTGAACTATCAAGGTTGTCTGGCAATTAATGCAGGCGATGAAAATCTGATACGGAATGTGCGCTTTGAAGATATACGCATTGAAAACTTCCGACAGGGGCAGTTGGTGAATCTTCGTATATTCTTTAATGAGAAATATTGCAAGGCGCCGGGAAGAGGGATTGAAAATGTGGTGTTCAAAAATGTGTCGTACGCCGGTAATCGGGCTGAGATTTCCGTGATTGAGGGATATGATGCACAGCGGAAGGTACGGAACATTCGTTTTGAAAACCTTCGCATAAATGGTCAGATTATCTCTGATGATATGCCGGGAAAGCCGAAATGGTATCATACGGGAGATATGGCACGAATTTATGTGGGTCCGCATGTGGAAGGTGTTTCTTTTTTGAATACTTTTGAGAAATAAAAAAAGAAAAAGTTGACGCTATGAAAAGACAATGGAGAAAAATTTGCTTCAGTTGTATGGGGCTTGCACTGCTTGAGGTATCCGTGCAGGCACAGACATGTGATTGGGTGAGTAGTTGTGAAGGGAAGACCTGGACACAGAACAAGGTGAAATTACAAACGAAGGCAGAGGGCACTACTGCTGATTTATCGGTAGATAAGGGAGATTCTGTAGTCGTTTTCAGGGCTTGGGGTACTTGCTTCAATGAGCTGGGATGGGATGCCTTGAATGTGCTGCCCAGTAATGAGAAGGAAGATATTCTGAGAAAACTGTTTGCTCCGGAAGGTGATTTGCGCTTTACGTTGGGGCGTTTTCCGATGAATGCGAACGACTTCTCACGTAACTGGTACAGCTGCGACGAGGTGCCGGGAGATTTTGAATTGAAGCATTTTAATATAGACCGCGATAAAACTTCGCTTGTGCCGTATATCAAGTCGGCCCAGCGTTATAATCCGAACATGACTTTCTGGATTTCTCCATGGAGTCCGCCCAGCTGGATGAAAATCAATCAGGATTATCCGGTGCGCAGTGATAAATATAATACGATGCACCCGGCGAAGGATTATTATTTGCAAGGCAATAAAGGACCTAAGACAGACGGGGTATTCCCGGCAGAACTGGCTGAAACGGATTTCTTTATTCAAGACTCTCGTTACCTGTCGGCATACGCAAATTTCTTTTGTAAGTTTATTTCCGCGTATAAAGAGCTGAATATTCCCATAAAGATGGTGATGTTTCAAAATGAATCGTGGAGCTATACGCCTTATCCGGGATGTGCATGGACACCAGAGGGGATTATCCGTTTCAATGTAGAGTATCTGGCTCCGGCACTGAAAAAAGCGCATCCGGACGTGAAACTGTATTTCGGAACCATCAACACAAACCGTTATGAAATAATAGAAAAGGTGCTGGACGACCCGCGTATGCCTGAAACGATTCAAGGAATAGGACTGCAGTGGGAAGGAGGACAGTTACTGACCCGCCTGCGTGCGAAATATCCGAATTATAACTATGTGCAGACTGAAAGTGAATGCGGATGGGGGTCTTTCGACTGGAAAGCCGCAGAGCATACGTTTCATCTGATGAATCATTATTTAGGAAATGGCTGTGAGGAGTATACTTTCTGGAATCCGATTCTGGCGGATGAAGGAGTTAGTCCGTGGGGATGGAAGCAGAATGCCTTGATACGGGTGGATTCCAAACAGGCTAAGGCTATCTTTACGCCGGAATATTATGCCGTGAAGCATTACACCCGTTTCCTGATGCCGGGTACGAAGGTGCTGGCGTTTAAACCGACGGGTGAGGATAAGAAGCCGGTGTTAGTGGTACAGACTCCGGAAGGAAAAACCGTGGTGGTAGCAGGAAACTTTCAGGATAGTCCGCAGCAACTGACGGTGAAGTTGGGAGAAAAATGGCTGAATGTGACTTTGCAGGCTCATTCCTTTAATACGTTTGAGTTTCAAGTGAAATAAAAATCAAAGAAATTTATATTTTGATTGAGTAGTCGGGACAAGTTATTCGTATTTCTATAAAAAACAATATAAAAGGAATATGAAGAACTTGTCTTTGACGTTGGGATTATGGGTTCTTGGAGCTGCAATGTGTGCGGCAGAACCGATCGAATTGAATTTGTCTTCTCCGGAAGGTACACATAAGGTGAAATTTTATGAGAGAAAATCGGCTTCCGGAGCCAATGTGCTTTGCTATGAGGTAAATTACAATGGGAAACAGGTTGTGAAGGAATCGCAGGCCGGATTGCAACTGGACAATCGTGTCTGGGAAATGGCTTTGGGGATGCGTAAATTGCCTCAGCCGGCATGCTGGATGGACAATCTGGAGGTGGATTCGGTAGCTTATGGCAGCCATGACACTACTTGGACACCGCTTTATGGGGAACGCAGCTCGGTGCGTGACAACTACAAATGGGGCACATTGTATTTATCGAAAAAGGACGGTTCTGACTACCGTTTGAATGTAGAAGTGCGTGCCTATGATGAAGGGGTGGCTTTTCGTTATTATTTCCCGGAACATCCGAAAGCTATTTTTCATAAGGTAGTGGGGGACCTGACGGAGTATACTTTTCCGGAAGGAACCAAGGCTTGGGCTGAACAATGGGCACAGGCGCATTTTGAATACCTGGACGTGAATGCGCTGAAGAAGCCGGTGGAACGTGCCTTGACACTGGAATTACCCAACGGGGTATGGGCGGCATTGACCGATGCGGATGTGGACGACTGGTGTCTGACCAAATTTCAGGCTTCATCTGAAAAGCAGCATACATTGACTTCTGTCATGTACAGTCCGGTGGATATTGTTACTTATTATGCAACGCCGTGGAAGGTTATCATGGCGGCAGATAAACCGGGGGAATTGCTGGAACACAATTATATTATCGAAAATTTGAATCCTCCTTGTGAGATTAAGAATACGGACTGGATTAAGCCGGGAAAAATCATGCGCGAAACGTCGCTTACGACAGACCAGGCTTTGAAGACCATTGATTTCTGTGCGGAACACCGCATCCCGTACATGCTTTTTGACTGGCAGTGGTATATGCCTTGTACCTCACACGATGGGGATGCCACGAAGGTGGTGTCAAAACTGAACATGCCGAAAGTGGTGGCGTATGGAAAGAAGAAAGGTGTAGGTATCTGGTTGTATGTCAATCAGCATGCCCTACAGAAACAGATGCGCGAATTGTTCCCGCTGTTGCACAAATGGGGTATTGTGGGAGTGAAGTCAGGATTTGTGCAGTATGCAAGTCATCGTTGGGCTACCTGGTTGCACGATATGGTGCGTCTGGCTGCAGAGAATAACCTGATGATGAATATTCATGATGAGTTCCGTCCGTCGGGATTCAGCCGTACTTATCCGAACTTGTTGACACAGGAGGGTATCTTGGGGAACGAAGAGTTTCCGGATGCTACACACAGTACCATTCTTCCGTTTACGCGTATGATTAACGGAGCCGCAGATTATACTATCTGTTATTATGACAAGCGCTTGAAGAATACGCATGCGCATCAGCTGGCGGCTTCATTGGTGTTTTATAGTCCGTTGATGACAATTTTCTGGTATGACCGTCCTCAATTCTACAACGGTGAACCGGAGATTGAATGGTTTGAAAACCTGCAGACTGTATTTGATGAGTCGCACGTGCTGGATGGTATGCCGGGTAAAAATATTACCATGGCTCGCCGGAAAGGCAAAGAGTGGTTTGTGGGAATGCTGACCAACAATGACGGTTCTGATGAAACGCTGGATTGTTCTTTCCTGGACAAGAATCAGACGTATCTGGCATCTATTTATACCGATGGGGGAGAAGAAGTGAAGACAAAGACACGGGTGAAATGTTCGTATGTGCTGGTCGGAGCTGAGGATGTGATAAAGTTTGCCCTGAAACCCAGAGGAGGAGCAGCCGTGAGACTGGTGCCGGTGACTGAAAAAGAAGCAAAAGCTTATAAGAAATATAACGGAGAATCATTTTAAGAAATTTTTAGGCTCTTCTTTTAAGTGGAATGGAACCCTGATTCGTATTTATAGACGAAAAGTTTTTAGATAAATGGATTTTTAAGTTTTGGGTATTTTTCTTTAGGTAGAAGATTGTTTTTGGGGGTTACTTAAATTAGGAAAGAAGAATGAAAGGATTGTTTTTTATATTGAGTCTGTCAGTTTGCAGCTTGTTTCATCCTGCGATGGCACAGTATCGTTCTGAGGTATGGGTGTCTGATGAAGGGAATGGTATGTACCGGAATCCAGTGCTTCATGCGGATTATTCTGATCCGGATGTCTGCGTGGTAGGTGAAGACTATTTTTTGACAGCCTCCAGTTTTAATTGCACACCAGGATTGCCCATCCTTCATTCAAAGGATTTGGTAAACTGGAAAATTGTGAATTATGCTTTGAAGAAGGTGGAACCGGTGGAATATTATAATGAAGCTCGTCATGGAAAAGGCGTATGGGCACCTTCTATTCGTTTTCATGAAGGAGTGTTCTATATATACTGGGGTGATCCGGATTTTGGCATTTTTATGGTAAAGACTCGTGACCCGTATGGAGAATGGGATAAACCAGTGCTGGTAAAAGCTGGAAAAGGGATGATTGACCCTTGTCCGTTATGGGATGACGACGGGCGTGTGTATCTGGCTCATGCATGGGCCGGAAGCCGAGCGAAATTCAACAGTGTGTTGACGGTGTGCGAGATGAATAAGGAAGGTACGGCAGTCATTTCGGACCCGGTACTGGTGTTCGACGGAAATGACGGAGTAAATCATACCATTGAGGGAGCTAAGTTTTATAAGCGGAATGGATTTTACTATCTGTTTGCACCTGCGGGTGGAGTCGTTTCCGGATGGCAACTGGTGATGCGTTCGAAAGATGTGTATGGACCGTATGAAGCCCGAATTGTGATGGCGCAAGGAAAGACGGACATCAACGGACCGCATCAGGGAGGATGGGTAGACACTCCGGCCGGAGAATCCTGGTTTTTGCATTTTCAGGATAAGGGAGCTTATGGACGTGTACTGCATCTGAATCCGATGAAATGGGTAAATGACTGGCCGGTAATTGGAGTTGATAAGGACGGCGACGGTTGTGGAGACCCGGTGAGCCGTTATCGTAAACCTAAAACCGATAAAACGTATCCGATAGAAACACCTGTGGAGAGTGATGAATTTGATACTCGTAAGCTGGGGCTGCAATGGGAATGGCATGCAAATTATCAGGATGTGTTTGGCTTTACGACGAATATGGGATATGCCCGTATTTATGGGCATGAACTTTCGCCGCATTTTAAGAACTTCTGGGAAGTACCGAATCTGTTGATGCAAAAATTCCCGGCAGAGGAATTTACGGCTACCGCTAAATTAAAGGTTTCGGCAAAAGATGACGGACAACTTTCGGGACTCATCATTATGGGCTGGGACTATTCCTGGATAGGAGTGGAAAAGCAGGGAGAAAAGTTCTTGCTGAAGCAGGCTGTATGTAAGGATGCAGAACAGGGTAACCTGGAACAGGTTTCTACATTAGCCGTATTGGAGCCCAGCCGGAAGTTTGAAGCAGGTTTGTTCCCCAATTACGAAAGAGAGATTTACATAAGGGTACATGTGGACAAAGGGGCATATTGTCGCTTTAGCTACAGTCTGGATGGAAAGAAATTTACGGAGGCCGGCACGCTGTTCAAAGCCCGTCAGGGAAAATGGATTGGTGCGAAGGTGGGAATGTTCAGCGTAACTCCTCATGGAAAGGAGCGTGGCTGGCTGGATGTAGACTGGTTTCGTGTGGAAAAATAAAAGAATTTAGATATGAAAATTAGAAATCTGTTGTATGGCATAGGAATCATGGCTTTATCTTCTTGTGCCAGTGAAAAGACTGAAAACCTGGATGTGGATAAAGCCTTGGCGTATTGTGACGTGCAAGTACATCGTGCGCTGGCTGAACTGGAAAAGAACGGGGAGGCGGATTATAGTATGCAGCCTCGAAATATCTTGTCGGGTGAAAAGTTCTGGAATTGCCGGAAGGTGGCTAAGGAAGAATGGACAGGTGGATTCTGGCCGGGTATTTTGTGGTATGATTATGAAGCTACACAAAATGATACGATTCGTGAACTGGCAGAAAAGTACACGGAGTCCTTAAAGTTATTCTCGGAGATTCCGGCGTATGATCACGATTTGGGCTTTCTCGTGTTTTGCAGTTATGGAAATGGGTATCGTCTGACGCATAATCCGACTTATCGGGATGTAATCATTGCTACGGCTGACTCGCTGGCTACTTTGTATAATCCGAAAGTGGGTACGATTCTGTCCTGGCCTCGTAACATTGAGATGTTGGGCGGGCATAACACCATTATGGATAACATGATTAACTTGGAGATGCTTTTCTGGGCTGCCCGCAACGGGGGAGACCGGCGGTTGTTTGACGTGGCAGTATCGCATGCAGACAAAACGATGGAAAACCAGTTCCGTCCGGATTATACTTCTTATCATGTGGCAGTGTATGATACTCTGACAGGGAATTGCATCAAGAAATGCACGCATCAGGGATATGCGGATGAGTCGATGTGGGCACGTGGACAGGCTTGGGCTATTTATGGCTATACTGTGGTGTTCCGTGAAACCGGTGATCCTAAATACCTGGAATTTGCAGAGAAGTTAGTGGACGTGTATCTGAAGAATCTGCCAGAAGATTATGTGCCTTACTGGGATTTTAACGCACCTGACATTCCGAATGCACCTAGGGATGCTTCTGCAGCTTGTGTGGTTGCTTCGGCTTTGCTGGAGATGTCTGGATTTTATGGAAACGGGCAAGGGGAAAAGTATAAGGAAGCTGCGGAAAAAATGTTGTGCAGTCTGAGCAGCGATAAATATCAGTCGC
>OGXQ01001075.1_pt1 | contig 21276 bp, 15 predicted proteins | sample 1576291 | NCBI WGS metagenome assembly OGXQ01 (sample SAMEA3541575, study PRJEB24748) | human gut metagenome | biome: human gut; feature: human-associated habitat; material: faeces | place: China | collected 2012 | reverse complement strand
CGGCGGTCTGAATCTTCCCGGCTTCGGCCTGTAATCCCCGGAAGGAAGCGCAAAGCCAGCAGACTGAAAAAGCGCAGCTCACCGACGCCGCCGAACAGCTCGCCACTGCCGTGAGCACCTTTGAAGGATATCTCAGCGACCTGCGGTTTACCACGAACAAGCTGTTCAACGACGATTCCTACAAACTGCTGGCCGTGAGCGATGACGATTCGCTGATGGGCGTCGCCCCGGTGGACATCATGGACGCCGAAGGCGAAGTGCGCCTGCCTGTCGAGGGCGGAAAACACCTCACTTACGACATCGTGGGTTCTCACTTTCCGGAGTACGATTTCGTCGTCGTATTGTCCCACTTCAAAGGGCATGCGATGGGCGGATTCGGCGGCGCGATCAAAAACATCTCCATCGGCATCGCCTCGTCGGGCGGCAAAGCATGGATTCACTCGGCCGGAAAAACGGATAACGCCGGTGAAATGTGGGGAAACCTGCCTGCACAGGACGATTTCCTGGAGTCGATGGCCGAAGCCGCCAAGGCGATCACCGACCACTGCGGCGACAAAATACTGTACATCAGCGTTATGAACAACCTATCGGTGGACTGCGACTGCGATGCACACCCTGAACCGCCTCGCATGGGCGACATCGGTATCCTGGCCTCGCTGGACCCCGTGGCGCTGGACAAAGCGTGCGTCGATCTGGTCTACACTTCGCCCGACGAGGGCAAAGTCCACCTGATCGAGCGCATGGAATCGCGTCACGGCATCCACACGCTCGAACACGCCGAAGCCATCGGCATCGGCAGCCGGCAATACGAGCTCGTCGACCTGGACAAATAGCGGGGCAGCCCGCATTACGAAAAAGCCGTCGTCCTTCGGGAACGATGGCTTTTTCGGTGTCGGCACGGGTTATTCGCCCGGTTTGTGGCGGTAACCCTCTTCGTCATAAACCGGACGGTCGTCCTCGACGATCTCGTCGATCCCGTCCGGAATACGGTCGTCGACCGGAATCTCGGTATCCACCAAATCGTCTTCGACCAGGGTCTCGTCGCGTTCGTCGCCGGCGTAGCCGTTGTTTTCGGTGGAAAGGACCGTGCGGTCGTTCCGGATTTCTATCTTTCCCATGGTTTTCAGTTTTTTAAATCGTTCCACCGATCTGCGGCAACAACAATACCACATTTATGCGACGACACGGTCACGGCCCGAACTCCCCCGGGAGGCATGTACAGCTACGCCGGATAGCTTTTGTTCACAAAATGTTCATTAAAAGCCCCGGAGGGTATTCGCTTTCCGGGGAACTATCCCTATATTTGTTTCCGTGCAAGGTTCTCCGCCGGCGGCTGCCGGCATGAGATCAAAAGGGAACTCCTGTGAAAATCAGGGACTATTCCCGTAGCTGTAAGCTCCGTTGCGTTCCGCACACTCTTTATGCCACTGTCCGCAGGGACGGGAAGGCGTGCGGGAGGAGCGAGTCAGAAGACCTGCCTTGCCGGGAACGGTATCCGCCTTCGGGATTTAGGGCGATACCCGGACCATTTTACACTGTCAATGTTTTCGACGAAAGAACGCCTCTCCTACGGTCACCGCAGGAGGGAACGGGACTTCGCACAGCGCCGGCACATAACAAATATGGGATAGATATGGGTATTTCGGAGATTTACATCGTCAAACGCGACGGCAAACGCGCAGCCTTCTCGGTCGAGAAGATCAAACGCGCGATCAGCAAAGCATTTCTCTCCGTAGGCGGATATGCCACGGACGACGACCTCACGTCGGTGCTGAGCCGCGTGCATGTGGCCGACGGCATGAACGTCGAAGAGATTCAGAACCAGGTGGAAGTGGCCCTGATGGCCGAACGTTATTTCGCCGTGGCCAAGAGCTACATGCTCTACCGCCAGAAACACACCGAGGACCGCGAAGACCGCGAAAAACTCGAATTCCTGATCAACTACTGCGATGCGTCGAACCCCGCGACGGGTTCGAAATACGATGCCAACGCCAACGTCGAAAACAAGAACATCGCCACGCTGATCGGAGAACTTCCGAAGCAGAACTTCATCCGCCTGAACCGCCGCCTGCTGACCGACCGCATCAAGGAGATGTACGGCAAAGAGCTGTCGGACAAATACATGCGCCTGCTGAAAAACCATTTCATCTACAAAAACGACGAGACATCGATGGCCAACTACTGCGCCTCGATCACGATGTACCCGTGGCTGCTGGGCGGCACGCTGTCGGTGGGCGGCAATTCGACGCGCCCGACGAACCTCAAATCGTTCTGCGGCGGGTTCGTCAACATGGTCTTCATCGTCTCGTCGATGTTGTCGGGAGCCTGCGCCACACCCGAATTCCTGATGTACATGAATTATTTCGTCGAGCAGGAATACGGCGAAGACTACTACAAGCATGCGGACAAGGTCGTCGACCTCTCGAAAAAACAGCGTACGATCGACAAGATGATCACCGACTGCTTCGAGCAGATCGTTTACTCGATCAACCAGCCCACCGGGGCGCGCAACTTCCAGGCCGTGTTCTGGAACGTCGCCTACTACGACCGTTACTATTTCGAATCGCTCTTCGGGGAATTCGTCTTCCCGGACGGTTCGAAACCCCACTGGGAGTCGTTGTCATGGTTGCAGAAGCGCTTTATGACGTGGTTCAACCGCGAGCGCACGAAAACCGTCCTGACGTTCCCCGTCGAGACGATGGCGCTGCTGACTAAAGACGGCGACGCGATGGACCGGGAGTGGGGCGACTTCACGGCCGAGATGTATGCCGCAGGGCACTCGTTCTTCACCTACATCAGCGACAACGCCGATTCGCTGTCGTCGTGCTGCCGCCTGCGAAACGAGATCCAGGACAACGGGTTCAGCTACACGCTGGGCGCAGGCGGCGTTTCGACCGGCTCGAAGAGCGTACTGACGATCAACCTCAATCGCTGCATCCAGTATGCCGCAAAGAACGGCATGCACTACATGACTTACCTGGAAGAGGTCGTGGACCTGGTCCACAAGGTGCAGATGGCCTACAACGAGAACCTCAAGGAGCTGAAGGCCAAAGGCATGCTGCCGCTCTTCGATGCGGGTTACATCAACCTCGCACGCCAATACCTCACGATCGGCGTCAACGGGCTGGTCGAGGCGGCGGAGGCACTCGGCATCCGGATCGACGACAACGACGACTATGCGGCATTCGTGCAGCAGGTGCTCGGGCTGATCGAGCGCTACAACAAAAAATACCGCTCGAAGGAGGTGATGTTCAACTGCGAGATGATTCCGGCGGAAAACGTCGGCGTGAAGCATGCCAAGTGGGATCGCGAAGACGGATATGCCGTGCCGCGCGACTGTTACAACTCCTATTTCTACGTCGTCGAGGACGAGTCGCTGAACGTCATCGACAAGTTCCGCCTCCACGGCCGCAAATATATCGACCACCTCACGGGCGGCTCGGCGCTGCACATGAACCTCGAAGAGCATCTCTCGAAGGAGCAGTACCGCCACCTGCTGCGCGTAGCGGCCACCGAAGGGTGCAACTACTTTACGTTCAACATCCCCAACACGGTCTGCAACAAGTGCGGGCACATCGACAAACGCTACCTGAAGGAGTGTCCCGAGTGCCACTCGGACAACCTGGATTACCTGACGCGCGTGATCGGCTACATGAAGCGCGTCTCGAACTTCTCGGCGGCGCGTCAGCAGGAGGCGTCGCGGCGCTTCTACGCAAAAGCTGAGTAAATGGTAAAGTATCACAATTTCGACGTGGTGTTCGCGGAAATCCCGGGCGAAACGACGCTGGCGTTCAACATCACGAACTGCCCCAACCGCTGCCCGGGATGCCACAGTCCACACCTTGCGGCTGACGAAGGCCGCGAACTCGACGATGCGGAATTGCTGGCCCTGCTGGCCTGCTACGGGCGTTCGGTAACCTGCGTCTGCTTCATGGGCGGCGACGCCGAGCCGCACACGATCGCCCGGCTGGCGGGTATCGTGCGGAAGACCTATCCGATCCTGCATACGGGCTGGTACTCGGGGCGGGAGACGCTGCCGGAAGGCTTCGAGACCACGGCGTTCGATTTCATCAAGCTGGGCGGCTGGGTCGAAGCGCAGGGTCCGCTCTCGTCGCCGACGACCAACCAGCGGCTCTACCGGATAGGACCGGACGGCGGGATGGAGGACATCACGGAGCGATTCCGGCGCAAGCCGTGACACACATACTTTGTCGGTGGGAGCCGGAAAATTAGAGATTAGTTCAACGTTGTCTGCCATACAACGATTTACTGCCGGCTCCCACAGGCAAAAAAAATCCGTCCTCAATGGACGGATTTTATTAATTTTGCACCATGGATTTTTCAGCTCACTACATTGCAGAAGATTTTACGGCGGAACTTCCCGTCGCCGACTACATCGCCCGCTTCCGCGACGCCGGGCGAATAGCCCGTTATTGCCAGGATTGCAGCAACTACGGACGAAGCTGGGGCTGCCCGCCGTTCAACTTCAACGAGGCCGAGTACCTCACACGCTACGAAACGGCATTGATCATAGCCACGAAGATCACGCCGAAAAAGCCCGGCATCCCGATTTCGGAGGCAAAGCACCTGATCCGTCCCGAACGACAACGGCTCGAACGGCGGCTGCTCGAAATGGAAGGGCAGTACGGCGGACGGTCGTTCGCCTATGTCGGAACGTGTCTTTACTGCCCGGAAGGGGAGTGTACGCGCCCTGAAGGCAGGCCCTGCCGCCATCCGCAACTGGTACGGCCATCGCTCGAAGCCTGCGGGTTCGACATCGAACGCACGACCTCCGAACTGTTCGGCATCCACCTGAAAGGGGGCAGCGAAGGGTTGATACCCGAATACCTGACGCTCGTATGCGGGTTCTTCCACGACACGAAAAAGATCGTATGGAACGGATAAAGGCCGTTTTCAACTGGAGCGGCGGCAAAGATTCGGCCCATGCTCTGTGGCGGGCCGTCCGGTCGGACCGATATGAAATCGCAGCCCTGCTGACGACGGTAAACCGCGACACGCTCCGCTCGACGATGCACGGGATTCCGATGCCGTTGTTACAGGCGCAGGCCGAAAGCATCGGCATTCCGCTCCGTGTAGCCGACCTGACGCCCAAAGGCAATATGGAGGATTATGCAGAAGCGATGTCCCGTGCAGTGGAGCAGTTCAAGGCCCAGGGTGTAACACATTTTATTTTCGGCGACATCTTCCTGCACGACGTGCGGAAATACCGCGAACAGCAACTTGCGCCGCATGGAATCGAGGTCGTGGAACCGCTGTGGGGTCAATCGTCGGAGGCAGTCATGCGCGATTACCTCGCGACGGGACTGAAAACAGTCGTCGTGACAACCATGGCCGACGGTCTCGGAGCCAGCGCTATCGGCCAGGTGATCGACGCCGGGTTCGTCGCATCGCTGCCCGCCGGGACCGACCCCAACGGGGAAAACGGCGAATACCACACCTTCTGCTACGACGGTCCGATCTTCCGCTCGCCCGTGCCGTTCCGGCTCGGGAAACCCTTCAGCGAGAGCTACGACATCCGCCTCGACGACGGAAAGACGAAGACCTGCACCTACTGGTTCGCCGACCTGAAGGAAGCGTAATTCGTCAGAGGTTGATCTGGTTGCCTTCGGCAAAAAGAGAGTCGAGGATCAGACACAACTCGGAGACGAGTTCGTCCTTTTCCAGTTCGCCGCTGAGGGAGAAGAATTTGCCCTGGGGCGTGCAATACTGCACCGTACTGGCGACTTCACACGATTCGATGCCGCAGATAATAACCGCATCGACATCGTTTTCGTGGCGCAGCATGGCGTTGTAGAATGCCAGCAGATAGCGCGGTGTGCTGATCGCAGGAACGAGTATCATCGTTCCCGACGCGTCGAATTTATCAGGGGAATTCACCACTTTCAGGCCGTACTTGCCTGCAATGCGTCCGGCGGTCTCGGCCGACGCTCCATACAGTACAATATTCATAACTGTCGTTTTTAAGAAAAGACGCGGCCAATGCAGGTTTCTATACTTGGGGATGGCGATTAAGGTATTCTCTTCACCGCGTCTTTCGGTTTATACAAATAGCAAGATCAAAAGCTGCGCTGCCAGCACCCGCAGGAACATCGACAGCGGATAGACGGTCGCATAGCCGACCGACGGAGCGTCGGACGACGTTTGCTCGACCGAATAGGCCAGCGCAGGCGGATTGGTCGACGCCCCCGAGAGGACGCCGATCAGCGTATAATAGTTGAGTTTATAGTAAAAACGCCCGAAAAGTCCCGCCAGCAGCAACGGCACGACGGTAATCACGGCTCCGTAGGCGATCCAGACGTATCCGCCCGCGAGGAGCGTCGGGACGAAATCCTCGCCCGCGCCCAGCCCCACACCCGCCAGGAAAAGCGAAATGCCCACTTCGCGCAGCATCAGGTTGGCCGACATCGTCGTATAGGTGACCAGTTTGTAGTGCGGTCCGTAGCGGCCGATCAGGATGGCGACGATCAGCGGGCCGCCGGCCAGTCCCAGTTTGACAGGCTGCGGAACGCCCGGAATCCAGAACGAGATGCTGCCCAGCACCACACCCAGCGCAATGCCGATAAAAATAGGGATCAGATTGGGATGGTTGAGCCGCTTGAGCGAATTGCCGAAGAGCCGCTCGGCATGGGCTACCGACAATTCGGGGCCCACGACCGTCACGCGGTCGCCGATTTGCAGTTGCAGGTTCCCGGAAGCTACCAGGTCGATGCCCGAACGGTTGATGCGCGTGATGGTCACTCCGCAGGTGTTGCGGACGCGCAGTTCGGCGAGGGTCTTGCCGTTGAGTTCGGGCTTGGTGATCAGGATGCGGCGCGAAATCATCGTCTTGTCCTGGATCATCGGCGCGGCGTCGACCTCCTGTCCGAGCAGGGCGACCAGCGCTTCGACATCACGCGGCGCAGCTACCAGCAGGATCCGGTCGCCGCAGTGGAGCGCCGTATCAGCGTCGGCCAGTTCGGGACTTCCGCCGGGACGGCTGATGCGCGAGATGACGAAATCGCGCAGCGCAAGGCTGTGGATATCGGCAATGGTTTTTCCATCGACGGCCGCATTGGTGATCTCGACGGAAAGACGACGGGATACCGCGTCTTTCTGTACATCCATGCCCTGTCCGGCGGCGGCTTCTTCCTTCTGCACATTGATACGCAGCAGGTAACGAAGTCCGACCAGCGTGAGGATGGCCCCGATGACACCCAGCGGGTAGGCCACGGCATAACCCGTGGCGATGTCCGGCGCATCGGCCCCGGCATGCAGGTCGCTGAAAGCCTGCTGGGCGGCGCCCAGGCCCGGCGTATTCGTAACAGCGCCCGACATCACGCCGACCATCGTCGTTATGGAAAGGCCTGTGATATAATAAAGCGCGACCGTCGTGGCGACGCCGAGCAGCACCACCAGCACAGCCAGCTTATTCAGGGTAATACCGCCTTTGCGGAAAGACGAAAAGAATCCGGGGCCGACCTGCAGACCGATGGAATAGACGAAAAGGATGAGTCCGAACTCCTTGAGAAAGTGCATCAGGTGCTGGTCGATATTCATTCCGAAGTAGCCGAAGGCGATGCCGACGAACAGGATGCCCGTCACTCCCAGCGACACACCGGCGACTTTCAGTTTACCCAACATGATGCCCAATGCAACGACCAGTGCCAGGATCAGCACCGAGTGGGCAACTCCGCCGCCCCAAAGCGACTCGGACCCAAATAATAATCGTTCGAGTAATTCCATAAGCGTCATCCTCATCAAACCGACCCTGATCCGGGAAAAACCGCGTGCCGGAAAGGCACGAATCCGGAGGCAGGCCGAAACAAAAACCATTCAGTAATTACAGCCGATATCAAATGCCCATTCCGCGGGGTTACCTGATGTCGAATCGATCTGGCAGGTCTTCTGACTGACTCCCGTTCCGAAGCCTTCCCGATCCTTAGGGACCAGTGGCCGAGATGTTCGGAACGAAAACGGAGCTACACAGCAGCGGGTCTGTCCGGGACTTACACCCGATTCCCTTTTCACTCCCTCCCACATCCGGGAACAGGAGAACCAAACCTGTGGCAAAGATAGCGGTTATTCCCGAAAAACTGGTCGAAAGTCCGGATTATTTTCGCAAAACGGCGTCACGACGCGCTGAGGCAGGCATTTCCAGACCCGGAAACAAATTACCCCCGTTCCGGAAAAAACAGGCCGGAACCGGGGTAAGGGAAAAGACCGGCACGTCACAGTTCGACAGCCGAAAGATCGGCAAAAGCCTGCCGGTAGTCCCGTTCGGCAGACAAAGCCTGATTGACCGTATCGTAATACAGCCCGATCTCGACGATGTAATCCAACAACGATATTTCGCCTGCGTTCAACGCTTTGGCCAGCAATTCCGTGTTGTTGAGCGACAACAGCGAAGCACGGTATTTGGCCGCCGTCTGCCGCAGCCCGTCGGCACGCAGGTAGAGCGTTTGCAGTTGGTCGTAAAACTGCTGCCGGGCCTCCTCCTGCCGGGCTTCCGCCGCAATGACAGCGGTTTTGGCCTGCTTCACCTTGTTCTTGTTGCCCCACAGGGGAATCGACATTCCGACCGTAACGCCCTGGTAAGCCTGTCCCAGCGTCTTTTCACGCATATAACCCGCCGAAAAGGTCGGCAGGGCCTGCGTCTTGTTGAGCTTCACCTCCTTTTTACTCACTTCGACCTGGGTGCGGACGTATTGCAGCAGCGGATTCTGCTGCTCGGCATCGGCATACCACGCCTCGAAATCGGCGGGCAGCTCCTGTGCGCCGTAAAGCATATTGTCGAACTGCACGGGAGCACCGCCGTTGAGCCGCGCCAGTTGCGAGAGCAGGGCGGCGCGTTCGACCTCGATGCGCGCCATTTCACCCTCGACGGCCGAGAGGTTCAACTGTGCCTTGTTGTACTCCAACCGGTTGGCGTCGCCGCGTTCCAGCCGTTCGCCATAGCCTTCGGCCAGCGTTCGGGCGTATCGGAGCCGTTTGGCGACCTCCGCCCGAAGAGCATTGTAATAGGTGAGTTCGATGCAGTATTGCTTCGCTTCCAGCAGCACCTTGATCCGCTCCGACTTGTATTGCAGTCCGACAAGGCGGTTCCTGTCATCGGCCAACCGGTTTTTCATGCCGCTGATCGTGGCGATGTCGAACGACTGCGTGACGCGAATGTCGTTGCGGTTGCCGATGCCGCCCGGCGACCCCCACAGGTAGCTGAACTCCACATCGGGACCGGGCAGGAAAATGTCGGTTTTATTGGCCAGTTGTTCCGCGGCGACCTCCTCGCGGAGCGCCCGGAGCGTCGTGTTGTTCTCTTCGACCGAGCGCAGCACGGCGTCGGTCGCGTTCTGGGCCGCAAGCGGGGAAACCGCCAGCAATGCCGCTGCAATCCATAGTATCTTTTTCATGGTCTTATTCTTCGGTTAAGGTTTCCGCGGCCACGGTTTCGCGCCGACTGTACATATAGGAATACATGATGGGGATGATGAAGCCGTTGAGCAGCGTCGAACTCATCAGTCCGCCGAGAATCACCTTGGCCATCGGACTCTGGATTTCGTTGCCGGGCAGATCGCCGCCCAACGCCAGGGGGATCAGCGCCAGCCCCGACGTAAGGGCGGTCATCAGGATCGGGTTCAGGCGGTCGAGCGAACCGCGGACGACGCTTTCGCGGACCGATGCGCCCGAAGCATGCAGGGAGTTGTAACGGTCGATCAACAGCATACCGTTGCGCGTCGCAATGCCGAACAGCGAGATGAAGCCGATGATGGCCGGGATACTCATGACGCCCTGCGTGAAGAAGATGCTCACCACGCCGCCGATCAGCGCCAGCGGCAGGTTCAACAGGATCACCAACGACAGCCGGACGCTTCGAAACTCTTTGAACAGCAGCAGGAAAATTACGAGGATCGAAAATACCGAAACGATCAGGATCGTCCGCGAAGCCGCCTGCTCGCTTTCGAACTGCCCGCCGTACTCGACATGATAACCTTCCGGAAGCGTAATCCGGGTGTCGATGCGGTCGCGGATGTCGTTCACCACGCCCCGCAGGTCACGCCCGGCGACGTTGGCCGAAACGACGATCTTGCGCGACACGTTCTCGCGGCTGATCGTGTTGGGACCGGAAGCCGAAACCACCTCGGCGATATTTTCGAGCGGAACCTTGCGGCCGTTGGCATCGACGATGAGTTTGCGGATGCGTTCGGCGCTCTCGCGGCTGGGATCGTCCACCTTCAGCGTGAGGTCGAACGAACGATTGCCCTCGTAAACCTGCGAGACGACCTCGCCGCCCAGCATCACGCGGACGATTTCGGCAAATTCGGGCAGCGTCACGCCGTATTTGGCCAGCATTTCGCGCCTGGGTTCGATGCGCAGCTGCGGCCGCTCGACCTGCTGCTCGACGTTCAGGTCGGCAATACCCGGGACATCGGCCACGGCGGCCTTGATCCCGTTGCCCAGTTCGTACATCTTGGTGAGGTCCGAGCCGAAGAGCTTGACGGCGATATTGGCCCGCGTACCGGACAGCATGGCGTCGATACGGTGGGTGATCGGTGCGCCTATTTCGATGTTCGCACCCGGAATGACCTTGATCTTTTCGCGGACCTCGGCCAGCACCTCGTCCTTCGACCGCTTGCCGAGCACGAACGGGGCTTCGATCTCCGAGGTATTCACACCCAATGCGTGTTCGTCGAGTTCGGCGCGGCCGGTCTTGCGGCCTACGGTCTGAATCTCGGGAACCGAGAGCAGAATCTCCTCGGCCATGCGGCCGATGCGGTCGGACTCTTCGAGGGAAATGCCGGGCAGGGTGCTGACGTTGATCGTAAACGAACCTTCGTTGAACGGCGGCAGGAAACTGCGCCCGAAGGTCGAGAGCATGACTACGGCGGCGGCGAATACCGCGGCGGTCGATCCCAGCACGATGCGTTTGTGGCACAACGCCCATTCGAGCGCCTTTTCATAACCGGCCTTGAGCTTGCGCGCCACATAGGGCTCCTTGCCGCCCCGGTCCGCTTTGGGATTGCCCAGCAGGTAGCTCGACAGCACGGGCGTAAGGGTCAGCGCCACGAACGTCGAGGCGAAGAGCGCGATGACGAACGTGATGCCCAGCGGCGCCAGCATACGGCCCTCCATGCCCGAGAGAAAGAACAGCGGTGCGAAGCTGGCCACGATGATGAGCGTCGAATTGAGGATCGGCATACGCACCTCCTTCGAGGCTTCGTAAACCACCTCGATAACGCCGAGCTGCTCCGCCTTCGGTTTGCGGCGGTTCTCGCACAGGCGTTTGTAGACGTTCTCCACATCGACGATCGCATCGTCGACGAGCGACCCGATGGCGATGGCGATACCTCCGAGGCTCATGGTGTTGATGGTCAGCCCCAAGAGTTTGAGCGTCAGGATGGCCACGAGGATCGAAATGGGAATCGTGACGAGCGAAATGACCGTCGTACGGACGTTCATCAGGAAGATGAACAGCACGATGACGACGAAAACGGCGCCTTCGTAAAGCGATTTTTGGACGTTGTCGATCGAACTGTCGATGAAACGCGCCTGCCGGAAAATGTCGGTCGAAACTTTCACGTCGGCGGGAAGCGACTTTTGCAGCTCGGCCAGCGAGCGGTCGAGCTTTTCGGTCAGTTCGAGCGTACTGGTCGACGGCTGTTTGGTGACGGTCATCAGCACGGCCGGAATGCCGCGTTCGGATGCGACGCCCAGCTTGGGGGCTTTGGCGCCGATGCGGACTTCGGCGATGTCGTCCAGCGTCACCGGAATGTCGCCCGGACTTTTTACGACCGCTTTTTTCAACTCCTCGACCTTATCGGTCGAAAGCACGCCGCGGACGATGTATTCGTTGCCGAATTCATACAGCACGCCGCCCGAAGCGTTGCGGTTCATCTCCTGCACCACGGCGATCACCTCGTCCAGCCCGACGCCGAAGTGTTTCATCCGGCCCGGGTCGAGCAGAATCTGGTACTCCTTGATATCGCCGCCCATGACCGTGACCTGCGCCACGCCGCCCGTGGACAAAAGGCGCGGACGGATCGTCCAGTCGGCCAGCGTACGCAGCTCCCGCAGCGAAGTGGTGTCGGCCGTGAGGCCGATGATCATCAGCTCGCCGAGGATCGACGACTGGGGTCCGAGCGTCGGCTGGCCCACGTTCGAGGGCAGCGATTCGCCCACGACGGCCAGTTTTTCGGAGACGATCTGACGGGCGCGGTAGATGTCCGTGCCCCAGTCGAACTCGACCCAGACGATCGAGAATCCGGTGGTCGACGACGACCGCACACGGCGGACATCGGTAGCGCCGTTTACGGCGGTTTCCACGGGGAAAGTCACCAGCCGCTCGACCTCTTCGGGAGCCATGCCCTTGGCCTCGGTCATCACGACGACCGTCGGGGCATTGAGGTCGGGAAATACGTCTACCTCCATCCGGCTCGCGGTATATCCGCCCGCGAGAATCAGCAGCACCGCGCCGACAAGTACGACGATGCGGTTATCGAGTGAAAAACGAATTATTCTGTTCAGCATGGAAGCAGGGGATTAGTGGGTGTGACCTTCGGGAACGATCGAAGAGGTGGCCGCCAGCTTGACCTGATAGGCTCCTTTCGACACGACGCGTTCGCCGCCGGAAAGCCCCGAAAGGATGCGGACCCGCTCGCCGTCGCTCTGGCCGGGTTTGACTTCGCGTTTGAGATACCCGTCGTCGTCGACCTGCACGTAGACGAAATAGACGCCCTGCTCCTCGGTGAGCGCCGTAACGGGAACGGAAATAACGTCCTGCTGCGGTGCGCCGAGCAGGAACACCTCGACGAACGCGCCGGGAACCACCTCGCCCGTGTTGTCGAACTCGAAAGTCACGGGGATATAGAACGACGTTTTGTCGGAACTTTTACCCACCGAAAGCAGGCGGCCGCCGAGCGCGGCCAGTTCATAGGCTTTGTTATCGTAAGGCGTGACGAAATTCGCCCCGGCGACGGTTTTCAGTTCGCCGAACCGGCTGGGCGGCACGTCGGCGCGGAGTTGAAGGCGGCGGTTCTGCGACACGGTGGCAACGGGCTGTCCGACGGTCACATAGTCGCCCTGACCGACCAGCCGGCTGGTGACGTACCCGCTGATGGGCGAGGTGACGCGCACGCCCGAGGCCGTCATGTCGGCAGCCTGCGCCTCGTAAGTCGTCCGGGCGTTCTCATAGCGCAGGCGCACCTGCTCGAACTCTTTGGCCGAAATGATCTGGTCGGCAACCAGTCCTTTGGCACGTTCATACTCCTTGAGCGCCGTTTCGTAGGCGATCTTCGCCTTGGCGGCAGGGTCGCCGTCGGCGAGGTTCTTCGCAGAGATCGTCACGACGGTTTCTCCCGCCGCGACCGGGGCGCCGACAGTCATGGTTTGCCGGGGGAACGACACGACACCGTTGGCCGTTGCCACGATCGTCGCTTCGTCGCCCTGGGCAGCGCGTATTTCGCCGCTCGTACGGATAACATTTCTGAATGCAGCGGGCTTCACGGTATCGATCTTCAAACCGGCAAAGGCTGCCTGTTCCTTGCTGAAAACGATTTCATCCGCATGGCCTTCATTTGTGTGATCGTGCCCGTCGCCTTCGGCATGAGTTTCCGCGCCGTGGTCGTGCCCGTCGCCTTCGGTGTGTTCGACAGCCTGTCCGCCGTTGCATCCGGCAAGCAGGAGTGCAGCAACAGCCGCCGCTCCGAGAATCTGTTTTTTCATCTTTCGGTCGTTTATATACAGATGCGGTTCGTGCATCCGGTTTCAGTTTAACTACAAGAGGATTATGCAATTATCATGCATAAGAAATTCCGCCCCGGGAAATGCCGGAACAGAACATGCGTGCGGAGAAAAACAGGATTTTCCGCTTATGAAAGGGTGGGAGGGGCACGCAATCCGCCGCCCGCAACGGGCACGACGGAGGTATAGGCGATGATACAGAGACCGTATCCCGCATGCCGGAGCGAGACCGCAGGGGCAGGCAGGGTCGGTGAAACGGCCTGCAAGGCAGGTTGTACGCAGGGAGCCGCAACGCCCGTCAACACATCCGACGGAGCATAGGACGCATGGACAACGCATCCTTCGGATTCGCTCTCGCCGGAAGCGTCATGCCCCGTGTGGCGGTCGTTATAGATTGAATCGGCCTTGCATAACTCCGCAACCGTACACACCGCATTTCCGTGATGATGATGCGGCACGAGCGACAGCGCAGTTAAAACCAGCGCCGCCGCCGACAGGAACAGTATGGAGACGATTCGTTTCACAGGGGCAAAGATAGATGTATTTTCGTGCAACCTGATTGCAAAAGCATTATTTTTTTGCAGCGCAAGCAGGGCAGAGGCCTTTCAGAACACAGTTAACACTCTGAAGCGTAAAGCCTTCGGGCAGCGCGACCCATCGGTTTATTTTATCATGTTCTGTATCCGGACGGCATTCAGGATGGCGATCAGGGCTGCACCCCGGTTGCAAAGAGGGCGATGCCAGTCTACCGGCGGCCGGAGAAGAGATCGAGCAACTGTTTCCGCTTCACAGGTTTGGCCAGGAAGGCATTGCATCCCGCATCCATGGCGCTGACCCTGTCGGAATCGAAAGCATTAGCCGTCAGTGCGACGATCGGAACTTCGGCGTTGAACTCCCGGATCTTCCGGGTCGCCTCCAAACCTCCCATGACGGGCATCTTCAGGTCCATCAGCACGAGGTCGAAATTCCGGCTGCGAACCTCCTCGACGGCCTCCACGCCGTTAGCCGCCCGCGTGAGATCGTAGTTCTTGAGGATATGCCGCACCAGCGAATAGTTGCTGTCGTTGTCCTCGGCGACCAGGATTTTCAGCTTCCGGTCCGGGGCTCCGCCGTCCGACAGACAGGCGTTCGGAAGGGACGGATCGGACGGGCCTGTGTATCCCGGCCTCGATACCTCACACGGCACCCAGGCCCAGAAGGTCGATCCCACGCCCGGTTCAGAAGTGAATCCGATCTCGCCGCCCGCAGCCTCGACGATGGCCTTGGAGATCGCCAACCCGAGCCCCGTACCCTGCGCGAATTCGTTGAGTTTCTGGAACCGGCCGAAAACCCGGTCCTGGAGCTTCTTCGGAATACCCGTTCCGGTATCCTCTACATAAACCCGGATGCCCTCCCTTTCGACGGAATATCCCATCCGAATATGTCCGGACCTGGTGCATTTCACCGCATTGGTCAGAAAATTCATCCACACCTGCTTGAGACGGTTGCAATCGAGTACGATCCAGCAGCCCGAACAGGGGTTGTCCTGCAGCAACTCGACATCCGGACTGGAGATCTTGGCCCGGATCATCGTGTACAGTTCGCTACAGACCTGCGACAGGTCGAATTTCTCCCGCTTGCGTTCGAGAGTTCCCGATTCGATCCTCGAGAGGTCCAGAATATCGTTGATGAGCCGCAGCAGCAGTTCGTTGTTGGACTCGATAACGCGCCAGTACTCGGCCTTCTCATCCGGATCATCGCAGTCGACCAGCAATTCGGAAAAACCGACAATGGCGTTCAGCGGCGTGCGTATCTCGTGGCTCATATTGGCCAGGAAGGCCGATTTGAGCCGGTCGGAAAGCTCGGCCCGGTCTTTCATATCCTTCAGGTCCTGGGCCATCTTTTCCCATTTGGTATTGTTGAAGGCGATACCGGTGTAACGAATGACGTTCCCCTTTTTATCCCAATCGGAAGGGAGCCCCGTAACGATCAGGGTCTGCCACTCCTGGTCCCATTTGGTCCGGGAACGGTATTGCAGGCTGAACTCCTTGTTCGTGCCCCGGAACATGCTTTCGATATTTTCCCGGACACGCTCCGTATCGTCGGGATGGGCGGCATTCAGGTAATCTTCGGGCGAAATACTCTTTTCGGAACTGTAATCGTTCACCGGATCGTTGAACGACCGGTATTGCCCGGTCTTCACGTCGAAGTCCCAGTAGGACATGCCGACGGTCTTGAACGTAAGGTCCATCTTATAGTTCCGCTCCTTGAGCTCCTCGTTCAACTGGTGGAGTTTGGAGATGTTCTGCCGGAATCCCGTGAACCGCGAGACTCCGCCGTTTTCATCCCTTTCAAACGGAACGCCCGTGACGTTCCAGTACTGCCACACATTGTCGTATTTGGTTTGCATACGGCAGGAGAAGTCGACGTTAAGCTGTTTGCCCGACAACATGGTCTGGATGGCATCGTTGACCGAAGAGCGGTCTTCGGGATGGACCACGGCCAGGTAATCGTCCACGGAGACCAGACGGTCCGAAGCGTAATCGTTGACCGGATCGTTGTAAGACTCGAATTTCTGCGTCCGCACGTCGAAATCCCAATGGACGATGTCGTTGATCTTCATGGCCAATTCGCGCTTGGCCAGAAGGTCATGGGTCCGCTTGGTCATCCGGATCTTTTCGGTCACGTCCAGTTGAGTGCCGATGATCTGCAGTTTGCCCCGGTGTTCGGTAGAGAGACGCATTCGGCTCTCGTAATGGCGGTACTGCCCTTCGTCTTTATTGAAGACGCGTACGGTGATCTGCCCCTGCAAAACCTCCCGGCGAGCCAGCCGGTCAAAGAGTTCCGCCACGGGAACGCGGTCCTGCGGATAGAGTTTGGCCAGCAATTCGTCCAGCGTCATGCCGTTGCCGATGATCGGGGTCCCGTAGAGCGATCCGAACACACCTTTGCGCACATCGTAGACCCACGAAGACATGTTTGCCGCAGCCATAGCCATCTCCAGGTTCTTCTTGCTCTCTTCGGTGCGGTACTCGGCCTCTTTGGTGGAGGTCACGTCGTTGGTGAGAAGTATGTGTCCGACAATAGCGCCGTCCCGGTTGCGAATGGCGAAAACCTTGACTTCGTAAATGATGGTATTCTTGTTCCGTGTCGAGAAATACTCCTGGTTGATCCGGTCGAAATCGTATTCGAATTCCAGGACGATCTCTTCGCCGGATCTGATCTTCGCATCGAGCTGTTCGTCGACGTAGGGGCTGTCGAACAGGTTTACCTTATCGACCACCGCAGCCCGCTCGACGCCGTACATCAGTCGCGCCCGTTCGTTCAGCGCGCGCAGAATTCCGTCGGCATCATAAATCTCGACTCCCATCGGCAGGGAGGCATATACACGTTCCGTAAAGAATATCTGTTCGTGCAGCAATTCGGACATATTCTTCTCAAATAACATTTTGCCCGCTTTTCGGGCGGCAGCTTCAGTTTGCTTCATTTATAAGGTATTGTTTCTATCGTATGATATGGACTGTTCGCCGGTATTCCGAGGGAGACATCTTCGTATGCAGGCGGAAAAAGCGGCTCAGCGAAGACTGGTTGGCGAACCCTGCTTTCCGGGCCACATCCTTTATGTCGAAGGTTGCGTTCCGGAGCAGTTTCTTTATTTCAAGGACGACATGATCTGCGATCACCTCACGCGCAGACTGGCCGTTCATCTCCTGAACGACCCGGGTCAGATAAGAAGTCGATATGCACAACTTGTCGGCGTAAAACGGAATCTCCCGGTGCGTTTTGAAATGCTCGGAAACCAGCATGACGAATTTGAAGGCGATGTTCTCCTTGTTGGAGTTCGCGAGCGGCTTCTCCCCGGCGGCCATGACCTTCTGGAAATGGACGTAGAAATCCCAGAAATAGATGCGCAGCAGGTGCAGGATGGTCTCCCGGCGGAAATTGGAATCGTCGCTGCGGCCCCGGAAATCGATTATGCGGCAAAAACCCAGGAACCGCACGGCTTCGCTCCGGTTCAGGCGGAGCTGGAAATTCTTCCGCATGTAAAAAAAGAAATCGGGAGTGATCTTTCCCAGCCCGCTCATAATATCGAGAAACATATCCTTGTCGAACCTGAAAAAGGTCATTGCAAAATCATCGCTGACATCCCGGATCGACACCTGTTGCAACGGCAGGACGGTCACCAGATCGTTCCTGGATATCCGGCGGCTCACCGAAAAAACCTTTATTACGGCGGTCCCCCGGGTACAGATTCCCCCGAACCCTTCCTCCATGTACGCGTCATGTTCGCCGGCCGGAAGGGCCGATATGTCGGTATATATATGAAAACTGTTGTGCATCTGCGGTAAATCGCCCAAATGGGATAATAAAAATAGGGTATTCGTATTTCATTGCACGATTTACTGCAAAAATTGAACGCAAATCACCTGTTTCGGTGCCAAAAATAGAAATCGGGAAGGTAATCGACGAGGCTCCGGCCGTGCTGGAGTTCCTCTCCACGAACGGTCCCGGCGCACCGATACCGGATGCCGGCAGGTTCAGGCATGTAAAGTCGTCCGAGGCAAAGAAAATTCCGGAATGGCGGTTTTTTCATTTCGAAAATCCGTATATTTACAGGTCACTTACCAGACATGCAATATGATATCACGTCTCATTCTCTCCGCAGCGGCACTGCTGTGGCTCGCTACGTCCGCCGCCGCGGATAATTCATCCCGACAGCAAAAAGACTCCCTGCGCCAGGTCATCGCCCGAACGGAAGGGAAGGCGAAACTGAAAGCCTGCGCCAACCTCTACCGTCTCTATATGGCCGAGGCCGCCGACGATGCGAAGATGGACACGCTGCGCATGCTGCTCGACCAGACGGAGGCCGAAGCCATCCGTCAGGGCGATACAGGCAGTCAGGGCATGGTCTACGGAAACCTCATCATCGCCCATATCAACCGCGGAGAATACGACGAAGTCATACGCCTCATTCCCGACGCACTCGACTTCTACGCCGAACACGGACAGTGGAAATTCTACGATCAGATACAGTCGCAGCTTATCTCCGCCTACAACATGAAGGGCGATTACGAGGCGGCTGCCGCCGAGGCGACGAAGATGTACGACCGGGCCCGCGGGCAGGACAACAAGGGCGGCATGGCCACGGCGCTCTACACCACGGCCAACATCTACAACCTCCAGAAACGTTGGCCCGAACAGGAGAAATGCCTCCGCGAGTGTATCGAACTGCTGTGGGACGCATCCGGTTACGACAACATTCTTACGCAGGCCTACGCGTTCCTCTGCATCTCGCTGCGCACGCAGCAACGCTACAAAGAGGTGCTGGAGCTGGCTCCCGAATACGAAAAGGCCATCGTACGCTTCGAGAAAGCCTCCGGAAGCATCCAGCACGAAGCATGGGGAAACTTCTATGCGGCCCTGATGAACAACTACATCGAGACCGGAGAGTACGACAAGGCGGCCCTATACCTCGCCAAGCTGGAAAAAGAGCCGCAGGATACCGAGATGTCGCGGTACGAACGCCTGCGGGCAAAGGCGCTCATTCATCAGGCGCGGCGCGAATATCCCGAAGCGCTGGCCGCCGTCGACAGCGCCCTGGCCATGTTCTCCCGCTCGGAATTCGACCTGAATGCGGCCCGGCAGCTCAAAATGGAGATATTGGCCCGGATGGGGCGCGGAGACGAGGTGATGGAGCAGTTCCACCAAATCGTGGCGGCCAACAGGGAGTTACAGGACGTGGAGGTCAACGCCCGCTTCGACGAACTGCGCACGCAGTACGAGGTAGACAAGCACATCGCCGAAAAGGAGCGCAACCGCCACTATTTCCTCTTCACGCTCGGAGTCTGCGCGCTGCTGGCACTCCTGCTGGGCGGCGTTTTCTACTACAACCGCATCGTTACGGCCAAGAACCGCAGTCTCTACGACCGGATCAAGGAGCAGGACCGTCTGGCCGACGAACTCACGCTGCTGGCGCAAAGCGGCAGTACGACAGCCATACCCGGGACCGCCGGTGCGGGAGGGGGTGAAACGCTCCCGGGCGATCCCCAGCAGCGCGAATTGGTGGCGCGGCTGCGCGAGTACCTGCTCGCGGGCGGCAACCTCACCGACGGGGATATCGGCCGCGACGAGATCACCGCGGCGCTCAGCGTCAACAAGAACACGCTTACCGAAGCCGTGAAGGCCGTCACGGGACAGACCCCCATGGAGTACCTGCGGGCCCTGAAAATCGACGAAGCCCGCCGGATGCTCGACACCCACCCCGAACTGACGATCGAAGGGGTCGCATACACCTGCGGGTTCAACATCCCGAGTACCTTCTACCGCCTCTTCCGCAAACAGTACGGCATCAGCCCGACGGAATACCGCAAACTGGCAAACGACCGGAACCGATAGGCAAACGCAGACAACAGTTTTAAAGCACGGATTGCTCCGTGCTTTTTTTATGCCCTCCGGCGGCCCTGCAAGGCCGGAAATGACAAAACGCCACAACATCGTGACAATATGCAACAGGCTCCCGGTCTGCTTTTCAGACCTTTGCGACAAGATCAAAACCGAAAGCCATGTACGTCTATGTCATTCTTCTTGCCCTGGCCGTCACCCTGCTGTCGCTGACAGCGGCATTCGCCGTCTGCATCTGCTGCCGGCGGATGGAGCGGGAGAAAAACCGCAGCATCATCCTGCGCATCCGCGAACAGGACCGCACGGCAAAAGAACTGGAACATACCCGCATCGAAAAGCAGACGCTCGAAAAAGTAGTCGAAACCGCCTTGTCACAGGCTCCCGGAACCGCCCGGAATGCATTCAGGATATCATATACCACAGTAGGGTCAGGTTTCACATTGACACCTTCACGTTGGCCGAATACAGCGGTAAAGCGGATATTTGGGAAATAGTGGGCAATAAGTTTTTCGGTAGCCGCTTGGTACTTGTTTGAAGCAACGGCCACTTGCAAACCTTTGGCTTGCAGTTCGTCCAAAAGTTCCGTAATGCCGGGGTAAGGACGACTCTTGTCGGCATTATGCTGGTCGTAATAAGGGACAAATTCTTTTCGTACACGCAAAACATTCTCTTCCGTTTTCTCACCTTCGGGCAAAGCGCGTTCAAACAGCTTATTGATGCCGTTGCCAACCATAAAGTTGTACTCTTCTTCTTTGTGGGTGGGGTATCCTAATGCTGTTAATGCATGGTTTGTACTTTGTGCCAAATCGGCGATGGTGTTTAGTAGGGTTCCGTCTAAATCGAATATTACTAATTTCTTCATACTTCTTTTTCTTTAATGAACACAAAGATACGACATTTCGTTCAAACAACCTGTTGATACAGATCAAAAGACGGTAACCCTGCAGGGGAACTTAGGTTACCTTACAGTATAACTTTGTTAACCCCACACGGTAACTCCATTTACATATTGAGGTAAAGGTCGTTACATCCCGGGGTAAAGGTCGTTACATCCCGGAGTAAAAGCCGTTACATCCTGCGGTAAAAGCCGTTACATTATGTGGTAAATAGAATGTAAATGCAAGTCTCTGTCTTTTCCTGATTTAGCTAGACGCTTTTTCT
>OGXQ01001074.1_pt1 | contig 21316 bp, 39 predicted proteins | sample 1576291 | NCBI WGS metagenome assembly OGXQ01 (sample SAMEA3541575, study PRJEB24748) | human gut metagenome | biome: human gut; feature: human-associated habitat; material: faeces | place: China | collected 2012 | reverse complement strand
CGGATCTCTGCCGTGCTTAATTATTTTTTCTTCTTTTGTTGATGCTCCTTTTCGCAAAAGACCATCTTTGCCGATTGTACCAGTAAATACGGTTTTCCGCTCCACGGTATCATTTTTTTCTTCAGATTGCATTTTCCCACCGTGGACGCGGGCATAATTCCGCGTTTCCGTGTATGTATATTCCACAACGCCATCGGAGCGCACTCTGAATTCTGGAGCGGATTTATGTGCGTCTTTGGAAATAGCCGCACGCATATTCCCCATAATTCTGCGTTGCTCTTTTGTTGCTCTACCAAGCCCGCCGCCCGCTCCGCCTCTACCGCCCATCACTCCACCTCCGTTTCTTCTTCGGTCGTCATGACCTGCATCTTCGGAAGCGCTGCCTTTGCGGTCGCCTCGTCCTCGTTCATCCACCGCATGCGGAACTCCCAATCGTTCATGATTCCAGCGTTAAGAAGCTGCACGTCACGGTTAAAGTCCTGACCCTTGTCCTCAATGATGGAATCGTCAAAGTCAATGGAGATCTGGACGTCCTCATTGAGGGATGCGCCCATGTACCGATTTCCCATGCGGAGCAAGCTCCGGCACAACTCTGTGATTGCCTGTTCAAGCACAATTTCATGTTTTTTGATCGTGCGGAACAGGGTGCTGTTTTCGCTGATGACCTGCGTGGCAGTTGCGATGCTGCCCTGGTTGAATTTGTAATGGTTCTCACCAAAACCGCACTTGCTGGACAGGATGTTCAACATATCTTGCATGCCGGTGTTAAACTCCGCCGTCCGTAGCGACATATCGACCTGCTGCAAGATGTTGCCGTTGCCGCCTCTGTCCTCCGGAAGTACATAATAAACGGTCTCACGCTTATCAAACACTGGCCGACCGTCAATGCTCTGGGTTGCCTCCGGCTGCACCACAATGCGCTTCTTGCCCAACACAAATTCGTTCACATAGCTATCATAGGTGATGTCAACGCTCTTGAGCTGGTCGATGGCGTGGGCAAATGCAGCCACGCCAAGCGGGTTGTTTTCGTCAGAGTTTGCAATGTTCAGCCGGTCAATTACAAACTGCGGCTTGTCGCTGCCGGTATGAATCACCGGAGGAATTGTCTCAAACCCTTTCACGCTGGCCAGCGGGACTTCCTCCGCATCATACAGATGGTTCTCAATGTCATACTCGCCGTTGCGCAGCCGGTGCACCTGGATGTAAGTATATTCTGTGTCATCGACCTTCCGAGTGGATGCGAACGCACACTCGCGGATAACGCCGTTATCCCACGTAAGCGGGTAGATGTTCCAGGCGCTGACGTAGTTGATGCGAATGCGGCCAGAGTCAATGATTTCTGCCGTATCTGGGTTAATTCCCATGCCTTCCATCACCGGCACATACGCAACGGTTCCTACTGCCGCTTTGCGCTCCTGCGATTCGTTAGCCTTGACCTCCCAGTTGTTATCGGCAAAAACAGTATCGATAAATTCCTGTTCCTGTTTGCCTTCGAGCGTGATGTTGACTCGCTCGTTCATTAGGAGGTTGGCCCAGTCCTCGCAGACTTTCTTTCCCATTCCCACCGAATACCGGTGGCACTCCAGCTCTTCAATCCCATTCCACACCGTATAGCTGTGGAAATCTTCAACGTTTCCCTTATACCACGCGTTCCACAGGTCGATCAGGGAATAGAATTTATTGCCGACCGTGTCAAACCCGAGATCCTTTAATGCTCTCCGAATATTCACTATTTCACCGTCCCATCATGTGACCGGCACGTTCCAGGTCTTTGTAATAAGGCTCAATGCTGTACTCAAAAGCATCCAAGCTGTCGATGTCGGACGTGCCGTCATCCAAGCGCTCGTCCTCAAATTTATCAGGATCATAAATCGCGGTTTGCATTGCATCGATCAGATGCGGGCAGTTGCGCGAAACCTTAAAACGCCCCTGTTTCATTAGCAGCACCACAAGCCTAATTCTATCTGTGATTTGCAGTTTCATTGCATTCTTGACCTGCGTCCCGAGGTGCATTTTTTGTGCGGTATGATCTAACCCCCGAATTAGCACCGTTTCCGCACTATCCGCTCGTGTCTGGCTGTAACCATACTTTGACGTTATCAGCTGGCAGAACGTAGCAAAACGCCGGTTTAATGCATTCGGGTCAATCTCTTCGTTTTTGATGTATTCTTCTTCCAATGCCACAACACGGAAATCTTTTGTGATCCCGGTGGCTTGAAATTTCGTTGCGGACTTTGTACCACCGAAGTCAACGCCAATTGAAATGATTGAGAAGCTGGTGCCGTTTTGCTTGGCCCACTCCAAAGGGTCTCCGATCAAATACTTTTCTGTATCGTTGGCAAAGTCCTTATAAACGATGCCCTCTGCCGCTACCCACAGGCCGCGCACATACCGGTCATAAAATATACCGGCATACATATTCTCGTACCGTTCGAGGGTGCGCTTGCTCAGGCCTGGGTTGTCCGTCATTTCAAAGTGTAGATACAGTGCATTGCGCTCACGGCTTCGCTTGATCCACTCCTGATAGAACCAGTGATGTGGACTGCCTGGGTTACAGGAGAACCACAACCGCGCACCGTCAACGGAACAACGCGCAAGCGCCTGTTCCACAAACGAACGTGGCATAAGCGCCACCTCGTCCAGCAGCACCCCGGCCAGCGTGATGCCCTGAATGAGCATGTACGAACTTTCGTCTTTGCCGCCGAACAGGTAAAACCAATTCGTTCTATCTCCACACCGAACGGTTAAAATCCTCGTGGAAACCTTGTAATGCATGGATAGCGCCGCGCCCAATCCGTCAATTTCCATCAACGGTTTTAAGATATTTCGCTCTGCCGCCTGCACCGTCTTCCCGCAAATAGCAAAATTCGTGCGGTCGTAGTTCTGCATCGCCCACAGCACAAACGCCATCGACATTACTGTCGTCTTCCCGGAACGGACGGCGCCGTCACAAATCAGCGCCAGATCATCGGAGCTGATAAACTCCATTATTTTGCGCTGCTTTGCGGATAGCGGTTTAATTTGCATTGTTCTCGCCCTTTAACGCAGTGAGCAGAGCTGCCAACGCCGCAGGGTCGCCGCTTTTTTCGTTCTCGGAATTCCAACCGAAATTGCAGCCAAGCGAGAATTTCGCGCCGTTCGCACCGTCTTTGTCGTAGAGCCGAGATTCGGCGTATTCCTCGCATCTGGACTTTGCGCGCGTAACCGTGTCCGCGAATTCTGGCCTTGCCTGATAATCCAGCAGCGCTTGTCTTCCCGTAAATCCAAGTGCCAACGCAAGCCCCGTAATCGTCGGCGGCTTTGCGTTAATGATAATCGGTATGCCGTACTTATCTCGCACAGCACAACCGTCATCGCCGATAAACGGCTCACCCTCACACTCTTTGAAGTAAGCGTCAATCGCCTTTTGCATCGCGCTTACGCTTTTCCATTTTCTTGGCGCTCCTGCTGGCATACGCTCACTTCCAATCCAAATAATTTGTTTTTATTTCCCTGTATCTTTAAGACCGTAGCAATACTCATACCACATCAACGGCGTTTCTTTTTGCTGCTCTGCGTAGAGTGTGTCAAACATCTTCGCAATATCTTCGATAGCGTCGCCATACTCTTTGTGCAAATGAATTTTGAATTTCGCAATGAGCCGCATATTGATTTTCATGATCCTATCTATTTCGTCGGCGGAATACGTTATCTTGTTGATAATGTCCTTGTGGTCGTCGTTCATTCTCCGTCTCCCTCTTGCATCTCTCGATCTACGGACACCAGGCTCTGGAAGCAATGAAAGTCGTCACAATACCCACAGGTAGCGGCAATGTCCTGATGCTCTTTGTCCTTGTGGAGTTTGCAGCCAACAGGCCCAGTAGTTACACGCTTACCGTCAACTACTACTGTGCCGTGTTTGACATGGGTGCAGAAGTCACAGCATGGTGTGCAGTCTTTACCGCAGAGAATCATTTGCCATCCTCCAAAATCCCGCTGATTGTGTCAGCATTCGACTTGATGATATCCATCACGATGTCGGACTGGATATTGTGCGCAAAAACGGCCTTGTCCGTCGCGTCTGCATTATAATAACCGGTGAACACCGTGCCGTCTGCTTTTGTCGCTGCAAAGCAAATACAGCAAGGGTCAATCCCTGCGATAGTTGCTATGCTTTCTTCAAGCCATTTTGCGTATGGCTGCTTTGTAATATCGTACACGCCTTCCTCCTGTTTTGCTACCAGCCCCCGCCCCTTGGCTTACAGTAACAGTCTTTCCCCTCCCATGCGGCCTTCTGGAAGCTCTCAAACATGGGTTACACAGTTTGCCAGCAGGTGGCAATGTCTTTTCCACAGCTCACTTCTGAGCGGTATAGCCGCACTTCCGGGCAGGCGCTATGCCATTTGCCCACGGCAGCGGCTCTCCGCTTTTGGTGCGGCATTGCAGTCCTGCCCTGCTTTAGCGCTTCAGGGAAAGTCCCCGTCACTCGCTGTGGTCTCCCCTTACGGGGCACCTATGCCGCATATTGGCCGTCTTCCCGCTTAGATTGTCACACGCTCATGCCCGCTTGAGGCCCCGCAAGCATCTCAAGCGCCGCTGTTCGGTCATGGCAAGGAGGACGCATCCTCACGCGCAGTTTTCAGCAAGCATTGTCATTTCCATGTGAGCCACGACGAACGGTCTCACAGTGTCCGGGCGCTACCCGGCCTCTTGTGCAGGCAACAGGATTCGAACCTGCGAACCCGAAATTTTACTATCGGAGCTGATTCCTCCCAGCTTCCGCCCGCATATATTTGTGCCGTGTGGGAGGTGCGACCTCCCGCCCCTGATCGTGGGGTGCAACGAGCGCACGGCATATAACAACAGCCCATAGGTTTCCCTACAGGCTGTTTGTGCCGGTATGACCTTTCGGTGCCAGAAGGTGCGCCCAATACCGGCGGCGCATAAGATGGAGGAAACGGGTTGAGTGGAAAGACGGGTGGATGACTATTCCTTATCATCCACTGTACCTATTGTAGCACATCATTAAGTGGAATTTGGCTCATCTTTTCCTGCAAAACCACAATATGTAGCAATGTCGAACAGGAATCTTTCTTTTCTCCGGCGGAATGTTGCTTCGCTTATCCCCGGAACAACAATCTTGTTGCGGGAATACTTATGCTTGCCCTGACAGTTGCGCATGATCCCCTGTGTAAGCTGTTTGCGGATGCTCTCACTCTCCAAATCCCGCCCGCAACGGTCTATGGCGTATTCAACAGCCCTCATTTTCTTGGTTTCCGGCCAGTTTTCTATGGCGGCAAGCTGCTCCGCCTTGCTCTCTGCCGGTCTACCAATGCCGGTGGAGCGGGGCATACCCTCTGTTGCACTGTTCCTGCCGCTCAGTATCTCGCTCCTTGCGTCGTTGTACGCCTGTACCCGCCGTGGATAACCTCTGACATAGGCAATGCACTCAAGCCGCACATCATACGGCAGCGTCTGTTTTCGGCTCATGCCAGCCTCCTTACTCTGCGTTGTTAATTAGTTTGTAGTCGCTCCGCAGAGCGTCCGCAATATCCTTCTTGGTCACATAGCCACTGTTTTTTGCGTCCACCAGCTCCACAAGGCATTTTTGCAGATACTCAACACTCATAGTGTCGTGGCTGTCCGGCGTTTCCTCCAACACGTGGAATCCAAACTTTGTAAGCAGCACTTCGGACACCAAATCCATGTTTTGCTTTGTCCCCATCAGCTTGCCCTGCTGGTACGCCCTCATGGGGTTGTTGGGTAGGGTTTTTCCGTCAATTCTCATTTCCGTCCCTCCTTGATCTTGTCCATCAGAAGCAGCCGCACAGCTTGGCAGAGTGCATATACAAGGCTATTCTGCCAAATGCTCCGCCGCTCCTTAATGCGGCACATACCGTTCTCGATCTCCTCCAAGGCTTCCAGCATTGCGTCCTTCATCGATCTACACCTCCGTCCATTTTCGCGCCGCAGTTGGAACAGTAGCTGTAAAATTTGCCGTACTCAGGGACATCCCAACCGCACTCAGAGCAAACTTTTCGCGTCTTGTAACCGTCCATGTTATTCCACCGTCCATGCACCACCGGCACAGCGTCCACTGTGGGGGCTTTTTCTAATAACCTTATCAGCCCGTTCCACCCGGCGCAGTAGTCCGCTTGCAATACATCCCTGCTGCATCGCCACACGCCCAGTGCATCCGCATCAATCAGCCTCATTGTTGTCGCCTCCGTCCTCAATGTCCATCTTCGCCCCGCAGTTAGGGCAGTAGTTCCAATTTCCAATATCGAAAAATGTAAAATCCCACTTAACCATCACGCCACACTCTGGGCATTTGAGATAATCATGATCCTCAATCCATTGCCCATGCACCACCGGGGCCACATCAGCAGCGGGAAGTTTCAACATATCCATCTGGATAATCGACAGCATCCTATTTTGAGCCACACTGTTTTCCGGTCTACGCATCCGCAAAACAGATTTTACTGCCGCTGCTCGTTCAATGTATTCAGCCATTGTCAGACCTCCGCTCAAATCTAATTTTCATCTGCGCCGGATATAAATCCACCTCCGGGCGGCGCTTTCCCGTCCATCGCAAGCCACCAGCCTGTCCCACGCATTTCCATCCACTGGCTTTCAAACTCGTGCCGCTTTCGCTGTCCAGTATGTAGGTCACAAGCCGTTTATAGCCCATTGCCCTTGCTGCCCGCCACGCAGCGGCGTACAGCATAGAGCAGGCGTTCCGCGTCCCATCCGTGCAAAGGCGGTTAACCTCAAGCGGCCAACCGTCATCAAGGTGACGAGCGACAGGCCTGCCGACAATGGCCACGCCTACGATTTTCTCTCCGTCAGAGCAGCCAATCGAAAACTTGTGTCCTACGACCGGCTTATGATGGCGGTGATACTGCTCGACATAGGCGTTTGCCTCTTTTAGCGTCATCGGGCATATCTCAAGCATCCTTCATCGCCTCCACATAGCACCAGCTCTGCGGCGCGCGACCGATAACCCGGCCATCACATCCCATTTTGGTGTAATTGTAATAAGGGCAGGCACAGCAATCGGCATCGACTCTACATAGCGTCTTGAACTCGCTCAATTCTTTCGGCGTATCATAAATGCGCAAGTCGGACATATGCCAGCCGTAACAACGCCCCTTATCGCCGATATAAGCTATAATTTCTGACTGAGTTAAGCACGTCGCGGGGGAAAAGGCGGCATTTGTTGTACTACTTAACTCGCCGCCATCGTATGCAATAATGGCGATTCTTTCACAGGTAAACTCTCCAATGACCTTGCCGCCGCCGTAAAACTGCGGCTTCGGGTAATCAGTACGGATAAAATCCTCGTGTTCGTATTTTGGCTTCGTGCAGTAGATATAGCACTTAAACGGTGTTTCCAGCTTCGGACGGGTTTTTCGCACCTCGATCGTCTTATCGCCGTTGACGATCTTCTCGCACCACTTCGGGCGGACGCTCACCATAACAGCCTTACTCATTTCTTCATCGCCTCCAATGCTTTCTCTGCCTCCTTGCGGGTCAGGAATACGGTTTTGCCGAACGCAGCGGCGGTAACCCCGTACTGCTCTCTCAACCCATCTTTTACCACAAACACAATAGTTGTGCCAAAACTCCCGATATTCACAAAGTCAACCTTACATTCCCTTGCATATTTCGCGCCGTCAAGAATGGCCCACACCGTATCGCCCACCTTGCACGGCAGCACCACCACGCGCCTTTCTTTGTCGGCCTCGGCCAGATCCAGCAGGCGGTCATAACCTCCTCCGATGCTGTTCAAAACCGACATCATTGCGCGCCACTCTCCCGACATACTGTGGACTTCTCCCGGCATCAGCCCCGTGTCCTCATAGGCTTTCAGCCGCCAGTAAAAGTCCATAGCGTGTTCCCGCACGGCTTCCCCATCAATCATTGTCCTGCGGGTAGTGTGCTCGTCTACCCGCACATCAGGGATAGTCAGTCGTTCCATCACTCCACCTCCTGCATCCAGAACTCGCGGCGGCAGATAGCACAACACTTAAATTTCTTTACAGTGGCGTTTTTATCAACAAAACAACTAGCGTTAGCATCCAAACATTTAGGGCAACCTGTCAGTAAATTGTACTTATCTCTTGGCGCATCAGGATAATGCTCCAGAAAAACACTTTGCCGCGTCTTACGCGGATGTTCAGCAGACCATTCCTTTACTTCTTTTACAACGTCCTCGGCCGGTATTCCCTCAGCCAAAGTAGGCAAATGTTTCCCAGTAACCTTATACATTCTTCTGTGCTCTTCAATAAACTTCACAGCGTCCATATTGTCGGCCCTCCTATCTCATATGTCGTTTTCCGTCCGTTGCGTATCTGGCGCTCTGCCGCACATAGCGCTCCCGTGCGGCGGTGTTGGCTTGATCCACCCAGGGCTTTTCCTCTAGCCGCTGGGCCTCATACACCCGGAACGCTTCGCAGCTCTTCCGGCAGATTCCGCAGGGGAGCCTGTCCGGGCAATCTTTTACGCATGGGCTTTTCATCCGGCCCACCTCACGATCTTTTCCCGCACCCCCCATTGAAGCGCATCCTCGTGGCTATCAAAGTAAAGGTCAATGCGGTTGCCGCTAATTGCGCCGCCCACATCCTGCGCTATGTAGATATGCCCATCGATCTCAACCTCTGTCCCCATCGGGATAACATCCGGGTCCGTTGCGATGGTCACGCCCTGTGTTGCTTTCGCTCCTGTGGCTGTATAACCGTTTGAATACGCTCCACAGCATTTTTCGCAGGGGCAGTATGCTGTCACGGTCATGGTGCTTTCGTTCGTGTAGGCGGCTTCCTGTGGTGTTTCTTGGCGGATTGCTTCCGCCACCGGAGGCGAATCAGGCTCTTGCTCCACCGCATATTCTGCTTCGGCGGCAATCAGCTCCCCCCACAATATCCCGGCGGCAATCAGCAGACCAAGGGCCGCACCTCCGGCAACTGTAAATATGCTCTTTCTGCTCATTTTCTTCCTCTCCCGTATACCATCCATTGCATAGATACCCCAAGCGCATCACAGATATGTGCCAGCACCCACACCGATGCGGTGCTGTGTCCACACTCAATATAGCTGATTGTCGATGGTGCTACACCAGATTCCAAAGCCAAGTCATTCTGCGACATAAGTTCCTTCTCTCTCGCCGCCCGCAGGCGCTTCCCCATACCAGCAAAATCTGCCGTCATGTGTATCCTCCTTTCTATCATCAGGATCGTACTATGGGCAACTTACCACCAAAAACGATGTGTATTTTTCGTTTTTGGTCGGAATTGCATTCCATCCCTTTACCGGCTCAAAGCGTATAGGCCAGCCCTTTTTTGTGTAGTCTACTTCTGTCCATGAGCATCCTCCATACGCTTTTCTACAAGTCCAGCAAAGAGTCTTCCCTCCAGTGGTAATATGCTCCTTCATGATTGCCCTATCTCCTCTCAAACAGCGTTATTTCGTCACTTTCGGCAAGCATCTTCTCCTGAGCAGACTTGCAAAAATTCCGGTCGATTTCAAACCCATAGGCCTTTCTTCCCAGCTCAGCAGCCGCCCGAAGTGTTGTCCCAGACCCGGCGCAAGGATCTATCACTACATCTCCGGGGTCTGTAAATATCTCGATCAGCTTTTTCAGCACCTTGACGGGCTTCTGCGTTGGGTGGATGCGCGGAATCTCTTTCCCGTCTCTCTCCCATGAGAACCAGTCAAAAACCATCTTACCAGTACCACGGATGACCTTGCCGTTTTCATCCAGCTCCCGCCCGTTGTTAAACTTTGGCAGTTTGTCCCGGTAAAGAACAACAGCAAACTCTGTTGCACCTACAATCCGCATATTGGCTTTCAAAACTTGCGCCGAATAATTCTTGCAGAAAAAGATCGGGAACCAATGCTTAAAGCCATACCGCGCTCCGTACTCCGCTACCGTGTGGATTTGGTCAAACGCACAGAACACAATCATCGCCGGTGCTTTCCCTCTCTGCTTCGGCTCAGGCTTCAGTAGGCGGGAGCAGAAGTGCATATATTCGGCAATCTTGAAATAGCCGTCCGAATTGAAAAAGCTCTTTTTGGCCAATTTGCTTTCTCCGTTGGAGTTGTCTCCGCCGTTGTACCACATCGGATTGCTGCCATAAGCATCCGCACCGATGTTATACGGGATGTCCGCAATGACCAGCTGCGCCTTTGGAACTCCGTATTTTTTGTAGTTCTGGAAATTGTCGTGATACAGTTTTGCGTTCATCGTCTTGTCCCTCGTTTCTCACCACTCAACCGTGACTTCACATTCATCCGGCATAAGCATGCGTAGATTTTGCAAAACGCTTTCCCGGTCTCCCCGGATAGTGAGCCGTGCGTGTAGCAGTTCTGCACTTCGCACCGGCGTTGGTCCATCGGACTGTTTTTCTGGTGCTTCTTCCGCCACTTCGCCTGTGTGCCACTCCAATAGTTTCTTTTGCCACAAGTCAAAGTTCCGACCACCTCGCACAAACGGCACGCCCAGCTTTTCTCCATATTCTCTGATGGTGGCGCTGCAACAGCCCATCTCGTCTGCAAGGTATGTAGCTGCCCCTCCACAACTCTGCATATTCCGCAGGTATTCTCGACACAGATCGTCTGGCATTCCCTTGAATTCATCCAACGGCATAGGCCGCGTGATGTTGTAAGTTTTCACCGCTCCGTTTCTCTCCTTCCTCTGTGCCGCAGTGAGGTAGTCACTGGGCAATCTGCATTTCCCACGCTTACGGTTTACATGGGCAAACGCGCCTCTTGCAACACGCTTTTTCTGCACGATGTCATAGTCAAAATCATTCATAGGCGGTTATGCTCACCTCCGTTCGTGGGGTCTCCCTGTCGTACAGCACCCGGCTTCCGTCATGGCTGACAATAATGCCGCAGTGGTCGTCCAGCAGCACCCGCGCCTTGACCAGCACATCGTCCACAGCTTCCAGCAGATTGGTTAAATCCACTCGCCGCTTGGTCGGCATATAAAACAGGCATTTAACCTCCACGGGACAATCTATCGGCTCATGCACACCAGCCTTTTTGCAGTACCACACGGCCTTTGCCTCGTAATCGATGTACTTCTGCGACGGCATGATAAACGATTTCCCCGTCTTGCTGCTGTGCATAATGCGCTGGCTGTTTTTCTTTGTAACCGGCGGCAGGGGTATGGTAAAGTGCATGTCAGCCATCGCCGCCTCCCATCTCCATCTGCCCATCCACCTGCATGGCCTTTGCAAGCCTGCTGCAGGTGTCCAGCTCGTCCAGTGCCCGCTTGCGGTACATAGCAAGTAAGGCTTGCTTTTCTTCCTCCGTTTCTGCCAGCTTGTACCCGCCGTCTTTCAGGGCAACAATGGGTACGCCCTGCCGCCGCTGCTCCCGTATCATCCGGCGGTTTGCTCTGTCCGGCATCCCAGTCAATGCTTCAAGGTTTTGCCGGGTGTATGTAATGCCGGGAATCATGCGTAGTTTGGCCATGTCAATCCTCCCCAAATCTCAGTTTCGTCACGGCGATAGGAAATTCCTCGATCTCGCTTGCCCAGCGCGCCGTGCCCTTGCCGTTGTGCCGTTCGAACACCAGCGGAAATCCGCCGATGCCGTCAAACAGGCTGCCTATCGTAACAGGACGAAGATATTGCGCACTGATACGCTTTGCCAGGAAGTCCCAGAAGGGCAGGGCGATGGAATTGCCCAGTGCCTTATACCGGGGGCTGTCTGCACTTCCTTTCACTTTTATTTTGCGCCCGCGTTTACCTGTTTTAACCCAATCTCCAATATCTGTCCATCCGTCCGGGAATCCCTGTAAGCGTTCGCATTCCAACGGGGTCAGACGGCGAACCACCATGTTTTGGCGGACCGTATTGTTCAGGTTCAGGCTTTGGCCTCCGCTTTCCTTTGCCTGCAAGGTTCCGTTGATTTCCCCTCCCTCTGTAAAGTTTCGGCAGTCTACGGAACATACAAGATCAGTGCTGTCCTTGAAATCTCTCTGCTTGCAACTGCTTGCAACGTCCCCCTCGCGGTAATCGCCAAATCCCTGCATTTGGTACGTCAGCGTGATTTGGTTGCCGCCGGTTCCCATACGGGCTTGCAGACTGGGCGCTACCTCGCCGCAGTCCCTGACGACATCGCAGGCGTGGCTCATATCCAGAATGGAGGGCTGGTGCCCATGCTCCTGTGCTCTCAGCGTCCCGGAAACATCATGGCTTACGCCCATCACATTCCCGCCTTGATCGTTCAGGCACAGCACAGCCGGTTTGTTCCCCCCACACTCTGCGTTTAGCGTAGGGGCCTGTTCCTCTGCGTATCCGATGCTCCGGGCCTGTTCGCTGTTGCCCAGCTTAAACCCGGCGCAAACCGCTGGTCTGTCGATAGTGTTGAGCGTGTAGCTCACATCCTCTCGCCATCCCTTGCCATTGCATCCCGCTGTGTCGGCGCGGTCGATTGCGTTTCCTTGCAAATAGAAAATCGTCTGTTCATTCCCTGTCCCAAGCGTCCCGCTTTTCTCCGTCTGGACTAAGGCTCCTTTTCCTCCTCCGTCACAGCCCCCTCCTGATTCGGACTGCATAAGAAGCACCGCTTTCAGCACCGGTGGAAGGTCCTTCCCCCGCCGCTCCGCTCTCCGCAGGATGCCCTGACACGCTTTTGTGCTCAAAGAGTATTTCTCCTGCGGTGTCTCCTCCAAAATCTGCGACAACCGAGATACGGCGGCGGCGTTGGGGGACTCCCCAGTATTGCGCGTCATGCACTCGCCAAGCCACGCTCCATCGTCCTCCCACTTCATCGTGGTAGCCCCCCCAAGTTGGCCATCCTTTTTCAGGCACTTCAATATCGGGGGCTTCCGGCTCTGCGATGCGGATGATCTCTTCGAGGATTGCCGCGAAGTCTCGTCCTTTGTTGCTGCTGAATGCTCCGGGCACGTTTTCCCAGACCATAAACCGAGGTCTGACCATACCATCTGTCCGTCCGTTCGCTCTGTCATGCTCTCTCATCTCCTTTACGATGCGGACCTGTTCCATGAACAATCCGCTCCTTGCTCCCGCCAATCCGGCGCATTTTCCCGCAATGCTCAAATCCTGGCACGGCGATCCGCCCGTGATAACATCCACGGCTTCGATCTCTGCACCGTTGATTTTCGTAATATCACCAAGGTGCTTCATGCCCGTTCCTCCCGCTTGGTCATTTCAACCTCCAATTCTGCTTTTTCCCGATGTTCAGCATATAATCCTTCGCCCTCTGGTTGATTCTGCTACCGATTGCCTCGTCCCAGCTCAAAATGCGATCAATGGTCAGCTCCGTGGAGATGATCGTGATTGCATCCGGGTCAATGTACCGGGCGTTCAGCAAGTCGAAGGAAATGTTTTTGTCGGCATCCGTTACGCTTCCCTTGAGAAAATCGTCGATATACAGCGCACGGACGGTTTTCAGCGGGTGCATGGCTTCGGCGTATGCCTCGGCATCATTGGTCTTTGCCTTGATTGCCGGAATATCTCCCCGCCATTGCACATACCGCACAGGGATTCCACCGTCCATCAGCTTGGCGCAAATCGCCGTACACAGGTGGGTTTTCCCAGTGCCGGGAGAGCCGCCGATGAAAAACCACTTGCCCTTCCAGTCGGTCAAATACTTCTCCGCCGCCTGCTTTGCGGCCTGTTGCCAATACTCCCGCGTTTGGAACGACTCAAAGGTGCAGCTATGCAGCAGCCCCAGAAGTCCGGAACGCTCCATGCGAAGCCTATTCCGGCGGATGATCTCGCATTTGCAGGTTCTGCTCACCAGCTCTCCGCTTTCCGTGCGTCGGACGGTGTAGCCCAGCCCGCCGCAAATGTCACAGCCATGTCCCGACATGGTATTCTTGCTTTGTTGTCTGTTCACCGTTTTCCTCCTTTCTGCGCTGCTCCCATGTTCTGACGGCGGCCTTCCAGTCCTTCATGCGATTTTTCCCAACCATCCAGCCTTTTGATGCGTAGAAGTCAATAAACCGCTGTGCATCCACACAAGCTCCACGCTCGGAAATATAAGCCTGTACTTCCGCCAAAGATGGGGGAGAGAAGCGCGCTTCGCGCGCGTCATTCTCGCTTCTCGATTCTCGTATATCGATTCTCGATTCTCGATTCTCGAATACGGGGACATCTGCATTCATTTGTTTGCAAATGATTTCATCTGCTTGCGTAGGCTCTACAGGCTCGGGGTATTTGCTTTCCTTTGCTCTCTGGTTCTGATACTTACCCCATGTTGGTAGGTAGAGGAAGCGCTTGCCCTGTGAAGTATAAAGGGCAACCAATCCAGCACTCGCCAGTCCATGAAGGGCGTTTTCTACAGTTTTCAGAGTAAGATTTTCTTTCAAAGGGAATAGCCTGTTTTTGATAATTGCGGCCCGTCCGTCATAGCGTCCGAAATCATCGCAAGAAACAATCAGCCGATAGAACAAGACCTCCTCGAACCACGAAAGCCCATCTATGCTGTCGCTGGTGCAGATGCTCTCGCGTATGATTCTGTTCGGCATCGGCTCACCGCCTTAGAACGGCAAATCGCCGTCGTCCTCGGAAATCTCCGTGAAGGTCTGCGTGGGCTGCTGCGGTGCGCTGTCCTTGCTGCCGCAGAAATGTACCCGGTCCGCCGTCAGCTCCACCACCGTGCGCTTGTTGCCGCTGTTATCCTCGTATTCCCGGCTGGAAAGTTTGCCCTCCACGACGATCTCCTTGCCCTTAGCAAAGTGCTTGCAAATCATCTCTGCCGTGCTCTGCCATGCCACGCAGGGGAGAAACAGCTTCGTTTCTCTGTCCTTAATCTTCTCGCTCCACGCCACACGGAAGCTGCACACTGCTGTTCCGCTGTTGGTGCGGCGCAATTCGGGGTCAGAGCAAAGCCGCCCCTGCAAAATCATTCTGTTTACCATCGTTTTCCTCCTTACAAATAGCTTTTTCCAAATTCACGGCGGAAGTCATCCTCCGTCCATCCCTGTTCCTGCATGGCCTTTAACTGGCCGTATCGGCGCAGGAGGCGCATTTGATTCCCGTTGCGGTGTACTGCCAGCCCTCCGTTCCTGTGGCACTTCTCACCGCATAGATACACCACAAGGCCGTATTTCTCGCTTTTGTTGCGGTACGCTCCGCCGAAGATGTGGTGCCGCTCCAGCGGGTCACCCGCTCCATTTCTGCCGCACAGGAAGCACCGTCTTTCATCAGTCACCTTTATCACCTCCCAACGGCTGGGCTTCGCCCCAGCGTGATTTTAGCGCATCCAACTCCTGCGGTGTCATAGTCTCGATTCCAGCTTCTCGGCAATCGGCAACGATCTGGTCAATCAGCCGTGACATCTGCTCTGTGTCGTAGGTGCTTGAGCCGTACCAAACCGCCACGTTCACGCATCCCGGAATTTTGCTTGGCCCTTGTTCCGCCATCCAGCCGGTTCCTTTCGCCTCCCATCTGCGGCAGAACTCGTCCGCCGCCTTTGATACCATGCACACAACATCGCTCACACCACCGATGATCCTGATTTCTTCCCGGTACACATCATTCCTCGGAATCCCGTAGTGTGCCGCCAGTTTATCCAGCAGCACCCACGCATAAGCGTTTGCGTCAAGGCTCCTTCCCTTGCGCTTGATCTGCGCCACATACTGCTTGTCCGGCTTCATCTCGTCACAGATGGTCATTGCAGAGGCGGGGGACTGCACCCGGAGGCACAGCCACGCCCCATCGCTGTCCTGCTGCCACCGTGCGGCGGTCACATCAGCCTGCAACATTGTCCTGCTCCTTCTTTGCAGCCTTCATGCAGCCGGCGCACATCTGCGCTCCGTAGCGGCCCTTGGAGTACTTAACCATGTCCTTTACCGTCCACATTTCGCCGTTGCGCTTCCTGACGGACACAATGTCAGCTCCACATCGCTCACACACCGGAGCAGCGTTCCGCTCCTTCTCGTCCAGCTCGGCGGAAGAAATTTTGTCCGGGTCCTCGCCGGTGGGAAGCGCAAAGGTCCGCAGCCACATATACTTAAACGCATAGGTCATGGCCTTGCCGCTGCCCTTGTCTTGTGTGTCTGCTCCATCTCCGCAGGATGCAATCTCGATGTATTCCTCCGGGTTTTCCACGTTGACCATGCGGTAGATGACATCCACGTGGGTAATGTTCCCAGTTCTCCCGGCTGTCTGTGCGATGGGGTATACAACCAGTTTGTGTTTCAGCAGTTCCGCACGCATGATGGAGGTTACCTTCTCCTCGCTCAGTGCCTTGTATTTGGTGCTGCCAAACTCTACATGATCGTCCTTTGCAAGATACTGGACATCCTGCATAATCGCTGCGATTTTCTCATAGATATTCATCATTCGGTTTTCTCCTCATCAACAACTTGTAGCGGGCAATATGCCCCGACGATTCTCGTGTCTAACAGATACTCGCCTGTTCTCCGACATTGATTTCGCGAATAAGTCTCCAGCAGTGGGCAGAGGTTACAGCACATTTTCCCCTCCGGGAATGGGATTTCCACTGTAGCTTTTATGTACCGGAGGACACCGTTTATCATCCCAAGCCCCCCTTATGCAAAAACTCCGAGAGATACTCACCCTCCGTCAGCTCGGAAATATAATCAAGCTGCACATCGGAGAACTTCCGTATAGCCAGCTTGAAATTTCCGATCGTTTCCAGCTCACACTTGTGGCACATAGCGGACTTCATCGGCTTCCAGCCGTGGCAAACAGGACATTCATCCGCTTCTCCGGGGATAATCTCCTCTCCGCACTCTGGGCAGACATAAATTATGCTGTTTCCGCACTCATCGGACTTTTCCTCGATGTAATCCAGCGAATGGAACGCTGCCCCACAATAATCACACAAATACATCGTCTTTCCCTCCGTTTGTGTTACTTCCCGTCCAGCTTGTCCACCAGCCGCATGAGCCAACAACTCACCGTTGCGGCTCCGATAATTACCAGCGTCAATGTGTACCCGTCCATGTTTACTCCTCCCGCTCCGCAATCCACGCATCCAGCTTCTTTTTAAAAATCTGAAACACCCGGCTGCGGTCGGTGCGGATGCACACGCCGAAGGGGTACACGCCCTGCTCCAGGCCGTCGGCCAGAGTGTCAGAACAAAGGCTCAAGCCTTTATCTCTAAGATACTTCGATGCCTGGTGCAGCGTCATGGTTTCGATCATTTGTCATCCTCCTTCTTCAACAGCTCGTCCACCGTGCAGCCGTACAGCTCGGCGATCTCCGGCAAGCGGCTGGCCCTCGGTGCCTGCGTGCCGGTCTCCCACATGTAAACCGCCGCATCCGTCACCTTTAGTTTCTCGATGACCTGCCGGACACTTAGCCCAGCGGCCACCCGAGCGCTGCGAAAACTCATTCTGTCACCTCCAGTTTGATTCTTGCTTAGTTTCCGTTGAATACGGCGAGGAAAAGTGCAAAAGCTTTAGCCGGCTCCGCATCGTCCAACCGCCGGTCTAAGTGCTCGGCCGCCGCCACGATGTTACGGCATCAGGGCGGCTTTCCCTCTCCGTAATCAACAAAAACTAAGTTTTACTTGACAACTTAGCAAACTGTGGTATTATGGAAGTGCCAACAACCCTTAATATTTTCCGCAGTCCGCTAAGTGCAGGGGGCTCGGTTTTGTATTACCCTCTGCAAGTTTAAGTATACCTAAGTATTTCCTTAATGTCAATAAAAACTTAGAGTTGTTAAGGGTTAAATATTGCTAAATTTTAATGGTACTTTTTATGCAAATTGATACTTCATCTGTTTTGCGGCGAATTGAAATTCGTCTGGCAGAAATAGAGATGCCGAAACAAGTCTTTTATGAAAAAAGCGGGATTTCTTCCGGTTCTTATTCACAATGGAACACGGGAATGCATAGTCCCAGCCTTAAAAAGCTACAAAAAGCGGCTTTAGTGCTTGGTGTTCCCGTGGAATACCTCCTTTACGGAGATGCCCCCGCAGCTTCGGAGGGCGCAAAAAAAGCCCCCGATCCGGAGATCGAGGGCGGGATGAAAGATGAAGATTTGAAAGAAGCTGTCGAGCTTTTGAAAAAAATGGATAAGGAAACCCTGCGGATTTTTATCAAAGCCGCCCGCGGGGCTTTGGAGGATTAATTATGAGTATTTCGCGCTCGTAGCCGTTTTCTTTACTGATAGCCCAAATTTTCATTTTATCGCCTCTATAATTTTATCAAACTGATTGCGGGTCATTTTACTCGCTAAAGAAATCGCCTCAGAAAGTAACGCAATATGCTCTGCATTCTTTATTATATCACATTTATTTTTCGTTTCACAGCTTACAATTTCCATCTTTATATTTTTCTGCTTCCAATCCACATTATTTCTCCTTTCGGTTTATCTACCTATAGTCAAAATATGGCATTTGTTGCACAGTTTAGGGCAACAATACAAAAAATTTTTTAAGAAGGAGCATAATTAGAAATGGCTAAAAAATCTTCCTTTAAAATACCAGGGCTTTCATTTAGCTGGAAACGTGCGCTTGGAATTACCAGCGCAAAACGCAAGATTGCAAAAGCAACGGGAATTCCTACAACAAAGGCGGGGCGGCAAAGAAAAGTCGGCAAGCTATTGGGGATTAAGTGAAAGCCATAGAAGATTATTTCATATAGTCCCCACCGCCCCCGCACCGGACGGTGGGGATTTTTTGCCGCCTATCGCCGTCACCGGCTCTTGGCCGCATACCCACAGTATCAGTTTGTTGTTTGGCAAGTCAACCCAAAAACCGGATAATATACGATTAGCCGATAAAAACAAACGGAGAGGTTTGCCCGAAATAAGGCAGGAGGGGAAGAAATGGAAAAAACTTTGCAGGATATTTGCAGAGAGGCAAAGGAGTACCAGCATCTTACCACGCAAGACTTAGCCGATTTAACAGATCTGTCATCGTCCACGATCAGCAATTACTTTTCTGCGTCGTCAAAGGATCCAAGCCTATACAAAATGGGGCTTATATGCGCCGCCCTCGGTGTGTCTATAGATGAGTATTTTGGTATCGTAAAGAGACCAACCACGGAGGAGCAGCTGGCAGAGGCCCACAGAGCAATGGCCGATGCAGATGCAAAGCATAGCGCAGCCCTACGCATTGCGCACTTGGAGGGCGGCATGGAGCAGCTGACCGGATCAGTGGCAAAGCACGAAAAAAGGAGCGCGTATTGCAAATTTGGGTGTATATCCTGACGTTTTCGCTGTCAATTGCCGTATCAATAATATTTGGATATTTGGCGTTTGATTCAAGCGTCCCGCACACAGGGCTTATCCGCAACGGGCAGATTACATCAATCGGCTGGATGCTATTTGCTCTGCTTGCGGTGGGCGTCGGTGTAATCATTGCTTCGCTGATTAATGCGCTGCGATATTACAGGCACCATCAAACTGATAAAAATACAGGGCAGGAGGATAAAAATGGGAAAAGCAATGAGGAGGGCCAACGGAACCGGGACAGTGTATAAGCTCGCCGGGCGCCGACGCAGGCCCTGGGTGGCTGCAAAGCAAAAAATCATTATAGGATATTACCCCACCAAAAAAGATGCTATAGCGGCGCTGGAACGTCTTGCAGGCAAGGATTTAACGGAGCGGTACAACATGACCTTTGCCCAGGTGTTTGACGCTTGGAAAGAGGAGCATTACAAAAAAATAGGGCCAAACGGTATAGAAGGCTATGACGGCGCATTTAAGATTTTTGCGCCGCTGCACGACCGGAAGTTCCGGGACTTAAAAACGGCGGATTTCCAGGGCGTACTGGATGCCCATATGCATAAATCCCATAGCACTGTGTCCAAGTATAAGCAACTCATAACGCAGATGTCCACATGGGCCATGCGCGAGGAGATCATCACAACAAATTTTGCAAAATTCGTCCAGCTCCCCGAAAACACAAAAAAAGAAAAAGAAACATTTACCGATGCTGAAATAAGCAAGCTGGAAGCGGACGGCAGCGACACCGCAAAAATTATCCTCATGCTGATTTACACAGGAATGCGCATAGGGGAATTGTTTTCCCTACCGGCTAAAGATTATCACAAAGATTATGTGGTCGGCGGTGAAAAGACGGAGGCTGGGCGAAACAGGATCATCCCAATCCGCCCCGAAGGGATCCCATACTTTGCCTATTTTGCAAATAAGGCTACTGGCCCACTGCTCATATCCGGCTATGCTGGGGAAAAAATCCCAGCAAACTTCCGCCGCCGGGATTATTACCCGCTTTTGGAAAAATTAAAAATCCAGCGCAAAACGCCGCACTCCACCCGGCACACCTATGCGAGCTGGGCGCATAGAGTACCCTACATTTCCTACTACATGGGAACTGTGAGCCGACAGGTCACTGGCATAGTTGCTGTACAAAATGGACATGGCAAAATTTCCTTCTGCAAACCGCCTTGCAGTCTGGGTCCACCAGCCACAGTACTCCGGCGATGTACAACGCCGCAGCTGTACTAACTCCGCAAGAGCCTGCTGGCACTGCAGGGAGTCTAAATGGATCTGTCCGTCCGCACCGTACAGGTTTTCCTGAATGGCAAATAATCTTGCCAGAAACTCAGAACCAGCCACACCGGTAGAGCCCAGTGTAATCGTCGATCCATAAGGAACCGGTGATGAGGGTGTCAGATCTCTTGTGAAAAATGCAGCGATCCTGTTATATTCCTCAAATGTCTTCGGCGGCTGCAGTTCTTCATGGAACTGCTCAAAATAGGTCCGCTTGCAGATAGGGCTTTCAAACAGGTCCTTCCTATAATAAAGAATCTGCACGCTGGGCGTAACCGGCAGCGCATAGATCTGACCATGTACCCGGCAGTAATGCTCCGGAACTCCTTCCACGTACTGTCCCAGGCTGTTTTCAATATTTTCATCGATCTCTGACAATGGCCGGAGAAGCTTCTGGGCAAACCAGGAAAGCCAGGTCACATCCAGTCGCAGGATATCAAAACGGGAGGTTTCATCTAACGAGTTAAATGCCTCATAGATTTCATCATAAGAGAGAATGCACACATTTACATCAATTCCCGTTTTCTGGGTAAACAGTCTGGAAAACGTTTTCATAATATAAGCTTCCGGGCTGTCCAGAGTTACAATATTTAATGGCTGGGTACTTTCCGGCTTTCGGATATTCACGAACCAGTTCTGAAATCCGTCTCCCGGGATCATCCAATTGGCATGTCCCTCTGTCCCGACATTATCCGGTATTTTTTCTGATGCCGTATTTTCTTCCGTTGCACTTTCCTGTGCTGTGCTTTCTTCCGCACCGGACTCCTCTGCCTTTCTGATCAGCATCTTTGCCGCCCTTTTTCCTAGCTGGCGGTAATTCAGGAGAAACTGATTTTGTCAGGGCGCTTCGTCAGAAAGATATAGGCG
>OGXQ01001069.1_pt1 | contig 21382 bp, 25 predicted proteins | sample 1576291 | NCBI WGS metagenome assembly OGXQ01 (sample SAMEA3541575, study PRJEB24748) | human gut metagenome | biome: human gut; feature: human-associated habitat; material: faeces | place: China | collected 2012 | reverse complement strand
ATGGTACTTCAGAGGTGGCAAGAACCGAAGGAAATTCCAATATGAGTTTTTACTTCGCTTGTCGCAAACCTTCCGCCGTCCAGCTGAACCATGGGGCGGATCTCCGGCGGAATAACCGGAACAACATCCATTATGATCCATTCGGGCTTGTTTCCGCTCTTTATGAAAGCTTCGATGACTTCAAGGCGTTTAATCGCATTCACGCGCTTCTGTCCGCCGGAATTTGCGATTTCTTCACGAAGCTCCTTTTCGGTTTTTTCAAGATCGAGCTGCTGCAAAAGCTCCTTTATGGCCTCTGCACCCATGCCCGCTTTGAAGCTCTTTGCGCCGTAATCACGCTGCGCCTGACGGTATTCAACATCGGTGAGCAGCTGCTTGTATTCAAGCGGGGTGTCACCGGGATCGGTAACGACGAATGCGACGAAGTAAAGTACCTTTTCCAGATTGCGGGGGGACATGTCCAGCAGCATCTTCATGCGGCACGGTATGCCTTTGAAGTACCATATATGGGATACGGGAGCCGCAAGTTCGATATGGCCCATGCGCTCTCTGCGCACCTTTGCTCTCGTAACTTCAACACCGCACTTTTCGCAGACAACGCCCTTGTAGCGCACCCGCTTATATCGTCCGCAGTGGCATTCCCAGTCCTTCGTCGGTCCGAAAATACGTTCGCAGAAGAGGCCGTCCGCCTCGGGTTTAAGGCTCCTGTAGTTTATGGTTTCGGGTTTTTTAACTTCACCGTGGGACCATTCTCTGATCTTCTCGGGGGATGCAAGACCGATTCGGATTGCATCGAAATTTGTCAGTTCAAACAAGTTCTTATCTCCCTTCCGACTTTACTTTATTCCTCGTAGTTACCGTCGGCGTCCTCGAAGGTGAAGCCGTCGAATTCATCATGCTCGTCTTCCTCATAGCTGTCGTCGTCATCCTCACCGTCGTCGTCGCCGAAGTTAAAGTCATCGACATCATCGTCTCCGAGCATGCCGCCGGGTGCATCTTCATAACCGGCAATATTGACGCCCAACTCTCTTACATCGTCATCGTCCGTAAGCTCTCCGATAACGATTTCTTCATTATTTTCGGACAGAACCTTGATATCAAGACCAAGGGACTGCAATTCTTTGATAAGAACCTTAAAGCTCTCGGGAACGCCGGGCTCGGGAACGTTTTCGCCGTTGACAATGGCTTCGTAGGTTTTTACGCGGCCCACGACGTCATCGCTCTTGACGGTCAGGATCTCCTGAAGGGTGTTTGCCGCACCGTATGCTTCAAGTGCCCAGACTTCCATTTCGCCGAAACGCTGTCCGCCGAACTGTGCCTTGCCGCCGAGAGGCTGCTGAGTGACCAGTGAGTACGGACCCGTGCTTCTTGCATGGATCTTGTCGTCAACAAGGTGGTGCAGCTTAAGGTAGTACATATATCCGACGGAAACACGGTTCTCAAAGGGTTCGCCGCTGCGGCCGTCGTAAAGCACGGTCTTTCCGTCCTCGTGTTTGTATGCCTCGCGGAATTTTTCGCCGACAACGGGGTCGGAGTCCGCAAGTTCAATCAGCTTCAGCACATCGCCCGCAGTCATTTTCATAAGATCCTGCATGGGCTTGTTGGACTTGTTGGACATTGCAAGCAGCATTTTGATATCGTCCTCGCCCGCGCCGTCAAGAACGGGAGTTGCGACCTTCATGTTAAGTCCCTTTGCGGCCTTGCCGAGATGCAGCTCGAGGATCTGACCGATGTTCATACGCGACGGAACGCCCATCGGGTTCAGAACTATCTGAAGCGGAGTGCCGTCGGGCAGGAAGGGCATATCCTCTTCGGGAAGGATTCTTGAAATAACACCCTTGTTGCCGTGGCGGCCCGCCATCTTGTCGCCGACGGAGATTTTGCGCTTCTGTGCAATATAAACGCGGACAAGTTCATGAACGCCGGGGGAGAGTTCGTCCTTGTTTTCGCGGCTGAAAATGCGAACGTCAACAACAACGCCGCCCTCGCCGTGCGGAACGCGCAGGGAGGTGTCGCGAACCTCGCGCGCCTTTTCGCCGAAAATTGCCCTGAGCAGGCGTTCCTCCGCGGTGAGCTCCGTCTCGCCCTTGGGCGTGACTTTGCCGACAAGGATGTCGCCGGAATGAACCTCCGCACCGATTCGGATGATGCCGCGTTCGTCAAGATCCTTCAGTGCCTCTTCGCCGACGTTGGGGATATCGCGCGTGATCTCTTCCGCACCGAGCTGCTTTGTGTCGCGTGCCTCGGTTTCGTGTTCTTCGATATGGAGTGACGTGTAAACATCGTCGCGAACAAGCTGTTCGCTGATGAGAACTGCGTCCTCGTAGTTGTAGCCCTCCCAAGTCATGAACCCGATGAGAATGTTCTTGCCGAGAGCAATTTCGCCGTCCTTGGTGGATGCGCCGTCTGCAATGACCGCACCTTTTTCAAGATGTTCGCCGACATCGACAACGGGGCGCTGGTTGATGCAGGTGCCCTGGTTGGAGCGTTTGAACTTGATGAGGCGATAGGTATGCAGGCTTCTGTCGGAATCGGATTCAACAACGACTTTATCTGCCGAAACATGGCGAACAACGCCCGCTTCTTCGTTAAGAACAAGAACGCCGCTGTCGTATGCCGCCTTGTATTCCATGCCCGTGCCGACAGCCGGGGATTCGGTCACAAGCAGGGGAACCGCCTGACGCTGCATGTTGGAGCCCATCAGGGCGCGGTTTGCGTCGTCGTTTTCGAGGAAGGGAATCATTGCCGTTGCAACCGAAACGAGCTGCTTTGCGGAAACGTCCATATAGTCGATATCGGTGCTGCGCACCTCGATGATCTGATCCAGCCTGCGTGCAACGACACGCTCCTTTTCGAACCAAACTCTGCCGTCCTCGCCGCGGACGGTGGGTTCGTTTGCCTGGGCAATGATTTTGCCGTTTTCCTCGGTTGCGGTGAGGTAAACGATCTCGTCAAGGATGCAGTGGTTCTCCTTGTCGATTTTGCGGTAGGGAGCTTCGATGAAGCCGTATTTATTTATTCTTGCATAGGTTGCAAGGGAGTTGATAAGGCCGATGTTCGGACCTTCGGGCGTCTCGATAGGGCACATTCTGCCGTAATGAGAATAGTGAACGTCGCGAACTTCGAACGTTGCACGGTCGCGGTTCAAACCGCCGGGGCCGAGAGCGGAAAGTCTGCGCTTATGGGTCAGCTCCGCAAGCGGGTTCGTCTGATCCATGAACTGGGACAGCTGGGACGAACCGAAAAACTCTTTGACGGCCGCCGTTACCGGGCGAATATTGATAAGGTTTATCGGCATTGTGCTTTCAACGTCCTGAATGGACATGCGCTCGCGAACAACGCGCTCAAGCCTTGTGAAGCCGACGCGGATCTGGTTCTGGAGCAGCTCGCCGACGGAACGAATGCGGCGGTTGCCGAGGTGGTCGATATCATCGCAGAAGCCGATGCCGTAGGGCAGACCCATAAGGTAACTCACGGAGGCGATCATGTCTGCGGGCAGGATATGCCTCGGGCTGAGTTCAAGCACATTGTCGTGCAGAAGTTTTTTGAATTCGTCGTCGGAAAGAGCCTCTTTCTGAGCGAGCATATCCATCAGCACGGGGTAGTAAACATGTTCGTTGATGCCGACTTCAAGAGGATCAAAGTCAAGATAGCATGCCGCATCGACAAACTGGTTGCCGACAACGCGGATGCGTTTTTCGTTCACGGCGACATACACGCCGAGAACACCCGCGTTCTCGATTCGGAACGCAAGCTCACGGTCGATAAGCTGACCTTCTTCCGCAAGGATCTCTCCCGTGCGGGGGTCAACAACGGTTTCGGCGGCGGTTTTGCCTTCAAGGCGCGCACCAATGCCGAGTTTATAGTTGAATTTGTATCTGCCGACGCGGGCAAGATCGTAGCGCTTGTCAAAGAACAGCGCGGTCATAAGGTTGCGCGCACTCTCTTCGGTGGGCGGTTCGCCCGGACGCTGGCGTTTGTATATTTCGATAAGACCCTCAACCGTGTCGTGAGTGGGGTCCTTTTCAAGGGTGTTTTTAAGGCGTTCTTCCTCGCCGAGCAGCTCAAGGATCTGCGCATCGGAGCTGTAACCGAGAGCGCGCAGGAGGGTGGTGACGTGGAGCTTGCGCTGACGGTCGATTTTTGTGTAAAGAATTTCGTTGCTGTCGGTTTCGTATTCAAGCCATGCGCCTCTGTTGGGGATGACCTGAGAATTGAAAAGCCTTCTGCCGACTTTGTCAACGGTTTCGGTATAATATGCGCCGGGCGAGCGAACGAGCTGGCTGACAATGACGCGTTCCGCTCCGTTGATGACGAACGTGCCCTGTTCCGTCATGAGCGGGAAATCGCCCATGAAGACTTCCTGCTGCTTCACGGAACCGGTTTCGGTATTGATAAGCCGTGCGATAACATACAGCGGCGCGCAATAGTTAACATCGCGTTCCTTGCATTCCGCAACGCTGCGCTTGGGTTTTGATTCATCGATTTTGTAGCCGACAAATTCAAGCACCAACCGCTCCGAAAAGTCCTTAATGGGAGAGATGTCGTCAAGAACTTCGCCCAGACCCTTTTCGATGAATTGACGATATGAATCCTTTTGAACCTCAATAAGGTCGGGCATATCGAGAATTTCGTTGATGCGGGAGAAGCTCATGCGTGTTTTCTTGCCCACGTTTACTTTATGCAACATTGTTTCACCCCTAACCTCTGCGGCTCTCCGCAGAAAACTTGATTGTGTCGTGTCTTACGCATTGTTCGCATTTTCGGAATGCCGCATTGAGTGCGGCCGAAGCCCCGCCTGCGGTATTCGCTGCCTGCGCGTTCCTTGGGCTGCCGTTCCGCGCAAAAAATGCGGGATCCACAGCGTTAAACGATGCTTTCGCACATGACGGCGGCGAAAAATTCGTATTTTACCCATAATAATGCAGTATCACAGTTTAACAGGTTGTTGTCAAGATGTCAACCCCGAAATGCGCGGTTTTTCAAATATATTTATATTTAATTAAGCATATGTTGACGTTGTGCGTTCGGTTTGTGTATTAAGTTTTGAAAACACTGCGTTTGTTCGTTCCGATGCGAAAACGGCATAAAAAAACGGCTCAATGCCGATGGTTCGTGTTCCGAACCGCCCGCATTGAGCCGCTCCGCATTTACGGAATCACTGCTTCACACATTTTTCCGAAATGTATGCATACAGGGATTTTTCCCCGACGTTCGCCGGCTTGCTTTTTTGCAAAAAGCGGATAAGCAGGGCAGTGAGCATCCACCCGAGCATTGTGCCCGCAAGGTTGCAGATTATATCCGCCGTATCGATATACCTGAACGAAAACCCCTGTATCGCCGCAATTGCCAATTGCAGCAATTCTGTCGCCGTTCCGAAAGCCGCACCCGCAGCCAACGCGTTTTTCCACGTTGTTTTCTTTCTTATCAACGTGATTAAAACTCCGAACGGAACTGTCATTGCAACATTCCGAATATCATCCGCCGTTATCCCGTCTTTGAACGGAACAAGCACTATGCAGTCGGTAATCTTCCACCCTTCTTCCGCAAATATTGCTCTGATCGTCGGGCTGAACTGTATCGGAAAAACGGTTATCGATGCAGCGCACATCAGGTATACGGTAAACGCCGCTCCGAAAACATATTTCCAAATACTTCCCTTCTTAACGGCAAACGCCGTCAACCATATTGCCGCAGATAATATCAATATTATAATAAAATCAATAAGGTTCATGTCCGTAAAATCAGTATGTCACGGTGATTTCTCCGTCCCCGGTGTGTTTCCGGCAATCCGAAACAGCCGTTTTCCCGAAACGAGCAATGTCCGCGAACAGTTTTTTAAATTTTAATTCAGTTTCCCATTGCAACCCTTGCCGCAAGCAGTGCATCGGGAATGCCTATGCTTCCGTTTCTGTCCGCATCAGCAAGCCTGATTTGTAATCGTTTTCGAATCGCAGAAGCCGTCTCACCTGAACGGAAAGTGGGGAGGGGAACGCAAAGAGGGGGTGTGGAAGGTGGATGGAAGAGCGTGGAAGGGGCGCCGCTGTTGAGCAGCTGACCGCTCGCGGCATGGACTATCAATCCCCGCGATGGGGGGCAATAGCTCCGCCTGTATTATCGGCGTTATGTGTTTGATGAACCTGTATTTGCCGCCTTGATAGTGCATTTGTTATGTTGCTCCTTGTTTGTTTTGTAAATCGAAATTGAGTGCCGCAAGCATTTTTACGGCACTCTTTTGTTTGTGTTAGTCTGTGCTACTGCAATGTTACCCTTACCGCACATGCAGGCACACACGCTTGCGGATTCATTGCCGATATTATCAGTATCACGGCAAGTGCCATGCAGATAATCCCGATTACCACTCTTGTTCCGTTGCTCATTTTTTACCTCCAGTCCTTCTCCGTAAACTCTTCCCATGCGCTTTCCAAATCTATATGAATCCCCGCGATGGGGGCAATAGATTACCGACACATGCAAAAAGTTCGAAGTTAAATATCAATCCCCGCAATGGGGGGCAATAGATGATGCTGAACCTTTTACAGAACCCTTATCAATATCAATCCCCGCAATGGGGGGCAATAGAATTTTGAAGAGTCAAAACTCGGACACGTCAAGTATCAATCCCCGCGATGGGGCGTACGCAAGAATTACAACTTAATGTCAACAAACCAAATATTTGACTTAATTCAAAGTTATTTTTATTTATATTAATGTTTTATTTGTATTTCTTGTTTTAGTTGCATTGTGCGTATAAGCTATTATTGTATGTGAATTAAGTGACTGATAAAGGATAAAAAAGGATGCTATAGCTAACAATATAGCCTACAGCATCCCCACCGTGCGTACGGGCAAGCTTCCGCTGCTGTGCAGCCGGTTCCCGTTTTCGCACTTGACTTTTGTCTCCTGCCCTGATATAATCAAGGGGCGATACAGGCAGGTTAATCGCCCCTGGGTTGCTCTTCTCGGCAGTGTTTACGTTAGCTGGTACGCACTGCCGATTTTTTTACTGCGTGATATAACGCATGCAGTCGATGATATCTTTGGCATCAAAGCCCCGAGCACTCATCCACTCGATGAGTCTTGCGATCAATCGCTTCATCTTCATGCTCCTCTCCTCCTCCTGCCAGATTGTGCTTTCCTGAGCACAAATCAATTATACAATAATTGCTTGATTCTGTCAAGCATTTAATTAATGGATTTTAAATATATTTATTGATTTCAGAGCTTTGCTGCCGGCACAACGGCTACAAAAAAGCACCTGCCGAAAGGCAGGTGCTTTCCGGAGCAGGACTCCGACGATTTTTCGCCCCGCCCTTTGGGGCGCGTTTTGTTTTAAATCTCGACGCCGAGGATCTCGGCAGCCTTATAAATCACGCTTTCAAAGCTTTCGCCGTCGGCGGCTTCATACTCTTCGAGCATGTCTGCTGCTTCGCAGAGGGCTTTGATCTCTGCTTCGACATCTGCCCAGGTCTGTGCGTTTTTGATGGTCTCTGCGATTTCGTTGATATTTTTCATGTTCTTTGCCTTTCTGGTTTTTTGGGTTTTCCTTCCCTTTGACGCTTATAATTATACAGCATTTCCTTGATAATGTCAAGCATTTAATTAACTTATTAAAGATATATTTTGCCAGAACCACACTACGGCTACAAAAAAGCACCCGCCTTTCGGCAGGTGCTTTCCGGAGCAGAACTCCGACTATTTTTCGCCCGATTTTATCAAGCGAAGTTTCGTTTTTATTTGAATCCACACACCTCGTGCCGAAGTCGATAAAATATCTCTATCAGGATCACCCCCGCAAATGCGGGGAAAGTCAACTTGTCGCACGTGGTGGACTTGACCAGGTCATTGCTGACCACGCATATATGATACCATCGTGCCGGCTGTGCGTCAATACATTTTTACGCACAGGTGGAATATATTAATTCACCGGGCTGTTTTGGTTGGGGTTTAACGTGTTTATGGCATCCAGCACGGCAGACTCGTCGGGGTGGATATATCTTTGGGTTGTCGTTATCGTCGCGTGGCGCATGATGCGCTGGATGACACTTGGGGCTATCCTTGCGCCGACAGCGCAGGCTGTAGCCGTAGTATGACGGCATGAGTACGGCGTAAGCCTTCGGCATCCGCATCTTGCGATGCAAGCGTAGTATGCCTTGTAAAACGCTTCTTTTTTGCCTGCGCACGTACCGCACAGCATGGGCGAGTCGCCCGCATAGTCCATCAGCGCCTGCACGACGGGCATCAAAAAGTCAGCTATAACGATGGGTTTTTCTTTGCGTTCGTTCGTTTTTAGGCCTGCACCGATGATCTGATGACTATCAAGATGTACCATATCTTTACGACAGTATATCAGCTCGCCGGGCATCATGCCCGTGTAAATCATCAGCAAGATATATCCTGCCCATGTGTCGCCTGCATCGTATCCCCGCCATATAGCACAGATTTCCTCATCTGTAAACGGAGTTCTTTCTTTTTCATTTCGCGGCGGTAGTGTAATGAATGCCGCCAAATCCCTCTCTGCCCACCCTTGCACAAGGGCAATTTTGTACATATGTCTTAAGATAACTTTTATGTCTCGCGCGCAGTAAAACGTCAAGCCGTCTACCAGCCCTTGCAGGTCTGCTATGGTCACGGCATCGATGCGCGTATAGATCATATCGCCGAGCCGCTTTAGGGCAGTGCGATAGCCGCACTGCTTTGATGCGCTGAGCTGCCTAAATTTTGTCTTTTCGTATTGCTCCCACAAATCGCCAAAAGTTACATGCTTTTTGGGCATGGCTGCATTCGCTAACTTCTGGCAAAATTCCAAAGCTTCACGCTTTGTTTTAAATCCGCCTTTAGTGCGGCGGACCTGCTGCACACGGCCCGTATCCGGATCGCGCTTGATGCCGACGGTCACCTGCGCCGTCCACGTGCTGCCGCGCTTGTACGCCGTGCCGGTGCCGTTGGGACGCGTGCGGGGGCGCGTTTTTTTTGACGCGGACTGATCCGCGCCGCAGGCTATGCAGTATCGGCCATCAGGCACATCTTTTTTGCACTTTTTGCAAATCATAACTTTTTACCCCCAAAAACATTTTATATCTTTTTTTTGCTTTTTGCAACTGCAAATCCGTACCATATATTACCACATGACATTCAGCACTTCCGCATGTATAATCACCCGTGGAGGTGATATATATATGGACTATGCAGATTATAGACAATCCCGTGATATGACATGGCGGCTGCTGCTAAAGCACGATGTCACTGCCCTGCCCGTCAGGGTCGGTGCGATATGCCGCGCCGAGGGGCTGACAGTCATCAGCTATCACGATGCGAATCCGCTGATCCGGCAGTACAGACTGACCGAGCACGCGGCCGAAAACGATGGCTTTACTTTGGGTAAAATCATATTTTATGATAATACCCGCTGCACGCCGGAGCGGCAGCGGTTTACCATCGCACACGAGCTGGGACACATCATGCTGCATCATAGCGGCAGACTTAAAAATCGCGAGCCCGCCGACGGTGATGCGGCGGTCGAGCAGGCAGCAAACGTCTTCGCTTCGCGTTTACTTGCGCCTGCGTGCGTGCTTTGGGGCTGTGGTGTGCATACCCCGGAGCAGATCGCGGCGCTGTGCAGCATCAGCCTTCCGGCAGCACGCTTCCGCGCTGCCCGCATGGCGGAGCTGTATGAGCGCGAGCAGGATTTTTTAATGACCCGCGGGCGGAGCTGTTTTTTGCTGTCGCCGCTGGAGCGGCAGGTATATGAGGTCTTTGCCGACTATATCGCGGCGCATCGGCGCAGTCGCTGATACGGCCCGCATCCGTGCACAAAAAGCGTCCCGGAGCACATCCGGGACGCAGTGAAGACGTTTAATCGGCATCGGCCTCCGTCTCCGCCGTGAATATATTCGCAACCGCGCTGTACAGCTGCCGATCGTCAAAATCGTTGGAGTGCACACGCACTATGACGCGCACATCGGGCATCAGAGACAGGATCTCCGGCAGGTCATCCCTGCCGATGTTGCCGATGCAGCCGTACTGTGTGACGACATGCAGTGCCGGCTGCCCCTGATAGCTGTACCTGCGCAGTGCGCCGGGGACATATCGGCTGTCAGGATCATCATCCAGCACACCGCCGCCCTCGAAGGCTGCGCGAAGCACCGCCTGCCGGTGCGGTGCTTTAGGATCATCGTTAGGAAACGACACACCGACAACCTTCACGGCAAAGGCAAAGCCGAAGCGCTCATCCGGATCGAGGATCTCGTCCTCACGCAGCGGCGCGTCGGATTTCTGACTGCCGTCCGAGGCGGCTGCGGCGGCTATGATGATGCCCAAAAGCGCAAGCAGTCCGACCAGCCAAAAAGCCGTTTTTGACATCATGACACCCACGACGATGACGACCGCCGCCGCAAAACCGCCGAAAATAAGAAAAGCTTTTTTGCTGTCGTTCATTATTTCTCCTTTTTTTATAAATCGTCCGTGTTTCCGCCGTTTGCGAGGACCTGCGCAATTTTTTCAATTTCTGCTATTCTGTCCGACGGCATTTTTATTTTTGTCGTCTTCCCGTCTCTGTGAAAAACAATCATATCATCATCTATGGTGATGTCAGCAAGGTCCTCCGAGGTCAGTCCGTCCGTATCGCGCGGCGGCGTCACTATATCCGTCTCTCCGCGCAGATACTCGGGCGTGGTGCCCAGATCGGCCGCGATAGCTTGCAGATACTCTTCGGGCATATCCCGATCCTTATATCTGACGTCTTTTATATAACCTCTTCCTTTACCTATCAAATTACATAGATGCGTCATACTTTTGCCTTGCTTTTTAGCTAACGCGACGATCCGGGATGTATCCATGACTCCTCCTAAAAAATATATCTCATATTTGTGCGCTTAAGCCCTTGCAAATCGCCCAAAAGTGCGATATAATATTGCTGTCAAAAAATGACAGCAAAACGCCCGACAAAATTTTTACGGTGTGGCAACCTTATTATACCAGTCCGGCGCGATAATGTCAAGAATTGACAATGCAAAAAAGCGAAGAAAAAGGAAGAAAAAATGACAGGAACGGAAATAAAAATGAAATTGGTCGAGCTGGTGCTGTCCACAGCGTGGCTGCGCCGCCGGCTGGAGGATGCCGGTGAGCCCGTGCCGCATACGGTACTGTGCAACATCCTGCGCGGCAGTCGGACAGGCCCGCAGCCTGACCGCGTGCTCGCAAAAAGTGAAGAGATCCTTAACGACTACATTGCGAAAATTGGAGGTGATACGCAGTGACAGCAGCATCGCAACTTGACGTCATAAAAAATGATGACAGAATTTTTGTCACTGTAGCGGACATTGCGCCGATCCTTAAGGCCGATCCGCTCTACCTGCGCGAGACAGCGCGGCAAGCGCCGGAGGCACTGGGCTTCCCGGTCTGCGTTGTAGGCAGACGCGTAAAAATCCCGCGCGTGCCTTTCCTGCGTTTTTGCGGGGTTGACGACTAAAAAAATGTGCCCTGCGCCGTGTATCATTACACACGTTCGATGTTCGGGACCTCCTCCTTATCCGTGCCGCCATGCGTGGCGGTACGGCGCAGGGCATACCCACAAATAAGTAAAAACAAGAGGTAAAACATGAAGAAACTTGCTACGAAAAAACGTTTGTTCACGCCGTGCGCATGCTGCACAGACAAGTGCACGCATCAGCCTATACAGGTGCTGATCGTGGAGCCGCACCGCCGCCCACGCGGCGCGAACATCTGCCCGAAATTGCAGTCTATGCAGGACATCGTCGGCGGCTGCATCCAGGTGGTCCACGATGGGCTCTTAAAAGATGATGCCGTAATAGTTTGCAACGAGGAAGGTAAACTTATCGGCCTGCCGGCAAACCGCGCTTTGCGCGACAGCAGAAGTAAAGTGCAAGACGTAATATGCGGAACGTTCATGGTCGTCGGCACTGCCGGCGAGGATTTTACAAGCCTGACCCCGCGGCAGTTTGCCGACTGGACCGACAGGTTCTTATATTGCGAACAGATGATATATTTTGACGATAAAATCGTCGCGGTACCTATCGCCGACGGAAGCGCGGAAGCGGAGGATGAAAAGCATGAGTAAGTGTAATATATATGCCCGCATAACGACGCGGACGCTGGTTGATGCAGCGCGATGCTGCTACTCAGCCGGAGGCGGATCCTGCGAAGGCTGTCCGCTTTGCGACATTTTTCCGGGCTGCATCGAGCACGATCTTGCGCTCGAGCTTGCGGATCGCATTGAAGCCCTTTTGAAGTATGACAACGAAGCAAAGGCAAGTACAACGGAGGCATAAAATGACAGTAAATTTTTGGTGCGGATTTGTGGCCTTTATGGCTGTATGTTTCGGGTTTGTTCTGTTTTTCTTGTATGACTACACAGGCAGCGAGCCGGAAACAGTGCTTGACTGGATACTAATCGTGGTCGATATTTTGTGCGCTGTCATCGGCGCGATATTGGCTGTTGTCATATAACACAAGGAGGCAAAATGAATTATTTCGGACTGTTTTTCAGCTTTTTCCTGCCCGGCCTCGTCATCGGGATGTGGCTCGGCATGGGCGCAAAAGAGGGACGGAGGAAGACGAAATGAAAAGCGAATGGAGAGTGACCTGTAACTACATTGGCGGAGAACGGTTTTATGATGTATACAGGCTGCGGGACCGCACAGATGTTGACCATAGCGGCAACCGTGAGTGCGTTGATGACAGGATACTACGCGCGCTCGAGCGTCTGATGCAGCGTAAGCTTGACACTGCAACCCCGATAGACATGGTGGCCGCAGCCGACCTGCTGAACGTTGTCAACGAGGTTTTGAAATGAGTAAAATTTCAGGCGGAGCGCGTTCAAAAACAAAAAGTCGAACCACACTCTGTTGGAACTGCCAGCGGGCAGCCGGACCTGTCGCGCAGCGGTGCGAGTGGAGCAAAATCTTCCGACCGGTGCCGGGGTGGATCGCGCTCCCCTCGCCAGTGACTGTGGGTACCGGCGGCGGGAAGCACACGGAAATGGGCTACCACGTGATACGCTGCCCGCAGTTTGTGCCGGATGAGCGCATCAAGCGGTGCCCGCAGGCGCAGAGGCATGGCTGCATCGAGGGTGCGACACGACTTTGTGATTCATGCAGATACTACGCAACGAACAAAAGCAATTATTAATTTGCTATCGCTGCTGCATGGCGGAAGATAGATTCCCGGTGCGGCAGGTGTTGGCGCACAAAAAAGACGAAAGGATAACCTTACGGTCATCGCCGCATCGGGACTACATAAGGCAAAAGGAGGACATTATGGCATCAAAAGTGAGGGCTGCATCGTCAGTCATCAGGGACAGCAACTATGTGGTCATCCAGGGGTGGATGCTCACGCGGCTGGGGCTAAAAGGCAATGAACTGCTAATATATGCCGTGATATACGGGTTCACTCAAAACGGAGAAACAGAATTTGTCGGAAGTATGAAATATTTGGCTGATTGGACGAACTCAACGATCGAATCCGTCAGAAAATGCATAAAGTCGTTAATCGATAAAGGATATATTATTAAGTCACTGGACGGCAGCGGGGTTAACGCTTACAAAGCCGTCCTTTCGGCAAGTTATCCACATGAGGATAAACCTGTGGATAACTTCGGCAACGATGCCGAAAGACCTATACAACAAAGTTGCATACCCATACAACAAAGTTGTATCGACCATACAACAAAGTTGCATGACCCATGCAACAAAGTTGTATCGACCATACAACAAAGTTGCATCAATAATTATATTAATAACATAGAGAATAAAGATACACATACACATACACCGCCATGCGGCGGCGAGAGCGCGGACGCCGCGTTCGAACGACTCTGGGAGTTATACCCGAGGGCACGGCGGCAGGGCAAGCAGACCGCAAAGCGGGCTTACATGGCGGCACTTAAGCGCGGCGTGCCGGCGGAGCGCATCGAGGCGGGACTGCGCCGGTATGCAGACTATGTCACGCAGGCGCAAGTCGAAGACCGCTACGTCATGCAGGCTGCGACCTTTTTCCGCGGCGCACGGTGGGACGACGAGTACAGCACCACAGCGCCGAGGCAGCAATCACAGCGGGCAAATCCCGCGTTAAATTACAGACAGCGCACATACACGGCTGACCAGCTGCGTGCTATGGGCGTGGATCTCGGTGATGACATGTACGATGACTGACAAGATTTACAATTCGAAAATACAGGAGGAGAAACAAAATGGAAAACTACACACAGGAACAAGTTGATGAAATGTGCACCATGCACGAAGCATGGTTGAAGGATCGCTCCGCAGGCAAGCGTGCCGATTTCAGCGGTGCAAGCCTCCGGGGGCTCGTCTTGGAAGGGCGGTGCCTAAGGGAGGCAAATTTTAAAAATGCGGACCTAACGGGCGCATTCTTAAGGTCGGCTGATTTCAGCCATGCCAATTTTGAAGGGGCGGATCTCACTTTCGTGAGAGCGTCACCTGCAAAGTTTAACGACTGCATGGCGGACCATGCGTGTTTCGCCGAAGCCCGACTGACAGGCTCTTACTTCGAGGGGGCGTCGCTCCAGGGCGCTTCCTTCCGGGAGGCGCACCTCAATTTCGTATCCTTCAAGGAGGCGAACCTGTGGCGGGCTGACTTTGTGGACGCAGTAACCGGCGGCGTAAGCTTTGCCGGTGCGAACATGGAGTTTGCCGCCTTTAACTCGGGCATTGCGGGGGATAGTTACGACGATAAGCAAATCGCTGAGTTTGCTTATAGCCTCTGTTCGGCAGTGCTGGGCAGTCGCACAAACAGCTCCGAGGTAAAAGAAACAATTCGCAAGATACTTAGTCTTGCGAACAGGGCAAATTCTGTGAAGGTTTTCGGGCCGGTGCAAGAAAATATAAGAGGGAAATATTTTACAGCAAAGGAGAAGGCTGAGTAATATGAAAAATGAAATTAATATGCAACCAATGTCCGGAGCTTGCGCGATTGGGGTTAGAGTATTACTGTTTAGAAGAATAAGGAGCAATCAATGACGGCAAAAGATTATCTTAGACGCATCCGGCAGCTGGATGACGCTGCATCGGCCGCACAGCTGGAGCTGGAGCGCATTGAAAGCACCGTGACACGCGTCACGGCGTGCCACAAACGTTTTTTTGCGGGCAAGGGTACAGATGATGCCGACCGCATGGCAAATGCCGTAGAGAGGCTACAGCGCGCCCGGGAGCGGTGCAATCAAGCGATAGATGACTATGTGGACTATCGCGACCACTGCCGCGAGCTGATGGACATGCTGCAAAGCCCGCTGCACCGTGCAGTGCTGATAGGGCGATACATCGCCTACCAGCCGCTGGACAGGCTTGCGGAGACGCTGCACTACTCGGCGCGGCAGATCGCCTATATCCATGGCGGAGCGTTGACCGAGTTTGCAAAGCTCATGGAGGATTAAAGATTGCATGTTTTTTCATGTTTTTGCAGTTTGTAGTGTGGTATAATGCTACTGTGGGAATTTGCAAAGAGATTTTCATGGTTACCTCCTTTTTCGGCGCGGACGGGCAGGCATGTGCTGTATGTACTGCTGCCCGTCTGCTGCATCGATGGGCGGTGTGCCGGACTTAAATTGCCGGCGGTTGAGGATGGCGGGCAAAAAAAGTTGCGTCCCATATTCAAATTCGTAATAAACTTATACAAACGCAATAAAAAATGAAAGGGAACAAAGTATGGTAAATCAAAGTCGTTCAAAATCCGCTCTTTTTTGGATCGGTTTAATATCAGCGGTGTACACCGCATTTGTCAGTGCCGGTGTTACTGCCGGCGTTGCTATGCCGTGGTATATCGGCGCTGTCGGCGTTGCACTGTCTGCCGTGCTGACATACTGCAACGGCAACAACCCGTCCATCGCGGACAGGTATTAAAAGACATCTCCCGCAGGCCTCTGTCGGCGCTTCGCTGTCATGCACACTTGCGGGCGGTCTGCTTAAAAAATGCGAAAAACATGCAGATATTGCGGCGGCACACATGCGACCAGTGAGACCTGCCCGCAAAAACCTATGGCGCAAAAATATATGCGCAAAAAAATCCGCCGAGATGTGGATGCTTTCCGCAGCACGGCGGCCTGGACAGCAAAATCCGCCGAAATTCGAGAGCGTGACCTGTACTGCTGCCGCCTGTGTCTTGCCGAGGGCAGGATCACTATGCATGATCTTGGGGTCCATCACATAGTACCGCTCATGGCGGATTTTGATAAAAGGCTGGACAACGATAACCTTATCACGCTTTGTGCATCACATCATCGACAGGCGGATGCGGGGCGGATCCCGCGCGCGGAGCTTGCAGCACTGGCGGCACAGCCGGCAATGCTCGAGCAAAAGCAGCATCCCCCCCGGGGGTAACGCGATCCTCTCACGCAAAAAGGCAAGACCGCCGTGCAACCCCGCTGCACACAAAATCCCCGAAATCGATTTTTAACCCGCCCCGCGAAACCGAGGCAGAAAGTTTGCAACCGACATTTATGACGGTTGCAAATGAACCCGCCCCGCGAAAACGAGGCAGAAAGGATGACTGCATGGCACGACCGGCAAAAGCTGTCAGCACGCTGAGCAAAAAATTGTCGAAAGAGGATGCGGCCGCCCGCGAAGCAGCGGAAGCAAAAATCAGCACCGGCGAACCGCCGACCCCGCCCGACTACCTGACCGACGCCCAGCGGGAAATTTTTGAAACCGTCTGCACCGATCTGAAAGAAAGCAGCATCCTGTGCAGCATAGATAATTACGTACTGGCGAATTTTGCGATTGCGGTTGACCGCCTGCAAAACATCGAAAGGTCTATAAACGCGACGCCGGAAAAAATGCTTGAAAAATCGGTCATGGCAGCAAAGGACCGATACACAAAGGATTTTTTCCGCGGGTGCAGTGAACTGTGTTTGAGCCCGCAAAGCAGGGCAAAAATGGCACTTGCAAACGCAAATGCCGAAAAAGAAAAGAGCAATCCGCTGCTAAAGATCATCGAGGGGCTGAATGATGACGGCGAAGACCAGCAAGAGCTTTGAGCGGGCCCGTGGCTACTGCGAAGCCGTCGTGGGCGGAAAACTGGAAGCGCCAAAGTATGTAAAACTGCAATGTGAGGATTTTTTGAAGGTATGCAGCGGAGAATCCGAAAAGTACATGATAGACATGCGGCGCGGCCGTGTTATCGACCAGCTGACAAAGCTGATGATAATGCCGAAAGGGCTTGCCGCGGGCAAAAGCGTATATGAGTGCACCGCTGATTTTCAGTGGTTTTTTTATTTCACACCACTATGTGTAGTTTACAGAAATGAGCGACTGCGCAGGCGGTATGAGAGCGTGATATTGGAGATAGCCCGTAAAAACGGCAAAACCTTTATGATAGCAGTCGTTTTCATCCTGCTGTTTTTCCTCGAGCCGCGCTTTTCGCGCTTTTTTTCGGTTGCGCCGGACGGGAAGCTGTCGAAAGAGCTGCACGGTTCAATCCGCGAAATCGTGAGGGCAAGCCCCGCACTTCGCGACGCTTTTAAGCTCAAACGGGACGAAATCGTCTGCCCGGTGACGGATAATGTGTACACTCCGCTCGCGTACTCAAACGACCGCCTTGATGGCAAACTGCCGAATGTTTTTTTGATTGATGAGGCGGGTGCGCTGCCATCGACATACGCCATCGAGGCTATGCGATCCGGTCAGCTGACAATCCGCAACAAACTCGGCTGCGTAATATCCACAAAATATCCGCGCGAAGAGAATCCGTTTGAAGAGGAAGTTGCGTACGCGAAGCGCGTGCTTGACGGCACCGAAAAGGACGAAACGCTGTTTGCTTTGCTGTTTGAGCCGGATAGCCCGAAAGGCTGGGAGACTGACACGGCTATACTAAAGCAAGCTAATCCGCTGAGTTTGACAGTGCCGGAGGTGTATGATGACCTGCTAAAAAAACGGCGCAGGGCGATAACGATGCGGTCGGCGCGGGAAAATTTTTTGTGCAAGCATTGCAACATCCTGTATCAGGGCAGCGCAACCGAAACCTATGTAGCGATAGATGACCTTCGGCGCGGCCGTGTGGACGCTATCGACTGGCAGGGACGGCGCACTTTTCTCGGCATCGACCTTGCGATGACGGAAGATAATTGCGCGGCGGTTTTTATCAGCGAGAGTGCGGACGGCGGCCTTGACGTGCTGCCGATCGGCTACCTGCCGGAGGATCGCATCGCCGAAAAGTCGGCCGCCGAAAAGCTGGACTACCAGCGGCTAATTGAAGAAGGTTGCTGCTATCCATGCGGCGACCGAATCATAAACTACAATTTTATTGAGGAACATATTCGGAAAACGGCGCGAGAGCGGGAGATGGACATAGTCGGGTTCGGGTTTGACCGTTGGAATTGTATATCAACGGCGAATAAATTTGAAAATCCGACCGACGGCTATAAGCCTTGGATCGGCACCATAGTAGAGCAAAAAAGCTATGTGCTGTCTCCGGCGGTCAAGTATGTGGCGGAGCTGGTTGCGGAAGGCAAACTGCATTTTGCAGATAACCGGATGTTTGTAATTAATTTTGCAAACGCACGATGCACGTACGACACAAACCTAAACCGTTACATTTCGAAGAAGAAATCAAACGGAAAGATAGACATGGTGGCCGCGCTTTTAAACGCGGTTTTTGTATATCTGCAAGATAAAAATGAAAACGATACGTGGGGAGCGCAGATATGAAAAAAGGCGCTAAATTTAATCCGCTGCGATTTTTGCGGGCGAAAGCCGAAAAGCGTGAGCTGTCGCCGGATCTGGATGATGTGCTTGCATCCGCGCTTTTGCGCGGTGACAGGATCACGGAGGCGACAGCCCGCGGAGTGCCCGCGCTGTATGCGGGGGTCAGCTTTATCGCCGGCATGGTGTCCATGCTGCCGGTGCGGCTGTACTCGGAGGCGGACGGCAAGACCAAACCGCTGGCAGATCCGCGCACGGCACTGATAAACGATGACACGGGCGACCTGCTGGACGGTGTGCAGCTAAAGGCTGCGCTGGTCACGGACTACCTACTAAACGGCCGCGCCTACGCCTATGTAAAATGGCGGCGCAACAAGGTTGAAAGCATACATTACGTCAAGCAATCTGAGGTCGGCTATCAAAAAAATGCCGACCCGATTTTTAAGACCGCAACCTACTATATCGGCGGACGGCAAATCGAAGGCGAGTACCTTGTCCGCCTGTTGAAAGATACTCGGGACGGCGTGACGGGTTCAGGCATAGTGGACAGCTGCAATGCCTGTTTAACCATCGCCGCCGACCTGCTTAAGTATGAGGGTGTCCTGGCTAAAACGGGCGGCACTAAAAAAGGCTTCCTGAAATCGCAAAAAAGGCTTGATAAAGACGCGCTTGATGCAGTCAAAAAAGCATGGGCAAAGTTGTGGGGATCGCCCAACTGCGACGCGATGGTCCTAAACGACGGCATGGATTTTATGGAGGCATCCGGCACGTCTGTGGAGCAGCAGCTGGATGAGCGCAAGCGTAACAACTACGCTGAAATTAGCAAATTGTTAAACTTGCCCGCATCCGTGCTGGACGGGACCGCGACCGAAGCAGTGTTTAGGCAAGTTGTAAAAACAGCGGTAACACCTATAGTCGCCGCGCTTGAAACAGCCCTAAACCGTGCACTTTTGCTGGAAAGCGAAAAGGGGGAAAAATACTTTTCGTTTGATATGAACGAATTGCTGCGCGGCGACATGAAAACACGCTTTGAGGCATACCGCACCGCGATACAGGGCGGATTTATGACACGGGATGAGGTGCGTTACCGCGAAGACCTGCCTGAGTTGGGATTTAACCTGATTTGTCTTAATTTGGGCGATGTGTACTACAACCCCGAAACCGATGAAATCTATACGCCTAACACAGGCGAAACGATGAAGATAAAGCGAGGCGATGAGCAAAATTGAAAAAACCAATCACAACCGAAATCAGGGATGACGGCAGCGTCATCATCAGCGGATACGTCAACGCGGTCGAGCGCGACAGCCGACTGTTACATGATGCAAAACATGGCGATTTTTATGAGCGCGTTGCAGAGGGTGCCTTCGGTGCAGCGCTCCACCGCGCTGAAAACGAAATCGAGCTAAAGCTTAATCACAACCGCGTCATCGGCAAGCGTGGAGAAAATCTCGTGCTGGATGAGGACAGCATCGGCCTGCGTGCATCGGCAGCGGTCACGGATCCCGAGACCGTCGAAGCCGCCCGCGCAGGCAGGCTGACCGGATGGAGCTTCCGCTTTTACGTCCGCGCCGACGAGTGGACGGTAGAGGACGGCGTCAAGCACCGCCGCCTGACGGATATCGACATAGATGAGGTGTCAATCCTGACAAAAATGCCGGCGTACAAAGCAACCACCGTGGACGTCCGCGCCGCATCCGGAGAGATCCGCGCTGCCGAGGTGCGCTGCACAGTCGCACCGGACAGGCTGTCCACGCTGATAAAACAAATTGAGATAATAAAACTGAAAGGAAAATAAAATGAAAAAAAATTTGAAAAGAATGCGCGAAAAACGCAACGAAGTAATCGCCGAGATGGAGGCGGTGGTAAATGCCGCCGCGGCGGAAGAGCGCAGCCTGACCGATGACGAGATCACTGCGTACAATGGTCACCGCGATGAGCTGACCCGCATCGATGCAACCATCGCCGCACTCGAAAATGTGCGCAGCGCGGAGCGCGAGGAAGAGCATCAGCCCGAAGGCGACGAAAAACTGACGCCCGAAGAGCGGAGCTTTTTGAGCTATCTGCGCGGCGAAATCCGTGCAGACGTCAACACCACAAAAACCAACGCGGGCGCGGTAATCCCCACTACCGTGGCCGATCGCATCGTCGAGTACGTTAAAAACGTATCCCCTATCGCCGAGTATGCGACGCGCTACGAGGGTATCGGCAAAATCACAATCGCTTATGAGGACAGTACCAACGCGCTGTCCGCATCCTATGTGGACGATCTGACCAGTGCGGATGCGACCGCACAAAAGCTGCTGAGCGTAACCCTTGAGGGGTACATGATCCGCGTGCCTGTAAAGGTATCGCAGCAGCTGCTGGACAACAGCCAGGTTGACCTGATCGCATATCTGGTGCGCCGCATCGGCGACACACTGGCGGCAAAAATCGAAAAAGAATTTTTGATCGGCACCAGCGGCAAAGTTGTTGGTCTCGCCGGGGGCGTAACGCAGACCGTGACCGCTGCAAGTGCGACAGCCGTCACCGCGGACGAGCTGATCGACGTGCAGGATGCTGTCCCCGATATCTATCAGGCTAACGGCATCTGGATCATGCACCCCAAAATGCGCACGGCAATCCGCAAACTCAAGGACAGCGAAGGCCGCTACTTGCTCAATTTTGACCTTAACGCAAAATGGGGTTACAGCCTGCTGAGCAAGCCCGTC
>OGXQ01001064.1_pt1 | contig 21435 bp, 18 predicted proteins | sample 1576291 | NCBI WGS metagenome assembly OGXQ01 (sample SAMEA3541575, study PRJEB24748) | human gut metagenome | biome: human gut; feature: human-associated habitat; material: faeces | place: China | collected 2012 | reverse complement strand
AGGAGCAGGCGAGCTTTCCCATCGTGCTGAAGGCGGACGGTCTTGCACTGGGCAAGGGCGTATTGATCTGCAATACTTTAGAAGAAGCGCTGGCAGGCGTGGATGAGATCATGCTGGATAAAAAGTTCGGTGCAGCCGGCAACCGCATGGTCATCGAAGAGTTTATGACAGGCAGAGAAGTCAGTGTACTTTCTTTTGTGGACGGCAAGACCATCCGCATCATGACTTCTGCGCAGGATCATAAGAGAGCAAAGGACGGCGATCAGGGGCTGAACACCGGTGGTATGGGAACCTTTTCTCCCAGCCCCTTCTATACAGAGGAAGTGGATGCATTCTGTAAAAAATACATCTACCAGGCTACCGTGGATGCCATGGCAGCGGAAGGCAGACCTTTCAAGGGAGTCATTTTCTTCGGACTGATGCTGACTCCGAACGGCCCCAAGGTATTAGAATACAATGCCAGATTCGGTGATCCGGAGGCACAGGTGGTACTGCCGCGTATGAAGAATGATATTATCGAAGTGATGGAAGCCTGTGTGGACGGCACACTGGATCAGATCGACCTGCAATTTGAGGACAATGCTGCGGTATGTGTGGTCCTGGCAAGCGACGGCTATCCCGTATCCTATGAGAAGGGATTTGTAATAAGCGGTCTGGAGAACTTCGACGGAAAAGACGGTTATTATTGCTTCCATGCCGGAACGAAGCTTACGGACAAGGGAATCGTCACAAACGGTGGTCGTGTTCTGGGAGTGACAGCAAAGGGAGCTACCCTGAAGGAGGCACGTGCCAATGCCTATGCGGCAACGGAATGGATCTCTTTCGAGAATAAATACATGCGTCATGACATTGGCAAAGCAATCGATGAAGCGTAAGACAAGGTCAGGATACAAAAGGAGTTGCAGATGAAAAAGACAGTACAGAGAATAAGTAAATGTAAGGTTTTCTGGGGAATGCTGGCACTGGTATTTGTGTTGGGAGCAGGACTTTTTAGTGAGAATCTGGCAATTGTCAGCCATGCGGAAAGTGCAGCCAAGGTAACAGCATCCAGTGCTAAGATCCGTAAAACTGCGGATTCTTCCAGTGAAGTGATCGGCAGCGCAGCCAAGGATAAGGCGATCTCCATCAAAAGTCAGACCAAGGGAGCAGACGGTTATACCTGGTATGAAGTATATGTGGATGCGAATACGCTGGGATATATTCGTTCCGATCTGGTAAGTATTACCGACGGATCTACCCCGCCGTCTTCTTCAGGTACAACAACTACAACAACTACTACAACGACTACGACCACAGCAACACCGGCGCCTGTTGTGAATGAGACTCCTGTGGAGGTTACTGCAGTGGAACCCCTGAGTGCGACCGTGACCGGAGGACAGTCTGTTCGTGTGCGCAGCAATGCGTCCACCACCAGCCAGATCGTGACTACTGCGGAGAATGGAATGGCACTGACTGTGACCGGACAGGCAACAGGAACCGATGGAAAGACATGGTATCAGATAAGCTTTATTTCCAACAGTGTCGAGGTAACAGGCTTCATTCGTTCGGATTATGTTGCATTATCCGGAGAGCTGCAGGCACCGGTAGAAGAACAGCCGGTAGAGGAACAACCCACAGATGAGCAGCCTGCGGAAGATACCCAGACCACATCCAAAGACTGGGATACTCAGATGCAGGGAGATGCATGGTATCTGCTGGACATGGCAGGGCAGAAGCAATATAAGATTGAAGATCTGTTCAATTCCCTGAACCAGATCACAGAGATCAATGCACAGTATGAGACCAATCAGAAAAAGATCAGCAGCCAGAAAGCAGTCATCATTATTTTGGTGATTCTGCTTGTAGCGGCGGTAGCAGCGGTGACACTGTTGATCTTCAAAATCAAAGATATGAATGACGCATCCTATTTCTCCGGCGTGGAAGAGGAAACGGTCCGCAGAAGAAGAGTGGACAGACCCCAAAACGGAAGACCCGCACCTCAGGGAGGCAGACCGCAGGGCGGCAGGCCGCAAGGCAGCCAGAAAGTAATGCATGAAGTGGGAGCTGAGAGAAGACCGGCATCCAGACCGACAGGCCAGGGAACACGTCCAGATGGCAGACCCGCACCTCAGGGAGAGAGACCCATTGGACAGACCGTAAGACCTGCGGCACCGCAGGAGAGAAGACCTGCACCCCAGGGAGGCAGACCGGTGACACCCGGACAGGGAAGACCTGCACCTCAGGGAGGCAGACCGGTGACACCCGGACAGGGAAGACCTGCACCTCAGGGAGGTAGACCCACGGCACCGCAGAGCGAAAGACCCGCGCCGCAGGCCGGCAGACCGGTGGCAAGACCCACAAAGCCTGTACCGCAGAGTGAAGGCAATCAGAATCCCGGCTGGAAGTCCAAAAACTTCATGTCAGATGATGATGAATTTGAATTTGAATTCCTGAATTGGGACGGAGACGAAGATCAATAAAATGCAAACGGCATCTTGCACAAGTGAGATGCCGTTTTTGATTAAAAAACGATAAACTTTCCCCGGTTACAGTTGACAGTACTGCGTTCACTGTTATAATAGGAATATAACAATCAGTGACATGGGAAGGGAGCGAGTTTGATGATAATAGAGATAGATTTCAACAGTGATGAAGCACTCTATATGCAATTACGCAATCAGATCATCATGGGAATTGCCACGTCACAATTTCATGAAGGAGATTCTCTGCCCAGCGTGCGCCAGCTGGCGGATACGATCGGGATCAATATGCATACAGTAAATAAGGCATATACGGTTCTGAAGCAGGAAGGTTATGTTAAGGTAGACCGGCGAAAAGGCGCGGTAATTGCACTCGATGTGGATCGCATGCGTGCGGTAGATGAATTGCGGAAGGAATTGCAGGTAATACTGGCTAAGAGCAGCTGCAAGAATATTTCCAGGCAGGAAGTTCATGAGCTGATTGATGAAATATATGAAGAGTATGGAGGACTGAATTGATGCAGTCACAGTTTACGGATAAGGCGCAAAATGCGCTGGCGCAGGCTTCCAGATGTGCAAGGAGCCTGAAGCAGGGTTACATCGGAACGGAACACATTCTGGTAGGATTATTAAAGGAAGACACCGGTGTGGCGGCCAAGGTATTGGCTGATAACGGTGTGGAGACCGGGCAGGTTATGGATATGATCCGGGATCTGATCGCGTTTGAGAACGGTGTCGCAGTGAAGGACAGAGAGGGATATTCTCCCAGAGCCGCGAGAATCCTGGAGGAAGCACACCATCAGGCCGCACGTTTCGGACAGAAGCAGACCGGAACGGAGCATTTGCTGCTGGCCCTGATCAAAGAGGGGGAAAACGTAGCGGTACGCCTGTTGAACACGCTGGGAGCCAATGTACAGAAAATATATGTGGATACCCTGATCGCTATCGGACAGGACGGCAATCTGTACAAGGAAGACCTGGGAAAAAGAGGAGACCGTAAGGCGAAACAGTCTACGTTGGAGCAGTACAGCCGGGATCTGACGGCGCTGGCCAGGGAAGGAAAGCTGGATCCGGTAGTCGGAAGAGATGAAGAAATCCGCAGAGTGATCCAGATCCTGAGCCGACGGACGAAGAACAATCCCTGCCTGGTCGGGGAACCCGGTGTTGGCAAGACCGCCGTGGTGGAAGGACTGGCAGCCCGGATCGTGGCGGGAGATGTGCCTTTTACGGTGCAGAATAAGAGAGTACTGACACTGGATCTGTCCGGAATGGTAGCGGGAAGTAAGTACCGCGGAGAGTTCGAGGAGCGGATCAAGAAGGTACTGAAGGAAGTCACAGAGGATGGGAATATTATTTTATTCCTGGATGAATTGCATACGATCATCGGTGCCGGAGGTGCCGAGGGGGCTATTGATGCGTCCAATATCATGAAACCGTCTCTGGCCCGCGGAGAGATCCAGCTGATCGGTGCGACCACGATCGCGGAGTATCGCAAGTATATTGAGAAGGATGCTGCACTGGAGCGGAGATTCCAGCCGGTTACGGTGGAAGAACCCACAGAGGAAGAGGCTGTCCGCATCCTGGAGGGTATCAAGGGGAAGTACGAAGCACATCACCATGTGACCATTACACCGGAAGCGGTGGAGGCGGCAGTGAGACTGTCCAGTCGTTATATCAATGATAGGAATCTGCCCGACAAGGCGATTGACCTGATCGATGAGGCAGCGGCCAGTGCCAGACTGCATGCAATGGATGCACCGGATAAGGCAAAGGAGATCTCGGATAAGATCCGGGAGCTGGACTGGGAGATGGAGAAGGCTATCCGCGTGGAAGCTTTTGCCCAGATGGCAGAGATCAAGAAGAAACAGGATGCTCTGGTAAAGAAGCAGGAGCGTTTGCTGAAAAAGCGTGAAAAAAGGGAAGAGGAAAATACTTTAAGCATCGGTGAAAATGAGATCGCCGAGGTGGTGGCCCAGTGGACCAAAATCCCGGTGCAGAAGCTGGCAGAGAAGGAAAGCGAGAGACTTCTGAAGCTGGAGAAGACATTGCATAAGCGTGTGATCGGTCAGGAAGAGGCAGTTACCGCTGTGGCCAAAGCCATCCGCAGAGGCCGTGTGGGACTGAAGGATCCGAACCGTCCCATCGGTTCTTTCCTGTTCTTAGGACCTACCGGCGTCGGCAAGACGGAATTATCCAAGGCGCTTGCAGAGGCTATGTTCGGCTCGGAAGATGCCATGATCCGTGTGGATATGTCGGAGTATATGGAAGGTCATTCGGTATCTAAGATGATCGGTTCCCCGCCCGGATATGTGGGATTTGAAGAAGGTGGCCAGTTGAGCGAGAAGGTCCGCAGGAATCCTTATTCTGTCGTTCTGTTTGATGAGATCGAAAAGGCTCATCCGGATGTGTTCAACGTACTTTTGCAGGTGCTGGATGACGGTCATATTACGGATTCCAAGGGCAGAAAGGTCAGCTTCAAGAATACGGTGCTGATCATGACATCCAACGCCGGAGCACAGCGGATTGTAGATCCCAAGAATCTTGGCTTCGCAACGGAGAAGAGCGAGACGAAGGATTATGAGAAAATGAAATCCAATGTCATGGAAGAGGTAAAGCGCAGCTTCAAGCCGGAATTCATCAACCGTATCGATGACATTATCGTGTTCCACCAGCTGAACAATGAGAATATGAAAGAGATCGTAAATCTGCTGGCATCCAATCTGTATAAGAGATGCGAGGACCAGCTGGGCATCCATCTGACGATCACTGTAGCACTGAAGGAGCATCTGGTGAAAAAATATGCTGACAATAAGATGGGAGCGAGACCGTTAAAGCGTGCGATCCAGTCAGTGGTAGAGGATGCTCTGGCAGAAGAGATACTGCTGAAAAAGGTGGTGCCGGGAGATAAGGTTTCTGCAGGATTTAAGAATGGTAAAGTCGTATTTACGGTTAAGAATTAAGCATTTGTAACTATTCAGTCACTCAATTCGCAAAATCGCTCTTGCAGAGCTTTCCTTTTGCTCATTGAGGTTACTTCGTCTTATAAATATCATGAAATATTCTTACGAATGCAAGCATTCGACGAATATTCAATGATATTTAAATGACTCTGAATAGTTACAAAATTTAAAAATTTTTTTGTAGAAAAACAGGGTGAGATATATTATACTGTAACTATTCAAACCCCATTCGCAAAGGACGAAAGATAAAGAAGTGTTGCGGATGCAGTTACTTTCAGGAGGACAGACAGATGGCAGTAGTGGAAGAAATACTTCGCAGTGAAGCAGACGGATCTATCAGCTTTGGTAATCATAAGTTGGCCAAGAAGGCAAAGGTAGAAGATTATGAGCATGCAGGGGATCTGCTGAAGGTTAAGACCTACAATGAGATGACAAAGCTGGAGAAGAACGGTATGTTTTTATATGAATCTGTTCCCGGAACCAGTGTGTTGGAGTTCAAAGAGTCCGATAACAGTGTAGAATTCATCGTAGAAGGTGATGAAGATTCCCAGATCACAGTAGGATTAAAGGACGACACCGAGTACGAAGTATTTATTGACGGTAAGAACGTAGGAACCATGAAGACCGGACTTGGCGGCAAGCTGAGCCTGAGTGTAGAACTGGAAGCAGCAGGGGAAGTACCTGTGAAGATCGTAGAGGCGTAAAGGCGCACTGCAAAGGAGTCCAGACACGGAGGATATTGTAGTACTTCGTGTCTGGGCTCTTTTTTATAACGATTGAGGAGAGAGCATGGCAAAAGGTAAGACAGCCACCGTTTTTTTCTGTCAGAACTGTGGCTATGAATCCACGAAATGGCTGGGACAATGCCCCGGCTGCAGAGAGTGGAACACTTTCGTGGAAGAGACGATAGATAAAACGGTATTGAAAAACACCGGCACCGGGAGCAGAAGAGAGCGCAGAGAGGCTTCCGAACCCTGTGTATTATCTGAAATCGCAATCCGTGAGGAGAACAAGACACTCACCGGGATCAAAGAACTGGACCGGGTGCTCGGTGGCGGAATCGTACAGGGTTCCCTGACTCTGGTAGGAGGCGATCCGGGGATCGGTAAATCTACCCTGCTGCTTCAGGTGTGTCACAATCTGTCAGAGGCCGGACATAAGGTATTGTATATCTCCGGAGAGGAATCCAAGGTACAGATCAAGATGCGGGCGGACAGGCTTGGCACATTTTCGGAACATATGCTCCTGCTGTGTGAGACGAATCTGGACATCATCGGCGAAGTGATCCGCAGGAGCAAGCCGGAGGTCGTGATCATAGATTCTATTCAGACCATGTATAATGAAAATGTATCTGCAGCACCGGGAAGCGTATCACAGGTGCGGGAATCCACAGGCATCCTGTTGCAACTGGCAAAAGGATTGGGGATTTCTATTTTTATTGTGGGACATGTAACAAAAGAAGGAACCGTAGCGGGACCCAGAGTGTTGGAACATATGGTGGACACGGTACTTTATTTTGAAGGGGACAGACATGCTTCCTACCGTATCCTGCGTGGGGTGAAGAACCGTTTCGGGTCCACGAACGAGATCGGTGTTTTCGAGATGCGGGAGACGGGACTCGCGGAGGTGAAGAACCCTTCGGAATATATGTTGAACGGACGGCCGGAGAATGCCAGTGGCTCTGTGGTGGCATGTACTATGGAGGGCACCAGGCCGCTTCTGATCGAACTGCAGGCGCTGGTGTGCCACAGCAATTTCGGAATTCCCAGAAGACAGACCACCGGTACGGATTTCAACCGTGTAAATCTCCTGATGGCAGTGCTGGAGAAACGTTCCGGAGTGCAATTATCTTCCTGTGATGCCTACGTGAATATCACCGGAGGTATCAAGATCCAGGAACCGGCGATCGATCTGGGAATTGTGCTGGCGATTCTGTCCAGCTTCCGGAATAAGGCACTGAATCCGAAACTGGTCGCTTTCGGTGAAGTGGGATTAAGCGGCGAGGTCCGGGCAGTCAGCATGGCAAAACAACGCGTGGCAGAGGCAGAGAAGCTGGGCTTCGAAGAATGTGTGGTGCCGCTTGTCTCGTTGGAAGAGTGTAAAAAAGGAAGTAAGATCCGGGTCATTGGCGTCAGTTCTGTACAGGATGCTGTGGATAAAGTGTTTGGCTGACGGTCTCGAACTGTGGAAATGTATCTGGAAATGAGACGATGAACAGTTAAGTGATATGAGGAGGTTGAAAACATGCCTGTCAAAATAGGAATCGATATCGGTAGCAGTACGACAAAAATCGTAGCTTTTGAAGGAGAACATATGCTTCCGCCCATGGCGGTCAAGGCAGATAGCCAGGTGGCATCTCTCTATGGTGCATTCGGAAGATATCTGTATGAGAATAATCTGGAACTGGCTGATGTGGAAGGAGTCTATATCACCGGTGTGGGAAGCAAATATGTGGAGAAAGCGGTATATGATCGTCCTACCTATAAAGTGGATGAATTCGTCGCTACAGGTACCGGAGGATATTATCTTACGGATAAAAAGGAAGTCATTGTCATCAGTATGGGTACCGGAAGCTTCTTCGTCAAAGTGACGGAGAAGGAGATGAAGCACCTGGGTGGTGTCGGCTTAGGAGGCGGAACGATCTGTGGACTGTCCTCGATCATGCTGAATACCGGCGACATTCATGAAATTGTGCCGTTGTCCCGTAAGGGTGATGTGGCGAAGATCGATCTGCGGATCGCAGATCTGGCCAAAGAAAAGCTGCCGGGCCTGAATCTGGATGTGACGGCTTCTAATTTCGGTAAGGCAGATGCCCAGTCCAAACCGGAGGATATCGCGGCAGGTATTGTACATATGGTGATCGAGAATATCTGCCAGGCAGGAATCCTGGCATCTATGAGCACCGGCATCAAAGAGTATATCCTGATCGGCGGACTGACTAAATTCTTCGAGTGCCGCCAGATCATCGAGGATTTCAAGAGCCTGTGGGATGTGAAGATCAGCATTCCGGAGTACTCTGATTACGCGACCGCCATCGGATCTGTGATCGCACCGGATTCGGAGAAAGAGGAGATATAACAATATAGCTGTAAAGACAACACCCCGGCATGGCGCAGATCTATGAATCACGTCGTGCCGGGGTGAAATTGTATCTAAAATCAGAAATAAAAAAAGCCGATAACATCGACTTTTAAAAGCAGGGGAAGAGGGGATCGAACCCCCGTTAACGGTTTTGGAGACCGCCGCACTACCGCTGTACTATTCCCCTATGAAATTGTATCAGCTGAACCACTGACGAAAGCTATTATAGCATAGATACTTATCACTTAGCAAGTGAAAATTTTAAATTTTTGCAAAAACTTTTGCAATTTTAAAGCAAAGCTTAAAAACTATCTTATAACACAATTAAAGCAGCCGCAGGCGGGAAACCTGCAGCCACTTTAATTGTGTAAAAGGGGAATTCTTCCGGAAATCTACTTATATAAGCGGTTCGGCTCTCACCGAACAAGTTTAGTATAGTACACAATTTGGCTTTTGTCTAGCATTTTTTTGCAAAAAAAGGCAAAAAAATTACAAAAAAAGACTCTTTGTCGACAAAATCAGACGCTGCTCAATAGTCATCCGAGTTTCCCGTTTTGTAAACGAGATTCCACTTTGAAAACAGAAATGTATATAATCAGATACATGGAGTGAATATCTTGCTTACTATCATGAAAGTAGTGTAATATAAGGAATAAATGAGTTAAGAGAGTACAGCAGATGAGAGCTGTGCAGAAATGAGGGTTATATGGAACAGCATTTTAATACGCCGTCAGAAGTCATTGATACCAACATGAAAGCCGGAGAAGGTAAAGCCCATCTTCCTTTAGGCAAGATGATCCTGTTAGGTATTATGGCGGGTGCATTTATCGCGCTGGGCGGAGCCACCAGCAGCACCGCGGCACATGCCATTGACAATGTAGGGCTGGCACGATTTGTGGCAGGTATTATCTTCCCCGTGGGACTGATGATCATTGTATTTGTAGGTGGAGAGCTTTTCACCGGTAACTGCCTGATCGTCATGGATGTGGTTGGCAAAAAGGTAACGTGGTTCGAATGTATCCGCAACCTGATCGTGGTGTACTTCAGCAATCTGATCGGCGCCCTGATCATTGATACCCTGATCTACTTTTCCGGTAATCTGGATTACACCGGAGGGCTGCTGGGTGCCTATGCCATCAAGGTGGCAGTCGGCAAAGTGGGCATTTCTCCCCTGAAGGGAATCACCTCAGGCATTCTGTGTAATATTTTGGTATGTATTGCTATCCTGATGGCAGTGGCAGCTACGGATATCGTAGGTAAGGTCTGGGCGATCTTCTTCCCGATCATGGCGTTTGTGGTCGGCGGCTTCGAACACTGCGTTGCAAATATGTTCTACATTCCCGTTGGCATGATGGCTGCGCAGAATCCTGTTTACGTGGCGAAAGCACAGGAAGCATACGGATTGACGGCAGAGCAGATTCAGGGACTGACGATACTTCACAGTCTGAACAACTTTATTCCCGTTACCATCGGTAATATTTTAGGTGGAATGGTATTCGTAGGAATTCCCTGCTACTTTATTTATAAGAAGAAGTGGCAGAAATACCATGACGATGCCAAAACAGCATAAAGTAAATCAATTTTATAGGTAAGTATGGGAAACAGTCCGGTGATAGCATCGGGCTGTTTTTTTAATTCATAGGAAATAAGCGAGATTCTTTTTTATAATTATAAACGAAATATTAAATCGTATTTTCACTCATGCTATATAAAAACGAAAGATAAAATGAGAAAATAAGAGAAAAAAGGAGAATAGAGATTTTAAATAGTTGTGAATACGTTTGAAAAACTGGGCATATAAAACTAATATAAGCTATAGCAATTAGCACTCGATAAAAATGAGTGCTAACAAATGAAAACGAGTAATAATATTTTTAAATAGCTATTAAGGAGGCAGTTATCATGAATTTGAAACCGTTAGGTGACAGAGTCGTATTAAAGCAGTTAGTTGCAGAGGAGACTACCAAGTCCGGTATCGTACTCCCCGGTCAGAATAAGGAGAAACCCCAGCAGGCAGAAGTCGTAGCAGTAGGCCCCGGCGGTGTTGTAGACGGCAAGGAAGTCAAGATGGAAGTTAAGGTTGGCGATCAGGTCATCTATTCCAAATATTCCGGAACCGAAGTAAAGCTGGATGACGAAGAGTATATCATCGTAAAGCAGAGCGACATCCTTGCAATTATTCAGTAAAAGCAAAACCTAAAAAGAAATTAAGACTAAGAGCAAATAAATTGGAGGCTGATTATTATGGCAAAAGAGATTAAATACGGCGCAGAAGCCCGTGCAGCATTAGAGGCTGGTGTTAACCAGCTGGCAGATACCGTAAGAGTAACCTTAGGACCCAAAGGAAGAAACGTAGTACTGGATAAGTCCTTCGGTGCACCCCTGATCACCAACGATGGTGTTACCATTGCAAAAGAGATCGAGCTGGAAGATGCATTCGAGAACATGGGTGCACAGCTGGTAAAGGAAGTAGCTACCAAGACCAACGATGTAGCCGGTGATGGTACTACAACCGCAACCGTTCTGGCACAGGCTATGGTAAATGCAGGTATGAAGAACCTGGCAGCAGGTGCTAACCCCATCATCCTGAGAAAAGGTATGAAGAAAGCAACTGCATGTGCAGTAGAAACCATCGGTAAGATGAGCCAGAAGGTAAACGGTAAGGAGCACATCGCAAGAGTAGCAGCAATCTCCGCAGGAGATGAAGCAGTAGGACAGCTGGTTGCAGATGCTATGGAGAAGGTAAGCAACAACGGTGTTATCACCATTGAAGAGTCCAAGACCATGCAGACCGAACTGGATCTGGTAGAAGGTATGCAGTTTGACAGAGGTTATATCTCCGCTTACATGGCAACCGATATGGATAAGATGGAAGCAGTTCTGGATAATCCTTATATTCTGATCACTGATAAGAAGATCTCCAACATTCAGGAGATCCTGCCCCTGTTAGAGCAGATCGTTCAGTCCGGCGCTAAGCTGTTGATCATCGCTGAGGATGTAGAGGGCGAGGCACTGACCACCCTGATCGTCAACAAGCTGCGTGGTACTTTCAATGTAGTAGCTGTTAAGGCTCCCGGCTATGGTGACAGAAGAAAAGCTATGCTGGAGGATATCGCAATTCTGACCGGCGGTACCGTAATCAGTTCCGAGCTAGGTTATGAGCTGAAGGATACCACAATGGATATGCTGGGTCGTGCAAAATCCGTTAAGGTTCAGAAAGAGAACACCGTGATCGTAGACGGTGAAGGCGATAAGGAAGCATTGCAGTCCAGAATCGCACAGATCAAGAAGCAGATCGAAGAGACCACTTCTGATTTCGACAGAGAGAAGTTGCAGGAGAGACTGGCTAAGCTGTCCGGTGGCGTGGCAGTCATCCGTGTAGGTGCTGCTACCGAGACTGAGATGAAGGAAGCTAAGCTTCGCCTGGAAGATGCGTTGGCAGCTACCAGAGCAGCCGTAGAGGAAGGCATCATCTGTGGCGGTGGTTCCGCATACATTCATGCATCCAAGGAAGTTGCTAAACTGGCAGCTACTCTGGAAGGTGATGAGAAGACCGGTGCAGGCATTGTCCTGAAAGCATTGGAAGCTCCTCTGTATCACATCGCAGCAAACGCAGGACTGGAAGGCAGCGTTATCATCAATAAGGTACGTGAGTCTGAGGTCGGTGTCGGCTTCGATGCTCTGAAAGAGGAATATGTAGATATGGTAAGTGCCGGCATTCTGGATCCTGCAAAGGTTACCAGAAGTGCCCTGCAGAACGCTACCAGCGTAGCAAGCACACTGCTTACTACCGAAAGCGTTGTAGCTAACATTAAGGAAGAGACTCCTGCAATGCCCGCCGGTGGAGCCGGCATGGGCGGAATGATGTAAACACCCATAGAAAAAACAAGCGCCACACTTTCGGGTGTGGCATTTGTTTTTTATGGGTGTTTATCGAGAAAATCATAAGTGCGAAGCACGTGCTCTGCGAAGCAGAGCGATTTTCGAAGATATAAACGTGGATGTGCAAAATACCCGATCTCCAAGCTTGCTTGAGAGGTCGGGTACTTTTTATGTCACGGATATGACGAAGTCCAGCGGATATCGCATGAATTGCGAAGCAATTTATGCGATAAGCCGCTGCTGCGTCGAATTCCTCGGGTGTGGCATTTGTTTTTTCTAGGTGTTTATCGAGGATATCAATGAGGATGCGTAATCCACTACAGTTCTTGACGTTGATGGAAAAATCCTTTACACTGGGATAAAGTAAGAACAAAGGCGGAGAAAAAAACATGAAAAAACTGTGGGAGGAATTTCAATATTTTTTTCAACAAAAAATATATGTAATTATTTTATGCCTGACTGCTATATGCGGGTATGGGTTTGAAATGACGCATCCAAGTATTGGAATAGATGATACGGCTGTTTCGCTGTATTTGGAGGATGGACTGGAAGTCGTAATGGGAAGATGGTTCATCTATCTGATAAATAAAATATTTCATTTGTCTGACTTCTCGCCGTTTATGATGGAACTGATCGGCGTTATTTTATTGTGTATCAGTGCAACCTTGTTTTGTGTTCTTTTCCGCAGAATATTCGGTCGCAAGGTGGGACTGACAGGGTATATCATATTTTCCTGCATATTCATATCCAATCCGATCATTAGTGAAGTGTATGTATACTACTACCATGACGGAGTGGATATTGGATATGTATTTTCAGCGTTGGCATTGATATGTTTTTGGAGCGGAATGGACAAATGGTCCGGGACGCGTAAAAGTGCTATAAAATATTATCTCGGAAGTCTTATATGCATTACCGTGGCGATAGGATGTTATGAGTCTATGTTGCTGTTGTTTATCATAGGCATATTGCTACTTTTATATTTACGCGCTTTTACAGATAACAGAAGATTAAAGAGCGGATATGTGATAGGCCAGTTAATCATAGGTGCATCGATCACGTTGGGAGTTATAATCTTGAGATCTGTAATCCTTAAAGTTATGATACAGGTGTTCCGGTTACAGGATATGGTAGGCTTTATGAATCAGCGGAGTATTACTGAAGTTTTGAAAATATTCGGCTCGAATCAACCGATCCAGGAATTATGGATGTTACTAAAAAGATTTTGGATTGTGTATTATGTGAATGCAGTGGTATATTTGCCCATACTGGGATATGTGATTGCAACTTTTGTTTTGGGCATGATTGCCGTAGTGCTGGGAATACGAAGAAAAGATATATGGTATCTTCTTCTTCTGATGGGTATGATGATTACACCTTTTCTCCTGACCATTGTAGAAGGAAGAGTGACATTGTATCGCTCCTGTCAGTATATGCCCTTTTTTACAGGTATCGGTTTTTTATTGCTCTATCTGTTTTTTTCAGAACGAAGAGCCCTGCCGTGGCTTAGACCGGCATATCTTGTTTTGGCGGGAATCATCATATATAATCAGGCGGCTGCGTTGAATCAGGCTTTTTATGTAGACTATAACAAATACCTGAATACAAAAGAAGTGTTGACCGAGATCGCATTGGAAATAGAACGTGATTATGGGAAGAGCACACCGGTGATCTTTACAGGACATTACAGCACTCCGTATAGTCTGGTGGAGGATTATTATGTTTCCTATGGCTCATGGCAGTACCGTGTGATCGCAGCAATTACAGACAAAGTAGATCCTCATCTGAAAGAAAAATATTTCGCACCCCAGGGATATTGTTTTACGGGAGAGGCTAATTATCCTTTTATTCAGTGGGCATTTGATGCATTTGACGGAACGAACCGTGAGATGATGAATTTTCTGGAGATGCACGGACATTCTTTCCCGCAGGTTACAGATCCTGAGATACTGGAGCAGGCCAGGACGATCGGCGATACCATGCCGGAGTGGCCGGCGGATGGGTCCGTATCGTTGCAGGATGGATATATTTTAGTGCATATTTAATAAGGAGACTTTGCAATGAATCGTTTTGAGTATATCGTAGAAAGCATTGACGGCGATTACGCCCACCTTCGCAGAACGGACATCGAATCCGACGAACTGAAACTGGTAGCCAGGGCGTTGTTGCCTCCTGAGATCATGGAAGGTACGAAGCTTTTGTATGAGTGGATGCAGTACTCTATTATGGAATAAATAGGGCACGAAAACTCTTGATGCGATAAGAAAAAACACGGCAATGGCTGCAATATATGTCACAAATTGAAAACAGAACTGGCACGACAGAAGAGCCCGTAAAGAATACACTGAGAGCAGGAACAAAACACTGTGATTATATGCAAAAGGAGATTCCTATGAACGAACCCAGAACTTATCACAATCCTGTACAGCGAGGCTTTTTCCCGGATCCTTCGGTGATCCGTGTCGGTGACGATTATTACATGGTGAATTCGAGCTTCCAGTATTTTCCGGCAATCCCCATTTCCCATTCCCGAGATATGGTTCACTGGCATATCATCGGCCATGCCATCACGAATCCGGAGTGGCTGGATCTCAGTGATATCAGAGATTCCCATGGAATCTGGGCACCGGATATCGAATATGTGGACGAAAAATACTATATTTATGTTACTTTGCGTCTGAATGCGGATGGCAAGCGTGACAATAATGTGATGCGAAGACAATTGGTGATGGTATCCGATAAGCCGGAAGGCCCTTACAGCAAGCCGGTATGTCTGGAAGTGGACGATATTGATCCGTCCCTGTTTGTGGATGATGACGGCAGCAGATATATGATCATTGCCAAGGCAGCACAGGCAGTTCCCCTGACGGCGGATGGACTGGCAGTGGCGGGTCCGGCGAAGACCGCATGGGAAGGCACGGGCGAGCGCTGCTCCGAAGGTCCCCATATCATGAAAAAGGACAGCTATTATTACGCCATTGTGGCTGAGGGCGGCACCGGTTACGGCCATGGGATCAATGTGGGAAGAAGTAAAAATTTCTACGGCCCTTATGAGTGCTCTCCCTATAATCCGGTTATGCGTCAGAAGGATCCCGCTGCACCCATCCAGAGAGCCGGTCACGGCAAGCTGGTACAGGATCAGAACGGTCAGTGGTGGTGCTATTATCTCTGTGGAAGACCCAATCAGGGGAATTACACGACTGTAGGCAGAGAGTCGGCACTGGATCCCGTACAGTGGACGGAGGATGGATGGTTTACCGTCAACGAGGGAAAAGGTCCCAGCCTGACACAGATTGCACCGGATCTGCCGGAGTGCATTTATGAGAGAAATCTGTTTGATGATTTTAACGATACCAAGCTTAATCTGGAATGGGAGTTCGTGCGCAACCCGGATAACGGTTCCTGGTCACTGACGGAACGTCCCGGATATTTCCGGATCTGGACCAGAGACGGACAACTGAATGAGATCCGTGCGAAAAATACGTTGTTACGCAGAGAACAGGAGCTGTCCTATGTGGCGGAGACGAAGCTGGAGTTCTACCCGGATAAGGACGGAGAACAGGCCGGACTGACCTGCTACTACAGTACAGCCACTTATGCCAGATGCGCTCTGTGCTATGAGCGTGGACGGAAGATTCAGCTGGTCATCAACCGCAATCACGGCGAGGAGCTGGTGGCGGAAGTGGACAAGGTGAAGGAAGGTCCTGTGTATCTGAAAGTAGTGGTGGAGAAACTGACCAGAACTTTCTATTACAGCTATGATGGGGAGAACTGGGAACAGGTAGGTGTCTTGGAAAACTGCATTTACCTCTGCGACGAGGGTGTTCCCGACGATCCCAAGCGACATACCGGCACGCTGGTAGGCATCTATGCCAACAACGGAGGCTGTGGAAGCCGCAAAGCAGCGGATTTTGACTACTTCAAATATGAGGATTAGACAAAAAAGAAGGTGTGATTTTGGCTAAAAGTGCGAAAAAGTCGCAACTGATGGAAATTTGTTTGCCAAATAGTCGAAATAATGGTAAAATAATCATGGTTCGGAATGTAAGAGCTTACATTCCGAATCGACAGGAACAAATGCAACGCATAGTTTCATACATCTCTTTTCAAAGGATCCCGGGTGAGCAGCCCGGGATCTTTTGTGTAGCCGAAGCTGTTGGGAATATTTTCCTGATTTGCCGGTGAAACTTTTTGTGGGAATACAGCGTCAAAATAATAGAAAGCTTAAGAAGAATATGTGATAAAATGAATATCAGAGAAAATGATTGCATGCAGTTTTCATAAAAGTGAGGAAAGGACATATGTCAGACAGAAAAAAAGAACAGGCGGTGGAGCGTGCCCTGACGGAGGGGTATGAGAAGTATTACCGTCTTGCTTATAGTTATGTACATAATGAAGCGGACGCGCTGGATATTGTACAGGAAGCAGCCTATAAAGCCATTTTAAAAAGTGACAGCCTGAAGGAGCCGCAATACGTGGAGACCTGGGTATACCGGATCGTGGTCAACGAGGCATGCAGCTTCCTGCGCAGCCGGAAGGAGAGCGCGGATGTGGAGGAGATCCAGGCGGCAAGTGAAGATATCTATGAAAATATTGATTTAAAACGTGCTATAGAAAATCTTGACCCGAAGGATCGTGCCATTGTGGTTCTGAGATTTTTTGAGGACAGGCAGCTGGAGGAGATCGCGAAGATACTGGATGAGAACCTGAACACGGTAAAGAGCAGACTGTACCGGGTGATGAAAAAGCTGCGGCTGAACCTCGAAGGCAGCACAGGCTGAGCAAATGACCGCCTACATCGATATATTCAGGACATAAGACAGATATAGGCAAAGAGATATAGAAAGATATAGGAAGAGATAACATGACCGGTCCGAACAGACCGGACAGATGGAGAATAGATATGAATGAACAGGAACAATTAAAACAATTAAAAGAGGAGTATGAGAATATGACAATACCCGAAGCGGGACGGGAACGGTTGCAGGCAGGTATCGACAGAGCCCGTATAGAGAAAAAAAGAGCGGAGCGTGTCCGAAGACGTTCCGCATGGACTGCGGCAGCAGCGGCTGTGATCGTGTTGATCGCACTGCCAAATACCAATATGCAGATCGCCCATGCCATGGAAAATATTCCGGTGCTGGGAGGCTTTTTTAGACTGGTGACGGTGCGGCAGTACAATTACAGCGATGATAACCATGATGCCGAAGTAGAACTTGCACAGATCTCTTATGGAGAAGATGCGGGAGAAGGTGTTCCCGCAGGAGAGGTGGCAGTCGGTGCTGCCACTTTGGAGGGCACAGCTGCAGAAAGTGTGGAAGAAGTCGGTGTCGGACAGGAGGCTGCGGAGGCGAAGCTGTCGGAAGACGGTGTGGAAGCGGTCAATCAGGATATGGAGGCTACGGTAGAGGAACTGATCCGTCAGTTCGAGGATACCTTATCCGAGGAAGGGTATCATGGACTGCATGTAACACAGGAGGTTGTTACAGATAATGCACTGTATTATACAGTGAAGCTGAGTGTCCTGGAGACGGAGGCCAGCGGCTATGAACATAATCAATTTTATACGATTGCTAAACAGACGGGAAATGTGGTGACACTGGAAGATCTGTTTGCAGAAGGGAGCGACTATATTTCCGCGATCAGCGAGAACATTAAGACCCAGATGAAGGAACAGATGGCGGCGGACGAAGGCGTGATCTATTTCCTGGATAATGACGATATGCCGGAATTCAATTTTCAGGGGATCACGGAACAGACGAATTTTTATTTCAATGAAAGGGGAGAACTGGTCATAGCATTTGATGAATACGAAGTGGCTCCCGGTTCTATGGGAGCACCGGAATTTGTAATCCCTCAGGAAGTGACGGCAGCACTTTTAAAATAAATATCTAAATGGAGAAACTCCCGCATATCATGAAACAAAAGGATATGCGGGAGCTTTTTTATGCCATTGATCGTATTGGATGCGGGGCACGGTGGTGCAAACCCCGGGGCCACGTATAAGGGAAGAAAAGAAAGTGAGGATGCGTTGGCGCTGACACTGGCGGTGGGAAGCATCTTAGAAGAAAACGGAGTGGATGTGTATTACACCAGGACCACAGATATCTACGAGTCTCCTTATCAGAAGGCGCAGGAGGGAAATGAGGTGGGAGGAGATTATTTTGTCTCGATCCATCGCAATTCCAGTCCTTATCCGAACCAGTACAGCGGAGTGGAGAGTCTGGTCTACAACCGCTATGGGGCGGCAGCCAGGATGGCGTACAACATCAATGCCGGACTGGAGCAGGTGGGATTCGTGAATCTGGGAGTGAATGAAAGACCGAATCTGGTGGTGCTGAACAGCACAAATATGCCGGCAGTGCTGGTAGAAGTGGGATTTATCAATACGGATGCGGACAACGAACTCTTTGACAGCCGCTTTGACGAGATCGCCCGGGCAATTGCTGACGGAATTCTGGAGAGCATCTGATTTACGTTCAGCCCACGCTGCATTCATAAAAGCGTCTGCTACGCATCCGTCGCCATTTTGACGGCTCACCTTTTTACCTAAATCTTACAAATAAATTACCGGACTGTGATATTATGTGAATTTCCTTCATGTTAGTATGATTGCGTAATCAAGAGAAAGAAAAACAAACACATGGAGGACATTATTATGAGAGTAAGACACAGCAAATTATTAGCTCTGATCGGGGCAGGAATATTAGCAGTAACTACATTGGTTGCATGCGGTAACAGTGATGCAACCACAGCACAGCCTTCCACAGCAGAGAGCAGCGCAGCAGAAAGCACTGTGGCAGCAGGCAGTGAAGCAGCACCTGCTGAGACCACCGCAGATCTGTCCGGCAACCTTTCCATGGTGGGAAGTACTTCTATGGAGAAGTTAGCCAATGCACTGAGTGAAGCTTTCATGGAAGAATATCCTGATGTAACCGTAACTGCTGAATTCGTAGGATCCGGTGCGGGTATCGAAGCTGTTACCAACGGAACCGCAGATATCGGTAACTCTTCCAGAAGCTTAAAGGATGAGGAAAAGGCAGCGGGTGTTGTAGAGAACGTAGTAGCAATCGATGGTATTGCCGTATGCGTAGATCCTGCTAACGAAGTAGCAGATCTGACCAAAGAACAGCTGACTAACATCTACAATGGCACAATTACCAACTGGAAAGAAGTCGGCGGCGCAGATGAGCCTATCATCGTAATCGGCCGTGAGGCAGGTTCCGGTACCAGAGGAGCTTTTGAAGAGCTGGTTGACCTGCAGGATGCCTGCAAATATGCAAACGAACTGGACAGCACCGGTGCAGTGATCGCTAAAGTAGCATCTACTCCCGGAGCTATCGGATATGCTTCCCTGGATGCTCTGGATGATAGTGTTAAGGCACTTTCCCTGGAAGGCGTAGAGGCTACCGCAGAGAACATCAAGGCTGGTAACTACTTCTTAAGCAGACCCTTTGTAATGGCTACCAAAGGTGAGATCTCCGAGCAGAACGATCTGGTACAGGCATGGTTCGATTATGTAATGGGCGATGAAGGACAGCAGATCGCTTCCGAAGTTGGTCTGATCACTGTAAAGTAAGTTTCGGAATCGAGAAAAGGAAAAAGCGATGAATAGTCAAACACACGCTTCCGTAATGGGAAACAGAAAAAACAAAGCGGTAGTGGAAACTGTGGCACAAATAGTCTTTACGATTTGTGCCTTCTTCGCTGTACTGGCGGTAGTTTCCATTACCTTATATATGATCATCAGTGGCACTCCGGCAATCTTAAAAGTGGGATTAAAAGAGATTCTGTTCAGTACAGAATGGATGCCGACGGCGGCAGAGCCGAAATTCGGTATTCTGTGGGTTATTCTGACCTCCATCATCGGTACGACTCTGGCGATTTTACTGGGTGTGCCCATCGGCGTACTGACAGCGGTATTTCTGGCAGAGGTGGCACCTAAGCCCTTAGCTGCCATTGTAAAGCCTGCGGTAGAACTGTTAGCCGGCATCCCTTCCGTCATCTACGGACTGCTGGGAATCTACTTATTGAATCCTCTCATGTATCAATTAGAAAGACTGATCTTCCGGGGATCCACGACACACCAGTTCACCGGAGGTGCGAACCTGTTGTCCGCAGTGATCGTACTGGCGATCATGATCCTGCCCACGGTGATCAATATCAGCGAGACTTCCATACGCGCTGTTCCCGCCGGAATAAAATCCTCCTCCCTGGCACTGGGTGCTTCCCATGTGCAGACCATTTTCCGGTCCATCCTTCCAGCAGCCAAATCCGGAATTGTGACCGCTATTGTTCTGGGAGTGGGACGAGCTATCGGTGAAGCTATGGCGATCACGCTGGTATCCGGCAGCAGCGTGAATGTGCCCCTGCCCTTTAACTCCGTGCGATTCCTGACCACAGCCATTGTCAGCGAGATGGGATATTCTTCCGGACTGCACAGACAGGTGTTGTTTACCATCGGACTGGTGCTGTTTGTATTCATTATGATCATTAATGTAGTGTTGAATAAAATACTGAAAAAGGGGACGGACGACAATGAATAAGGACACCTTATATGTAAAAAGAAAACGCCCCACAGACATGCTGTTACTGGCAGCTATCTACATCTCCGCCACACTGGCGGTGGCACTTTTGCTGGGAATTATCCTGTATGTCTTTGTGAAAGGCATTCACACCGTGAACTGGGCATTTCTAACGACTGTGACCAGTGCCAGAAAACAGACCACGGGTATTGCCGGTAACCTGTTAAATACTCTGTACATCATCGTGATCACTCTGCTGATTGCAACCCCCATTGGTGTGGGAAGCGCTATTTACCTGAATGAATATGCCAAACCAGGCAAGCTGGTTTCCCTCATTGAATTTACCACCGAGACCCTGTCCGGTATTCCTTCTATCATTTTCGGCCTGTTCGGTATGATCTTCTTCGGAGAGACTTTGGGATTTGGTTACTCGCTGTTCACCGGTTCTTTTACCCTGGTACTGATGGTGCTGCCCCTGATCACCAGAAATACGCAGGAAGCACTGCGTACCGTGCCGGACAGCTATCG
>OGXQ01001050.1_pt1 | contig 21573 bp, 19 predicted proteins | sample 1576291 | NCBI WGS metagenome assembly OGXQ01 (sample SAMEA3541575, study PRJEB24748) | human gut metagenome | biome: human gut; feature: human-associated habitat; material: faeces | place: China | collected 2012 | reverse complement strand
AAATTGAATAACTCATAGACTATGGAACGCCTAAAATGACGTTCCTTTTCTATTTCCAGCCGTTCTTATTGGACGGCTATTTTATTACCAAAAACCATCCGGTTTGGTAGAATTGAGTTACTCAAAAACAATTAAAAACCGTAGGCTCATGCTATAAATAAAAGATAACACCAGACACCCAGAATGATACCCAAATTTTTAAAACTATTCGAAGATTTTTAATGGTTTTCATGTTTCTCCAGTACTCAAAGCAGCAAATTCATTGTGTACTTCACTTACTATCGTTGTATTTCCGGTACATTTTCTTCTTTGTATGTTACTCTAAAATGTTTTGCCCCAAGATCCTGCACAATCTTTTGTAATTCTCTTATTCGCGCTATTTTTAAATAACTAAAAATAGTCGTCTAACGCAATATATTCATCTCTATCACTTGGGTCTACATCATAAAAAGTCGTAATCTCTCCCGACTTTTCCTTTATTCACTCAATTTAAATCGTTTCTTACTTTTTTACGCCCTGGCATTTTTGCAGCAATCTGCTTTGATACCCCTTTCGGCACATTGATCTGTACTCCAAATAACATCCGAATAAACCAGATCATAAACAAGAATATAAAAATTGGAATAAGACAAGATGTAACCAACATCACCGCGATCAACTCAATAAATTGATTTAAAAGTTCTTCCCCTTTTTCCAACAATCCTGAAATTCCATCTTTGATTTTCGATAATGCTTTCTCTATGATGTTACCTTCTGAATCTGTATTTTTCTCAATTTCATTCGTTATATCCTGTGCTTCCTTTACAGTCTCTTCCATCGTTGACTCATATGTTTTTTCTATCATTGCCGAAACATTCATGCTGAATGGAATAATCATAAATATAACAAGACCGAATGCTGCTATTTTTGCTGCCAATATTTTCAAAACCGTTCGATTAAATCCGATTCCTGCCGCGAACAAAACACACGCTGCCGGAATCAATATAGAAAACGTTGCATATCCGGTAAGTGTCACCAAATACTTTTCCAAAAATATAACGACCAGAATAATCAGAAAATATGATGTTAAATCTGTCAGCTTATTTGCTATCGGTGTTGTCGCATCTCCGGGAATTGCCGCAATGGCTGTTGATGCTGCCGCTGATGTTGCTGTTAGTTTTAGAATATCTGCCTTCTTCTCATCCAGTGCCTCTATCGTTTTTTTATGGTTTTCCGGATTGCTTGCCGCTTTTGAAACAACAGTCATCGAAAGGACCATTATCACAAGTGCCACTGCCACCCATGCCAGTTTTTTCACATTCTTCTTTTCTATCATTTTCTCATTTCCTCCTATGTGCAATCATATACACAGTATACCCTACAATTTGACTTACTTCATTATTTTTTTTCATCACGGTCTTTCCTTTCTCCGTGTAAATGAGTATATTTCATCACGCTAATGTGATAGCAATACTCATTTACGGAATTATTTGTTATTTGTTTCAGAAAAGACCGTGTAAATTTCGCGAATTATACATCAAAACGGACGTGTTAACTCTAACACGCCCGCACATCTGTCCTTATTTTATTGTCCCCGTATCCCAATATACTGTATCGGCCCCTATGAAATCTCCGCCAGCATCTTCTCCGGATCTTCTGCTGCCTTCACTTTATCGTTTGCCTGAATGATCACACCCTCTTCATCAATCAGATAGGTCGTTCTTACTACTCCCATGGATACTTTTCCGTAATTCTTTTTCTCTTTCCAGACATCATATGCCTGAATCACTTCTAATTCCGTATCAGAAAGCAATGTAATCGTCAGACCTTGTTTTTCTTCAAATCTTTTATGCGACGCAACACTGTCTTTGCTGATTCCAAGAATTACCACACCTTTTTCTTCAAACTGCGGATAACGTTCGCTGTATCCGCAAGCCTGCTTTGTACACCCCGGTGTATTATCCCTTGGATAGAAATACAAAAGAACTCTTTTCCCTCTGTAATCTTTTAAACTGTGTAACTCTCCATTCTGATCCGGAAGTGTAAATTCCGGAGCTTTTGTTCCTGTTTGTAACATTGCATTTTCCTCCTGTTTTCTGATTTTTTTGATATTCCAACCTTCTTTACAACCGTATCTCTCCCAGTCTGCCTTCTCCTTTCAGATACTTTCTGTAAATCACAAAGAACACCAGACTGGTCAGACATGCTGCCGCTCCATCCGCGAGGGGCTCTGCATAAAATGCACTCTTCGCCGCAAACGCGATCGGCAGGACACATGTCATCACAAAATACACAATCTTTCGAAACAGTGACAAGCTAAGGGAAAGCCTTGTCATCCCAAGCGCCGTCAGCGCATCCACAAACACATACTGGAGGCTGAGTGGGATCACCATCAATGTAAACACCTGGATTCCCCATATGGACAGTTCCCGGTATCTTGCATTGTCTGTAAAAATCTGCACAAAATACTGCGGCAGAATTCTGGATACAAGGAACATCACCGTTGTAAATGTAATACATAGCACCAATACCCACTTCACTGTCTTACGGATACGATCCGGTTTGTTCGCACCGTAATTAAAACTGATCAAAGGCTGTGATCCTCCCGTAATTCCAAGCATCGGAGAGGTAATCAAAAGCATATAGCTCTGTACGATCGTTGCTGCCGTGATCAGCGTATCTCCCTGAGATTCGCCGCCATAATACTGAAGTACAGCATTCAATGCAATGATGATCACACTGTCTGTCGCAAGGATCAAAAATGGCGAAAAACCGATTTTACAGATTCGTTTCCCAATCTCCCACTCCGGCTTTACAAGATGGATCGGAATCTGCATCTTCTTACTGTGTAAAGTCAAAAGTACAAAAATACAGGACGAAAGCTGTGCGATGACTGTCGCAACAGCCGCTCCTGCAATATCCATTTCAAATACAAAAATAAAAATCGGATCCAGCACAATGTTTACCACTGCTCCGATCAATGTAGTTGCCATTCCCAGAAACGGAAATCCCTGCGCTGTAATAAAATAGTTCATGCCCATAGACACAAGGGCAAAAAATGTTCCCAGAGTATAAATCGTCAGATATGTATTCGCATATGGAAACGTCACTTCACTGGCACCGAACCAGTTCAGTAAAAAATCCTTGATCAGCAAAAACACAACTGTCAGCACTGCGGAAAATATAAGCAGCATGGAAAAACTATTCGCCAATATCCGTTGTGCGCTCTTCTTATCTCCTGCCCCCAGTTTCACCGAAAACGTAACCGATCCTCCGATTCCGATCAGAGCAGCAAACGAAGACAAAAGCGTAATGATCGGAGCACATACTCCGGCGCCTGCAAGGGAATCCCCGCCGATCCCCGGAATATTTCCGATATAGATCCGGTCTACAATACTGTAGAGCACATTGACGAACTGGGCAAACATAAAAGGAATTGATGTCTTTAATACTAAAAGTGGAACTGAATCCCTTCCAAAATCATTTGTCTTTTTCATGCTGCACCACTATCCCACCAGAATCTGGTATCCTTTTTCAAATATCTCTCCCGGCTGCACCGCATTGATTCCCTTCTTTTCAGAAATATCTTTATCAAATCCGGTATCATCACAACGGCCTGCCCATGGCTCCAGACATACGAACGGCGCATTCTTCGGTGACCAGATTCCGTAACTGTAAAATCCTTCACTCTTTACGCCTACATATGGCTTTCTTCCATCCTTTTTGCACAGCCATACTTCTTTTAACTGATAATCATCACAGATCAGTGTATCCACCCCAAACAATTTTTCGGAAAGCTGCAGATATCCGTCCTCCAGTTCCAGAGAATAGCTTTCTTCCGGCAGGCCTGTTCCGCATTCCAGATTCAGCCCGCAGCATTCCAGCGTTTCCATCTTCGAAAACCACAGAAGATAGTCGTCTTTCGTCTCCTTTGCGCCTTCAAACATAAATGCCGGATGTGCTCCGATCGTAAAGTAAATCGTTTCTTCTGATGGATTTTTTACTTTCCAGTCTACAAAAATATTTTTTCCATCCAGACGGTATGTGATATACAGCTCAAAGTCATAGGGATACACTTCTCTCGTCTCTTCATTCGAACAAAATAAAAACTGCGCTTCCTCTGCTGCAGATTTTACACAACGAAACTGGCTGTCTCTTGCAAATCCATGCTGAGACGTCGGATACTGTGTTCCTTTGATCAGAACAGTATTTCCGTGTGTCTTCCCTACATTTGGGAACAGGATCGGAGAATGCCTGTTCCAAAATTCAGGATTTCCGTTCCACAAGATCTCTGCTCCTGTCTTTTTGTTAAAAATTCTTGTCAGTTCTGCGCCTTTTTCTGCGATTTCCACACAAAGGCATGCGTTTTCCAATTTCATAAAACTCCCTCCGCTTCTTTTCATTCGTCTACTACAACTGTACACCATTCTGCCTGTCAGTACAACCAGAAAGCACCGGAAAAACAAAATCTGTTTTCCGGCGCTCTCTTTTTATTCCTGTGCATTATCTGTACTGCTCTGATCTGAACTCTCGTCCGAACTCTGATCGGTATTCTGATCTTTGTTCTCTGTTGTGCTGTTCTGTGTATCTTTCGCATTTTCATTCGTCGTTTCGTCTTCCTGCTCTACCTGAACACAACTCTTCTGCAGATACTTGGCAGCTTTTTCCTGCATGATGGACTGCTCGATGTTTTCTTTTCCGTTTTTCTCTTCATATTCCGCAATCTGATCTGTACGATATCCGGCAAGTGCTGCATACTGCTTCAGCCCGATCTCATACTCTTTATCTGTAGGTTCTAAATTCTTTTTCTCACAGAGAAGCTCTACTGCCATCTGATTTCTCACGGTATTCTCTGCTACTGTCTGTGCCTTCTCTTTAAACTGATCTTCTGTCATTCCCATGTACTGAGTCAAATAATCTCCCAGCTCCATCTGATAGTATTCTGCTGTACTCTCATACTGGTTTATGATCGCCTCTTTCTGCTCTTTTACTTTATCTTTCGGAAGATCTTTTTTCACTTCGATCTGATCCACCAGAGCATTCAAAAGATTCTGGTACATCTGCTGGTTTTCGATTTTTTCTTTGATCTCTTTTTTATATTCCTTTACAGTTGTCGCTTCTACACTGTTCTCTTTGACCCACTTATCTGTCAGCTTCGGCACATCTACTGTATAAATGCCATTTAAAGTAATGGTAAACACTGCGACTTTTCCGGCCATTTCTGTATTCATATACGTATCCGGGAACTGTACCGTAATGTCAAACTGCTCTCCTTTGTTATGACCGACAATCTGGTCTTCAAATCCCTGGTAGTCTCCGTTTGCACCGATAAAAGAACCGGAACCAAGCTCCAGGTCTGTTCCCTGGGCAGAACCACCCTGAAATTCCACACCATCTACTTTTCCGACATAATCAATATTGACTGTATCCCCTGTCTGCGCTGCACGGTCTGTCACCTCTGTTCTGGTTGCATCTGCCTGCAGAAAATAATTCACATAATTCGTCACCTGATCATCTGTCAGTTCAGTTGCTTCCACCTGCGGCACTTCCAGTCCCTTGTACTGTTTAATCGTAATATACTCATTGGATAACTGACTGGAACACCCTGTCAGTGATCCCATCAGGAATACACCTGCAATTACTGCAATTAACTTCTTTTTCATCTTCTTGCCCTTCCATTTCCTATATGATCCTCTGCCTGTCTTTTTGACAGCCTGTTTTTTATTATACCACATTCTGTTGAATGAGACGTACATTTTTCTTAAGAGTTCATAAGATTTTCACTGTTTTTTCTGTCTGTTTATAAAAGCGGTGACAGCAATCTTGAAAACTGCTCTTTTCCCCGGATGATAAGACTTCTCTGGTGATACGCATTTCTCGTGATCTGTGTAGATTTTGTCATATCATTTTCAAAGCTCTGCTCCAATTTCTGCGTTGTCTCCTCGCTGTATACCACTGCATTGACTTCAAAGTTCAATCCAAAGCTGCGAAAATCCATATTGGCAGTTCCCACACACGCTACGGTTCCATCCACCATCACTGTCTTTGCATGCAGAAATCCGTTGTCATACACATAACATTTTGCTCCGGCCTCCACCATTTCACCAATATAGGAATAGGTCGCCCAGTATACAAACGGATGATCCGGCTTGCACGGAATCATAATCCTTACATCCACACCGGAACGGGCGGCAATCTTCAATGCATCCAGAATCGAATCATCCGGAATAAAATACGGTGTCTGCAGATATACATGATCTTTTGCGCTGTGAATCAGTCGCAGATAATTGTCATGGATTGTTTTGATCTGCGAGTCCGGACCACTGGAAATAATCTGCACCGGGTCTCTTCCCTCCCGCTCATACTTCGGAATCTCAAATAAGGTATCCTCCTGAAACAGATTTTCCTTTGCCGCATAATTCCAATCCAGTACAAACCGTACGGCCAGAGAGGTTACGGCTGCCCCTTCGATACAAAGATGGGTGTCCCTCCAGTAACCGAACTTCTTTTTGTCCAGTCCCAGATATTCCCTTCCTACATTGAAACCACCCACAAATCCGACCCTGCCGTCTATCACGACAATCTTGCGGTGATTCCGGTAGTTCATTCGAAGCTGAAGATTTCCAAACAGCGCCGGGAAAAATTCTGCCACGTGGATTCCTTCCTTCTCCAGACGTTCCCAGTCCCGGTTATGCATCCCTCGACAGCCCATACTGTCAAACAAAATGCGGACCTCAACTCCCTCTTTCGCCCTTTTGATCAGCACCGGCTCAATATGCTGCCACAATTCATCATTACGGATAATATAATACTGAAAATGAATATATTTTTTTGCTTTTTGCATCTCTTCCAGCAGCGCTTTGAATTTTTCCTTTCCATCGGTATAGATCCGCACATCGTTATTATCTGTCAAAACAGCCTGCCCTGCTTCCAGATTATATAAAATCAGATCCCGATATCTTGCCACCGCTGGATTCGTCAGGCGGAGCCTACGTCTGTATATCGTCTCTTCCTGCCTGCGCACAGCATATTTTATCTCTCCTTCAATCTCTTTTGCCTTAAACATCCTGCTTTTATGAAAATCCTGCCCGATCAGCAGATACAGGACAAATCCGAGAATCGGTATAAAATACAGCAATAACAGCCAGGTCCATACCGTCTGCGGAGATCTTCTCTGAAAAAACACAATGACCAGAGAAAGCAAAATATTAATCACAACCAGATTGTCCATCATAAAATGATACACACTGACTGCACTGTTCCATATCGTTTCTGCCATAAATACCTCTCCCCTATCTTTTTCTCATTTCCTTAGTATACCTGTTTTCTCCAAGAAAAGTAAAGCCCTGCCGTCCAAATCTCTTGCACTTCCAGGGAAACAATGTTACAATATTACATGCATAATTATGAAAAAAGAGAATTTTAGGAGGGTTTTATCGTGTCTACAGGATGGATCGTACTGATCGTTGTACTTGTGATTCTGATCGGTGTACTCGTCGGCCTTTATTTCTTCGGAAAAAAAGCAGAGAAGAAGCAGGCAGCACAGCAGGAACAGATGGATGCCATGGCGCAGACTGTCAACATGCTGATCATCGATAAAAAGAAAATGAAACTCAAAGAAGCCAATCTTCCTTCCGCAGTGCTGGAGAATACGCCAAAATATTTGAGACGTACCAAAGTACCTGTTGTAAAAGCAAAAGTCGGACCAAGAGTGATGACTTTGATGTGTGATGCTAAGATCTTTGACCTCATCCCAATCAAGAAAGAAGTCAAAGCCACCGTAAGCGGCATCTACATCACTGCTGTAAAAGGTGTTCGCGGACCACTCGAGGCTCCGGAAAAAGCAAAGAAAAAAGGCTTTTTTGCAAGATTCAAAAAAGACAACAAATAAGACAAAGAGCATTGCCGGCAGAAAATCTGCGCTGCAGTGCTCTTTTTTATACAGCAATCCCGCTGCCTTTGGATACAATATTCATTCGGATCTTACAATTCGCAAGCGGTTCATGATTCACATCCAGTTCATAATCCACCCGTACTTTAATCGTTTCATCCGAAACTTCAATTTCCATATTTCTGGTATTCAATCCTACCAGCATCTGACCATATAGTGTTTTGTAATATGTCAGATTCTTCTTGTTTTTCTCAAATATCATATGTGTATTCGATAATCCGCTTTTCATAATCTCAAGACTGTCTGTTCCTGATATTTTGATTTTATTCTTGATCGTGTCACTGACTCCTTCTACGATCTCATCATAGATGATATAATGTTTTCCATTTCTGTAGTAGTAAGTAGCCGGTGTCACAACTTCGATCACATCATCCTCATCCGGTCCCGGAATCTGGGCGTCCATATCCATATGCAGCCCTGAAATACTGACCAATACATCCTTTGTCATCTGTGTTCCCCTAATATTCTTCTATATTCACAATATTTGCTTTCGAAATATCAAACGGCATCACTGTATTTGCAAAATTTACAAACTTTTCCGCCGCATCGCTGACATAAAATTCATATTTGCTACTTGTGCCCTCTTCCCCGTCATTTTCCATATCTTCACTCTGAAGAAGCCGTTTGAGATCCATGGCGGTCTCATAGGCCGGATTGACGATCTGGATTCGTTCTCCCATATAAGAACGGATCTTGGAACGTAAAAGCGGATAATGGGTACATCCTAAGATCATCGCATCGATCTCTGTATGCTTTAACGATTCCAGATAATATTCAATAACCTCTTCTGTGACCACATGTTCTTTGAATCCTTCTTCCACAAGAGGGACAAACAGCGGGCAGGCTTTCTCCCTCACATGGATATTCGGATCCATCTGATGAATCACCTTTGTATAAGTACCGCTCTTCACCGTTGCATCCGTTCCTACCACACCGATCTCTCCGTTTGCCGTAGCTTCTACTGCCGCCCTTGCTCCCGGAACGATCACACCAATGATTGGAATATCAAATTCATCCCGAACAGCATCCAAAGCCAGTGCACTTGCCGTATTGCAGGCAATGACAATGGCTTTGACCTGTTTTGTTTTGAGAAAACGGATGATCTGCTCAGAAAAGCGAATAATATTGCTCTTAGATTTACTTCCGTATGGAACGCGGGCAGTGTCACCAAAATATACAATATTTTCATGCGGCAGCTGCCGTGTTATCTCCCGTACAACAGTAAGTCCCCCTACACCGGAATCAAATACTCCGATCGGAGCCTTTTTCTTCTCACATTCCATACTCATAATTTTTCTCTCCTAGATTGCAAATGATTTTGCGATTTTATACTGATACTCCGGAATTGTCTTCTTCATGGACAATGCCTGATCAATATCGAAATCTACATATTTTCCATCCTGATATCCAATGACACGGTTGGATTTTCCTTCGCACAGTAAGTCAACTGCCAGTGCCCCCATTGTAGACGCATATACTCTGTCTTTACATGTCGGGCTTCCTCCTCGCTGCATGTGTCCGAGGATTGTTGCTCTTGTCTCGATTCCTGTTGCTTCTTCAATTCTCTTCGCCATATTGATGGAATCACCGATTCCCTCTGCATTGATGATGATGTAATTCTTTTTACCGCGTTTTTTGTTCTCCAAAATATCTTCGATCAACGCCTGCTCATCATAGTCTTTTTCTTCCGGAAGAAGAATCTTTTCTGCTCCGTTGGCAATACCGCACCACAACGCAAGGTATCCTGCATCACGTCCCATTACCTCAATGATACTGCATCTCTCGTGTGAAGTAGATGTATCACGGACCTTATCGATCGCTTCCATAGCTGTATTGACAGCTGTATCAAATCCAATCGTATAATCTGTACATGCAATGTCAAGATCGATCGTTCCCGGAAGAGCAATCGTATTTACTCCGAGGTTCGCCAGCTTCTGTGCTCCGGCAAAAGATCCGTCTCCTCCGATTACTACAAGACCGTCAATTCCGTATTTTTTACAAATTGCTGCTGCTTTCTGCTGTCCTTCTTCTGTACGCATTGTCTGGCAGCGTGCTGTCTGAAGAATTGTACCACCTCTCTGGATGATATCAGACACATCGCGTGCCGTCAAATCAATGATCTCTTCTTTTAAAAGTCCGTGATATCCTCTTCTGATTCCGCGTACCTTCAGTCCTTTTGCAAGAGCTCTTCTTACAACTGCACGGATCGCAGCGTTCATTCCCGGTGCATCTCCACCACTTGTAAGTACTCCAATGGTACGAACTCTATCTTCAATCTCTTCTAACATTTTTTCTTTGTCTGCTTTGTTTGTCATAACTTTTCCACCTTTCTGAATTCTTCTACTCTTCAAAAGTAAAGTTTGCCTATTTTTTAACACTCCGGGTATATTCTACCTTATTTATATTCCTTTATCAATAGATTTTTCTACGACTTTTACTCGCTTTTCCCCGTAATGATTCATCAATCTGCTCAATACTTCCTGGCCGATCCGAATGTTTCTGTTTCTCGGAAGCCGCTTGATCGCCCGCTCTTTCTGACAATAGATCACAACCTCGTCATCTCCTTCCGAGTCTGCCAGGTATCCATATAAAATATGCTCATTTCGCAGAAAATCTTCTTTATCTGAAAACTGCACCCACAGCTCTTTTTTGGTCTGCTCAAACGGAATGATCGTCTCACAGATCAGCTTGCTCGGCCGCTCCTCTTCCTCGGATACTCTTCCCTTTACAAAGATTTTTTTATCAATCTCCAGATACTCTCTGTTTTTTTCATAGTCCCGCGGGAAGACGATCACCTCTACCGTTCCCACCAGGTCTTCCAGAGACAAAAATGCCATCATCTGATTTGTCTTTGTATGCTTGATCGTTTTTGCGGTAATCATGCCGCCTACGATCTCCCTCGTTCCGTCATGCACCTTTGCCCGGCCTGTCTCTTCATCCGGCTGGAAATCCAGTGTGGTGGCTGAAATGGATTTTCTCCATTTGTCCTCATACTCCTGCAATGGATGTCCGCTTAAGTAGGCTCCCAGCACTTCCTTTTCAAACGCCAGCAGATTCTCTTTCGAATACTCCCCGACATCCGGCAGTTTGATTTCAAACTGCTCTTTTTCTTCCTCACCCACCATATCAAACAGTGTCATCTGACCGGTCATGGCATATTTCTTTTCCTGATTGACGTGATCGACGATCTGAACATAAATGCTCATAAACTGCTTTCTCGTGCCTCCCAGGCAGTCCAGCGCACCTGATTTGATCAAATGCTCAATTGCCCGTTTATTCAGTCCATCCTTGAATGACATCCGACTGATAAAATCTTCCAGATTTTTAAACGGCCCAAACTCATCCCGATCTTCTATGATCGCAGCGATCACCGGTCTTCCAATGCTCTTGATGGCCGCCAGTCCGTACCGGATGTTGTTGCCGTCTACCGAAAAGTTGCCGATCCCGCGGTTAATATCCGGTGACAGAATCTGAATATTCATCTGCCGGCAGGCATAAATATATTCTGCCACTTTGGACGGATTTTCAATCACAGAAGTCATCAGTGCTGCCATGTATTCCACCGGATAATAATATTTCAGGTATGCTGTCTGATAGGAAACAACCGCATAGGCCGCCGCATGGGATTTGTTGAATGCATACTTCGCAAAATCGATCATTTCATCATAGATCTTATTGGCTGTCTTTTCATCAATTCCATTTTTAATACAGCCCGGCACACCGTTCTCCTCATCTCCATAGACAAAGATCTGGCGCTCTTTCTGCATCACATCGCCCTTTTTCTTGGACATGGCACGGCGAAGAAGATCGCTTCGTCCCAGTGTGTATCCGGCAAGGTCACGCACGATCTGCATAACCTGCTCCTGATAGACAATACATCCGTAAGTAGGCGCCAGAATCGGCTCCAGCTGCGGACAGTCATAGGTGATCGATCCTGCATCATTTTTTCCCCGGATATACTGTGGGATAAAGTCCATCGGACCCGGACGGTACAGGGAAATACCGGCAATAATATCCTCCAGACTGTTTGGCTTGAGCTCTTTCATGAAGCCTTTCATTCCGCCGCTCTCCAGCTGGAAGATTCCATCGGTCTTACCGGTTCCGATATAAGAAAGTACCTGTTTGTCGTTATAGTCAATCTGATCCATATCAAGTTCCGGATTTTTGCTTTTTGCAAGCTGCACCGCATTCTGGATCACAGTCAGCGTCCGAAGTCCCAGGAAGTCCATTTTTAAAAGTCCCAGTTCTTCCAGAGTGGTCATTGTAAACTGAGTTGTGATCGAGCCGTCAGAAGCTCTTGAAAGGGGAACAAAATCATCAATTTCTCTCTGACCGATCACAACCCCTGCCGCATGCATGGAGCTGTGGCGCGGCAGTCCTTCCAGTCGTTTGCACATGTCGATCAACAGTTTTACCTGCGGATCATTTTCATATGTTTTACGTAATTCCGGATTCATCTGCAGTGCTTTATCAATCGTGATATTGAGTTCCTGCGGAATCATCTTGGCAATCGAATCCACAAATGCATACGGAAGATCCATCACGCGTCCCACATCACGGATCACACCTCTGGCAGCCAGCGTACCAAACGTCACGATCTGGACTACCCGGTCTTTTCCATACTTACGCACAACATAGTCGATCACCTCCTGCCGTCTCTCGAAGCAGAAATCCACGTCGATATCGGGCATGGTCACACGCTCCGGGTTGAGAAAACGCTCAAACAGAAGCTGATACCGGATCGGGTCGATATTTGTGATCTCCAGACAATAAGAAACAATACTTCCCGCTGCGGAGCCACGCCCCGGTCCTACTGCGATCCCGTGATCTTTGGCATATTTGATAAAATCCCATACAATGAGGAAATAATCGACATATCCCATGCTGCGGATCGTATCCAGCTCATAGCGCAGCCGTTCTTTCAGCTCCCTGGAAGGCTCTCCATAATGCTTTTCAAGTCCTTCCCAGCATAACTTGTTCAAATACTCCCAGGAAGTCATGCCGTCCGGCACATCATACTTTGGCAGCTTTGTGACTCCGAATTCAATCTCTACCTCACACCGGTTTGCAATCTTCTGCGTATTCTCCAGTGCCTGTTTTGCATATGGAAACAGCGCTTCCATCTCCTGAGGGGACTTTACATAATACTGGCCGCCCTCATACCGCATCCTGTTCTCATCGTCCAGCTTCTTCCCGGTCTGAATACAGAGCAGGATATCATGAGGCTTCGCATCTTCCGCGTACGTATAATGGATATCATTGGTCACAACAAGCTCGATCCCTGTCTCCTTAGAAAGCTGGATCTGTCTCTGGTTTACAAGCTGCTGCTCCGGGATCCCGTGATCCTGCATTTCCAGAAAGAAATTTCCTTTTCCGAAAATATCCTGATACTCCAGCGCCACCTTCTTCGCCTCTTCGGTAAGTCCCCGGCTCAGATACCGCTGTACCTCCCCCGCAAGACAGGCACTTAAGGCAATGATTCCCTCGTGATACTGACGCAGAAGATCCTTATCCACACGGGGCTTATAATAATACCCTTCTGTAAATCCTCTGGAAACGATCTTCATCAGATTGGCATATCCCGTATTGTTTTCTGCCAGAAGTACCAGATGATGATATCTGCTCTCTCCACCGGCAGTCTCACGGTCAAACCGGGAATTCGGCGCCACATAAACTTCACAGCCGAGAATCGGCTTGATTCCCTGCTTTCTGGCTTCCCTGTAAAAATCGATCACACCGTACATAACCCCGTGGTCCGTGATCGCAGCACTGTTCATGCCCAGTTCTTTAACTCTGGATACATATTCTTTTATTTTGTTGGAACCGTCCAAAAGACTGTACTCCGTATGGACGTGTAAATGCGCAAAACTCATAATTCACCTCTATATCCAGTATTGCTGTAAATCTAAAAAGGGCGTTCCCTTACAGAGAACTGCCCTTACATCTTCTCGTGTCTGTCAAAACCGGCGATTCAAAATCTGAGATATTCTTATTCACCGTTGATCATAAAATTGATCAGTCTTTCTGTATCTTCCGGCTCATAAGCAATGATCTCAAGCTCCGGAATCTCTCCGTTTGAGAAAATATTTGCCATAGATACATACTGGGAAAGTTTGGATTTCAGGTTCAGTCTGTCTCCCTCTCCTGTTACCAGTTCTACTCTTCCTTTGCAGTTGTCTACTACTTTAAAAAATGCGTCTATGTCTGTAATATTCTGTACTTTCATTTCTATCTGTCCCCTTTCTTCTCTATTTCTTTCTTCATTATAGCCTATTTACCATGGATTGCAAGGCTTTTTAGCGAATTCGGATACTGTCCGGAAAGATTTTTACGCGGTTTTCTTTCAGCAGTCTTCCGACGGCACGCTTAAATGCAGCCTTGCTCATACCAAACTCTGCCTTGATCGTATCCGGATCTGCCTTGTCATTAAACGGCAGTACTCCGTCATAAGACTGGATTCTTTTCAAGATCAGTTCTGCATCTGCATCCATCTGCTGCGGAATCTTCCCTCTGACACTTAAATCCAGCTTTCCATCTTCCTTTACATTTGTCACACGCGCTTCGATCTCATCACCGATGCGGATTTTTCCAAAAACATCCTTTTTCGGGATTCTTGCAGAAAACTGATGATCCACCGCAACAAAAACTCCAAACTCATCACTTCTGTCGTATGCAATTCCTTTTACCTGATCGTCTTTCTGATACGGCGAGTCTGTACGCAGCATATGATAAACTTTCATGGTGGCGCAGAGTCTTCCGCTCTTGTCTACGTACAATGCAACAAGGCACTTATCTCCTTTCTGTACCTTTGCTGTCTGTTCTTTAAATGGAAGGAACAGATCTTTTTCCAGTCCCCATTCCAGAAAAGCTCCCATCTTTCCTGTATCTGCCACTTCCAGAACTGCCAGATGTCCCATAGTCAGCTTCGGCTCATTCGTCGTCGCGATCAGACGGTCAGATGAATCCCGGTACAAAAATACTTCCACCGGATCCCCCGGTTCAATTCCTTCCGGTACCTGCTTTTTCGGAAGAAGTACACGTTCTTCATCATTTCCCAGATACACACCAAAATCTACAATCTTTACAACAGTTAAAACCTGCTTTTCTCCTAATTTCATTTAAAATCTCCTCTTCACCGTTCTTTGAACAGTATAACATGGTCCCTTACTTGATTTCAATCACTGCATACGGTTTTCCGTTTTCATCCGTGTGTGTCGTTAGCTCATTCTGCCAACGGAGAATGTCCTGAGACTTGATCTCAGACAGCTTCCGCTTGCCAAAGTAGGGGAGAAACTTAGTACGGATGACGTGCTCCTTGGTATGCCAAGTATTTTCCTTGAGCCGGGGTTTCATATCCTCCGTGTAGCGCTCGACGAACGAGGCGAACGTCATATCCGTATTGCCATTCAAACGGTCGAGCGTTTCTTTCTCCCATTTGACGGCGTCGCGCTTGTTCTTGAAGCCGCGCTTTTGGCACTGCTTCATCTTGCCCGTCCAATCAACGTAGCGATAGACGACGCGCCAAGTGTTGTACTTCTTGTCCTTGTATACCGACATCAATGAACCTCCTTCGGCGGCAGACCTCCATAACAGGTCTTTTCAATAAAATAGTTTCGGTTGACGCGCCCGCACAGGGTTGTGAAGCCTTGGGCTTCCAGCTCCTTGTTGAGCTTTCGGATCGTTTTGTAAGCGGTGGACACGGAGCAGCCAAGCATTTCGGCGACTTCCTTCGGGGTGAAATAGGTTTTTTCCATGGCTTTGAGCCTCCATTGATGAATTTTCATTTAACTAAAACGTTAAAGTTTAAGTTAATCAAACATATTATAAGGGAGATGCGAATAGTTGTCAACAGCTCTCCTGTATTTTAATTTAATTTTTTTGTTTAAGTTATCTTGACGAGAACGGAATCATCCCTTATACTGTGTGCATCAGAAAATGACAAGGGGATGTAAGGGGTATGGCAGTCGGTGAGCGCATCTATCATTTTCGGTTAAAGCGGAACCTGACGCAAAAGGAATTGGGGCAGGCAGTTGGATTCCCGGAGAAAAGCGCGGATATTCGGATTGCACAGTATGAATCGGGTGACCGCGTACCGAGGGCGGATGTCATCAAATCGCTGGCCTATGCGCTTGGTGTGTCGCCGCACGCACTGGATGTGCCGGATATTGATTCCTTTATCGGATTGATGCATACGCTGTTTGCCTTGGAGGATATGTACGGCTTGGGCTTGTACAAAGGTGAGGACGATTTACCTGTTCTGTCGCTGCATCCGTCTGAGAGCAGCAATCCAGTCGCCGCACGAGAATTCAGTACCTATTTGGACGCATGGCTGGATCAGGCTGAGAAATTCAGAAACGGCGAAATCACCAGAGAGGAATACGACAAGTGGCGGTACGAATTCCCGAAGCATGACACCAGCAGGCGCTGGGTTCAGATTCCGTCGATCCTCGATTTGCTGTTCAATGACCAGACGCCCGTGAAACCACAGCGTCCTGTGCGACAGAGGGCAAAGCGAAAAAAGGACGATACAAAAGGCAACGAAGAAGAATAGAATACGAAAAAGAGAGCTAACCAACAATTCCTGTCAGTTAGCTCTCTTTTCTATGCAATGATGGGAAAATGTTGCCACAGCGTTGCCGCAACGACTTTTGAACCTTGATTTTTCTTTGTATTGTTAGAAAAATCGGAGGGCGATTCTTATTCCCACTCGGCAAAGGGAACCGTTTTCTAAACATATTTGTTTAGAAAATCAGCGGATTTCGACCGATTTTTGTGGAAAATCGGCTCGTTTATCCTGAAAATGAAATTGTTTTGGTAGCGGAAAAGTAGCGTGTCAAATTGACCTCGAAAATGGGGGCAATTTGAGGGGGTCTCTATGCGTCCATTGTACCGGGAGACAGCACGAATGTCAAGCCAAAAGATGGAGGACAAGCGAAAAAGTTGTTACCGCGTATGACGAGTCACGAAAGAAACGAAAGTTTCTATGCGGACATTTATGCGGACGTTTATCGGGACTTTCTGGACACGACCCAGCGTCCGGTCTTGTTGGAACCCTCGCGATGAAGCCTGTTTTGTGCCTTCAAAGATGCAATCAGACGGCGAATTTGACGGTCGCTCAGACCGAGATGTTCAGCCATGACGGGAATGGTCATGCGCGGATCGGACTTGAGCAGAACGAGCAGTTGATCTTCCGGCGACTTGATATGCTGCTTCACATAGACGTTTTTCAGTGCTTCGAGAATCATTTCGAGCATGAACTCGATGAATACGGTTGCGCTACCCTGTGTGTTGGCGGCGTTCAAGGCGGCATAATAGTCGGCTTGATGCTCCAGAATCAAGGATTCAATCGGCAGATAGGTGAAGATAGGCTCCCATTTGCGCAGAATCAGCGTTTGCCAAAGTCGCCCTGTTCTGCCGTTTCCATCTGCAAAAGGATGGATGAACTCAAACTCATAATGAAAGACGCAGGAAGCGATGAGCGGATGCGCAGTCGTGTTTCGCAGCCATTCAAAGAGCTGCTGCATGGCTTCAGGGACATATTGGGCGGGCGTACCGGCATGAATGAGCTGATCCCCTGCATAAACGCCGACACCTGTATTGCGGAATGTACCTGCGCCCATGACAAGCCCATCCATCATAACGCGATGGACTTTGAGCAGATCGTCGATGGAGTACGGATCGAGCGACGGAAGCAAATCATACGCCAGAAAAGCATTCTGCACTTCCCACACTTCCTGCTGCGGGGCGAGAACGCGCTTACCGTTCAGCAGCGCCGTCACCTGATCGAGCGTCAGGCTGTTATGCTCAATCGCCAGCGAAGAATGAACAGAACGGATGCGGTTGGCGCGATGCAGCTGCGGTTGAGCAGACAGATTGCCGCGTACCGTGATTTCCTTGACCGTCGCTGCAATTTCGGTGGAAAGGCGGAGGATTGTGTCCGTCAGTTGATAGGGCGGGGTATAGGTGCTCATGGGGATCACCTCGGTGAATTCAGAATTTCAGATTCGACTTCGTCCAGCGTGTAAGTGCTGGGCAAGGTTTTGTAGGCTTCCAGACTTTTTCGATAGGTTTCAAGGTCAAATTCATCTTCGATCCGTTCAAGTACACAACGACGAATCAATTCGGAAACGGAGAGACCTTTTTCGGTGGCGTATTGGCGGATTAAAGCGGCATCGGCAGCGGGAAGATGAAGGGTGAGGGTGGTCATGGAATCGACCTCCTAAGAGCGTTGGCATAGTGTGTATCAGAACTTCGCCCGCCCGATACCGAAAAACTTCTCAAAGAAAGCCTTGAGCTTATCAATAACGCCTTGCTTTTTCTGCGCACGTCCGCCGCCAAAGCGGGAAACAGGCGGCATCAAGCTATCAATATCCGTGCCGGTGGTCTTGATTTCACCGTCGCGGAAAGCATTTTCAAGGAATTTGCGCGTTTCCGGCTCTTTGAGGTGTTCCTCTTGAATAAGCGCGATCAATTCTTTCTCGCGTTCGGTGGATACGAAGTCATTCCATTCATTCAGAACATCGTCAACGTCGTTGATTCCGGCGATAAACGAATTGATGAGCTGCTTTTTGCTGCGCAGTTCGGGGCTGGAATCGACGGCTTTTTGAATGGAAACCAGAATCTCTGCATCGCTGCAATGAGAATCATGGTATTTTTTGACCAGCATCAGAATGTAGTCAATGTTGATTTCAATTTGACGGATCAATTCGATTTCAAAGACAATGTCGTTTGTAATATCCTCTTTGCCGACTTTAGGCTGATGAATCCATTCATCGCGCAGATCCTGATAGCGACCGAGGTAATCCTGCATATCGCGTTCGGAAAGAATTTCCCTGCCAGAAAATTCATCGAAGGAGGAAAGCAGGTTGCGCATACGCAGAATGGAACCAAAGAGAAGGATGAAATCCTTCTGGCGTTTTTCACCGATGATTTGCGGCTCGGCGAGCGGGAACTTGGTTTCTAAATTTTCGATCATCGCGGCATAACCCGGATGGTCTTTACCGTCTTTATCGACATAGCCGTTATAATAATCGTCGAAGCGGTGCATCAACACAACGCCGCCTGCTTCTTTGTCGCCAAAGAGCGAAATGGCGGAATCCACGCGCTTTTGCAGATTGCGGAAACAGACGATATTGCCGAATGTCTTAATGCTGTTGAGGATGCGGTTTGTGCGGCTGAACGCCTGAATCAGCCCGTGCATTTTGAGGTTTTTATCGACCCAAAGCGTATTGAGCGTGGTTGCGTCAAAGCCTGTCAGGAACATGTTGACGACAATCAGCAGATCCAGCTCCTTGTTTTTCATGCGCAGGGAAACGTCTTTGTAATAGTTCTGGAATTTGTCGGCATACGTACTGTAATTGGTGTAGAACATGGCATTGTAATCCCGAATGGCTTCATCCAGAAAATCGCGGCTGCTCTGATCCAGACCGTTGGTATCTTCGGAATTTTCTTCGCCCAATATACCGTCGGATTCCACAGCTTCATTGGCGGCGTAACTGAAAATCGTCGCGATGCGGAGTTTTTTCGTTGGATCGGCTGCCATCTGACGCTTGAATTCATTGTAATACAGACGCGCCATCGGAACGGATGCGACGGCAAAGATGGAGTTAAAGCCGCTCAGCCGCTGCGCTTGCTTCACCTCCTCGACTTTGCCGCGCGCGGAGGAAGCAACGTCGCTGATGTTGGTCAGGGTGTTGAACACATAGGTTTTATCGCCGCGATAGGTCTTTTGATTGAAGTGATCGAGGATATACTGCGTGACCTGCGAGATGCGCTGCGGCGCCATATAAGCGCGTTCACGGTCGATATCCCAAACCTCTTCGTCCGTCATGTTGTCATCCTTGTCCATCGTCTTGATGTAATCCACGCGGAACGGCAAAACGTTTTTGTCGTTGATTGCGTCTACGATGGTATAGGTGTGCAGCCGGTCGCCAAACGCCTGCTCGGTCGTAACGAGGGGCGTTTCACCTCTGCCGGGGAGGATAGGCGTGCCGTCTGCGCGGCGAATGATGTGTTTGCTTTGCGGCTTTCCGGCGTTGGCGGGGAAAATCGGCGTACCCGTGAAGCCGAAAAGGTGATAATGCTTGAAGCAGCGTTTGATGGCTCGATGCATATCGCCAAACTGACTGCGGTGGCACTCGTCGAAGATCATCACAATATGCTGATTGTAGATCGGATGTTCGGCTGTACGGCGGATGAACGTTGACAGCTTTTGAATCGTCGTGATGATGATATGCGCGTTCGGGTCGCCGAGCTGACGACGGAGAACGGCAGTCGAAGTGTTGCTGTTCGCCGCGCCCTTTTCAAAGCGATCGTATTCCTTCATGGTCTGATAATCCAGATCCTTGCGGTCTACGACAAAAAGCACCTTGTCGATATACGGCAGCATGGACGCTTGACGCGCCGTCTTGAAGGAGGTCAGCGTTTTGCCGGAACCGGTCGTATGCCAGATATAGCCGCCGCCCGCAATCGTGCCGGATTTCTTATAATTATGGGCGATTTCGATGCGGTTCAAAATGCGCTCGGTTGCCGTGATCTGATACGGACGCATGACGAGCAGCAGCTTTTCCGAGGTAAATACGCAGTATTTGGTCAGAATATTCAGCAACGTGTGCCGTGCGAAAAACGTCCGCGTGAAGTCCACCAGATCGGGAATAGGACGGTTTTGCGCGTCCGCCCAGAAGGACGTGAACTCAAAGCTGTTGCTGGTTTTTCCCTTGCGGGTCGAAGCGGATTTTGCACCTTTGATGGCGTTGTTGCGGGTACTGTTGGAGTAATACTTGGTATTCGTTCCGTTGGAAATGACGAAGATTTGCACATACTCAAACAGCCCGCATCCTGACCAGAAGGAATCGCGCTGATAGCGGTCGATCTGGTTGAAGGCTTCCCGAATGGGTACGCCGCGGCGCTTGAGCTCGATGTGTACCAGCGGCAGACCATTGACCAGAATCGTCACATCATAGCGGTTATCATGCCGCGCACCGTCGCCCTGCTTGACCGTATACTGGTTGATGACCTGCAAACGGTTGTTGTGGATGTTCCGCTTGTCAATCAGCGTCACGTTTTTCGTTGTGCCATCGTCGCGTGTCAGCACCTGCACGTTGTCTTCCTGAATCTTGCGCGTCTTTTCAACAATATGCTCGTTCGGATTGGCGACCGATTCCGCCAGAAATCGCGACCATTCCGCATCCGTGAAGGTAAAGCCGTTCAGCGTTTCGAGCTGTATGCGCAGATTGGCGAGCAAATCCGCTTCCTTGTGGATGGGCAGATAGGTATAGCCCTGCTCGCAAAGCTGACGGATAAACTCCGCTTCCAGCTCGGCTTCGCTCTGATAAGCGTCGGAACGCTTTTGCGCGGGTTCGTAGGTCGTGACGACGGTGTTTTCCGTGGTTTCGGCGACGATGTTGAAGTACGGCATGATGAAGAACTCCTTTTGTTCAGGGCAGTTCCTTGAAGGTCAGCAGTTTATCGCGGTAGTATTCATATTGCTGTTGACGGGCTGCGATTTCGGCAGGCAATCCGGTAGAGAGATCGTTGCAAAGGTTATCGAAGCGGTCGAGAATGGAAGCAATTCGATTTTGTTCGGGAAGTGTAGGGAGAAGAACTTTTATCGAACCCATGACGTTACTCATAAGTTTTGCATT
>OGXQ01001049.1_pt1 | contig 21591 bp, 17 predicted proteins | sample 1576291 | NCBI WGS metagenome assembly OGXQ01 (sample SAMEA3541575, study PRJEB24748) | human gut metagenome | biome: human gut; feature: human-associated habitat; material: faeces | place: China | collected 2012 | reverse complement strand
GCGCTTCCAGCGCCTCGGGCTTGGCGGGAAGCTCGGGGGAGTAGATCACGCGCAGGTGCTTGACGCCGCGGTCGCGCAGTTCCTTGCGCATCACGCGCGCGAGCGAGCAGTTGCGCGTTTTGGAGATGTCCGTGATGCATAGCTGCGAAGCATCCAGCTTGTTTCCCGTGCCCATGGCGGAGAGGATGGGAATGCCTTGAGCCTGCGCCGTCTGGATGAGGTCGAGCTTGCTCGACACCGTGTCGATCGCGTCGAGGATGTAGTCATAGCGCGCGGTGAAGAAGTCCTCGCGGTGCGCGGCGTCGTAGCGCGCACAGATGAGGTGCAGTCTGACATCGGGGTTGATGTCGCGGCAGCGCACGGCGAGCGCGTCGGTTTTATTTTGGCCAACGGTGGAGTGCAGTGCCTCGAGCTGACGGTTCAAATTCGTGGGGCTGACAGTGTCATCGTCGATGAGTGTCAGCTCGCCGACGCCTGAGCGCACCAGCGCCTCGACCGCGTAGCTGCCCACGCCGCCAAGGCCGAACACGGCCACATGGCTGCGGTGTAGCTGATTCATCGCGTCGCCGCCGAGCAGCATCTGCGTGCGTAAAAACTGATTGTCCATAGTGTCGCCTCAAAAGTCAGAATCAAAAAGAAATAAGCTGCCGGTCAGAAACCGGCAGCTTATTTTGTCGTAAGAGGGGATTACCCGACGTACTTCATGCCGCTGAGCTGCTCGGCCTCCACACCATCGGTGATGGCAGCGTACCACTCGTCGTAAGCGTCGTTCTTGAGATCAAGGTCAGCCTTGTAGTACCAGTAGGGCTGGGGATTGGTCTCGACGAAGTACATCACGTGATAGCCGTTGCTGGACTCGACGATGCCCGTGTCGCCGCTCTGACGCGCGGAGTCGAAGCACCAGTTTTCAAACTCGCTGACCATCTGACCCTTGTAGATGTTGGAGTACAGGCCGCCGTTGCTGGCGCTGCCTGGGTCGGTGGAGTTGGCGACGGCCAGCGCGGCAAAGGCGTCCTCGGTCTTCTCGCCGTCGTTGTACTGCTTGAGAATGTCATTGGCCTTCTCCTCGCTGTCGACAAGGATGTGACGCACGGAAACCGTGTGATAGTCGTTGCGGCTGCGGGAGTGGAAGAGCACAGCGTAATAACCCTTCTCGCCATAGGCGGCGACGGTGGTGTCGCCCTCCTGACGGGCATCGTCAAACGCCCAGGTCAGCATATCGGAGGTGCCGTTCGTCACGTTGGCAGCGTGGTCGTAAGTGCCCTCCATGTCCTCGCCGATGGCGTCGAACGCCTCGCCCTGCGCGTAGCGGGAGAGAGCGGTCTCGGCCTTCTGCTTGGCCTGCTCGAGAAGCTCGGCCTTTTCTTCATCCGTCGCATCGTTGCCGGCACCGGAGCTGAAGAGGATGTACTCGATGTCAACGCTCTGATAGCTCTTGGGGTCGGCGTCGTAGGCGGCCTGGATCTCGTCGTCGCTGTACTCGAGGGAGTTCACATGATCGGCGGAATAGGCCTGAGCGAGGGCTTCAAGACGCACGTTGCGCTCGAAGACCTTCTCGTTGACCAGCGGGCCGCACACGGCCTTGATGTACTGCGCGCGGGTGTAACCGGCGGAAGCGGCGGCAGCGTCCAGATCGGCAAACGTATCCTGCACGGACTGCTCCACGGCCTCGCTGCCGTCAAAGCCCTCGGCCTCAGCCTTCTGCGCGAGAAGCGAATAGGAGGTCATGCTGCTGAGTGCCTGATCGCGGAAATAATCGTACCAGGTGCCGCCATCGGTCACGGGGCAGTCCTGCTCCTTGAGCGATTTGCTGGTGTCCAAACCGTAAACGCTCAGGTAATAGGAGTTCTTGGAGACAAAGCTGTTGTAGATGGTATTGTAGAAGTAGCTCACGTCGGCGGCCGTGTAGGTCTCGTTGCCGATGGTCACGGCGTCGGCGCTGCGTTCGATCACCTTGGAGTTGGCGACCGTGACGACGATACCGACGATCACGAAGATGACGGCGATGGCGATATACAGGGCATTGCTGCGGCGATCCTTCGCCTGCTCGTCCTTTTCGCGCTTTGTCCGGGGATCGACGTAACCGCCTGCCAGATTCTCCTGGCGGCTCTTCTTTTCTCTGGATGCACTCATTTGTTTGTTCAGTCCTCTCAATTATTGGGTTTTGCAGATTTGCAAAAGTGCTATTGAAAATGCCCAATCATTATAACGAATGGAACACAATAATGCAATGACAAAATTGTGAAGATTCTTCGTACCATTTTCCGCCCGCAGGCGGAAAACAATTAAAATCGTAATTCCTGACGACATGTGCGTCAGGAATTACTCTTTGCGCAAAGCGAGTGTCGAATTGTCTGCTTGTGCAGACAATGAGGCACAGAGCGGCGCGAATCTTTCTCAATGAAAGCGACGTAAGTCGGTTTCATTGAAGTTACTTCGTGCCGAAAATGCGGTCGCCCGCGTCGCCGAGGCCGGGGACGATGTAGCCGTGCTCGTTGAGATGATCATCGAGCGCGCCGGCGTAGATGTTGACGTCGGGGTACTTCTCCTGAACGGCCTTGATGCCTTCGGGAGCGGCGACGAGCACCATGAGCGTGATGTGCTTGCAGCCGCGCTTGACCATCTCGCCGATGGCTTCGCAGGCAGAGCCGCCGGTGGCGAGCATCGGGTCGACGATCATCACGTCGCGCTCGGCCACGTCCTTGGGCATCTTGCAGAAGTAGGGGTGGGGCTCGAGCGTCTCTTCATCGCGGTACATGCCGATGTGGCCCACACGGGCGGAGGGCACCATGCGCAGCACGCCGTCGACCAGGCCGAGACCGGCGCGCAGGATGGGGACGACAACGAACTTCTTGCCCGCGAGCGTGGGGGCGTCCATCTCGCAGATGGGGGTCTTGATGTGCTTGGTGGTCAGCGGGAGGTCGCGCGTGGCCTCGTAGGTGATGAGCATACCGATCTCGGACACGAGCTCGCGGAAATCCTTGACGCTGGTGTTTTCATCGCGCATGATGGTGAGCTTGTGGGCGACGAGGGGGTGGTTCATGATGTGTACTTTCTCGTTGAATTTGGCTTCCATTGCTTTGACCTCCGAAAAAATATATTTTAATGTGTTTTTGCTTACTGGTTCGATTTGGAGCTTCTCAGGCGCTCTGCCTGCGCGGGGCGCAGATAAACGGGGAGAAGCTCCTGCGCGCTCACGGCCTCGCCGCGCGCATAGGCGCGCTCGGCCGCAAGGCCGACGCCCACGGCGCTCTGATAAAGGAGTATACTGGGCGCGAGCGAGCACTTGACGCCGTGCTCTTCTAAATAACGATAGCACAGCACGCCGCCGTCGCCGAGGACGGTGATGGGCTGCTGCTTGCCTTGAAGCTGCGCGCAGAGCTCTTCGAGCGAGATCGCGCGGTCCGGCGTCAGGCGCGTGAGTTCGCCGCCCTTTGTCTCGAAAACGGCGTTATAGACCTGCGAGCGGCGCGCGTCCATCGCGCCGACGATCAGCCCGTCGATGTGCGCGGCATTCTGCGCCATGGCCTCGAGCGTCGAAACGCCGAGGCACGGCTTGTCTGCGGCCCAGGCAAGGCCCTTGACCGCCGCAATGCCGATGCGAAGGCCCGTGAACGAGCCCGGCCCCGCCGCGATGGCGATGGCATTGATATCATCGAGCGTCAGATCGGCGTTTTTGAGCATCGTATCCACCATCGGCAGAAGCGTCCGGCTGTGCGTCAGCCCCGTGCACTGATAGGCGGAGGCGAGCGGCGCGCCGTCTTCGACGACGGCGCAGGAAACGCTCTTCGAATTCCTCCACGGGCATGGGCCGGTAGAAGACATAGCCCTGGATAAAATCGCAGCCCAGGGATCGCAGGTACTCCACATAGCTCCGGGATTCCACCCCCTCCGCCACCGTGCGCATGCCCAGCTCCCGGGCGGTTGCGATGATATGCCGGAGGATAGTGCGCTCCCGCCCGTTCCCCTCCTGCTGGAACAGGGAGCGGTCGATTTTCAGAACGCCGATTTCGGAATGGGTGAGCACGCTGTAGGCGGAGAAACCGCTTCCGAAATCGTCCAGGGAACAGGAGAAACCGTATTCCCGAAGTTCGTTGACCACCTGCGTCACCCGCTCCACCTGGTTGAGCACGATGCTCTCCAGCAGCTCGAACTCAATACAGTCTGCAGGGGTATTGTATTTCTCATGGACCTCCCGGTACTGTTTGAAAAAGTAGAGGTAGTTGAACATGGAGGCGGAGAGGTTCACGCTGATTTGGATCTTTTTTCCATAGGTCTCAATCCAGCGGTTGATGGTGGCGCACACCTGTGCGAATACGCTGAGGTCCGCCAGGTCGATGATGCCGTTGCTCTCCAGGACGGGCAGGAATTCAGACACCGGGATCATGCCGCGGACAGGGTCTTCCCAGCGCATGAGAGCCTCTGCGGAGCGGACCTCCCCGGTGCGCAGGTCCACCTTGGGCTGCAGGTAAAATTTGATATGGCCCTGTTCGATGGCGGGCCGCACCAGCTCGCTGAGATCGTAATAGCGCAGCTCGGCGTCCTGGATGGACAGGCCGTACACCTCGAAATGGGAATTCCGGAAATCCCGTTCCGGGCATTTGATGCGGGCCAGGTCCGCGTTGTATTGGGCGGTGAGAAAATCCACCCCCTCCTCCAGGGGATAGATGCCAAAGCCGCAGTACACCTTGCAGGGGAACCTGGGGTCGTCCATGTCCCGGATGCGGGCGTTGATGTCGATCATACGCTGGAACACGGCCTCGTAATCCCTGGGGAACCTGAGCAGGATGTTGAAGTAATTCAGGCGCAGCCTGAAAATACAGTCTCCGTCTCCCAGCCAGCCGGAGACGATCTCGAAAACCTTGGCCATCAGCTCGTCCCCTGCCCGCCGGCCGTAGAGCCGGTTAAAGACGGGGAAACGCTTGATTTTGAGGCTGATCAGGGAGTACTCCCTGCGCTCCTGCGCGGAAAGGGCGTCGTACCGCTCCCGTAGGGCCTGTTCGTTTTTATTTTCAGACACATACTCACCTGGTTTCCTGTTCACTTATTTTCAAATTATACCAAAGCGGCAGGGAAAATACAATGGCGGCGGGAAAGACAGGGATAAAGTTGCTCCGCCGCCTGGATGAGGCGCTCATGGGCGCCAAGACCGTCGAGGGCAGCCAGGCACTGGCCAACTACTACCGCGACAAGGTCTTCTCCGCCATGGCGGAGCTGCGCATCACGATCGACCAGCTCGAGACCATGACGCCGTCCGACAAGTGGCCGGTCCCGTCCTACGGCGACCTGCTGTTCAGCGTGCGGTAAAAAACGCTTACTCTTTCTTTTTTCTCTCTTCTTTCATTTTCATACTTCTGTCAAAAGCATTGACGGAGAAAAGTAGCACGGGCGATCATTTCCAGCGAGTGCGGGACGGTGCGAGCCGCATAACAGAGCCTGTGTGAAGAACACTCCCGAGCTGCAACCTGAACGGGCGAGAGCCTCAGTAGGTGCGCCGTCAAAGCCGGACGTTATCCCGGTGCGGTTTGTTAGAACCCGTGAGAAGTAAAATAGGTGGCACCACGATACGCAGCTACTCGTCCTATTGATGGATGGTAGCTGCGTATTTTTTGATGCATTCAGGAGGAAAAAATCATGTGTTCCATCATCGGTTATCTCGGCTCGTCCATCTCCGCGCAGGATCTGCGCGCCGGCTTTGACAAGACCATTTCCCGCGGCCCGGACGATACGCGCATGCTGCATATCGGCGCGGCGACGCTCGGCTTCCACCGCCTGGCCATTATGGGCCTGCACCCGGAGGGGATGCAGCCGTTCACGCGGGATGGAAGCGCGCTCGTGTGCAACGGCGAGATCTACGGCTTCCGGCCCATCCGCGAGCGGCTCATCGCCGAGGGCGAGACGTTCGAGAGCGAGTCCGACTGTGAGATCCTGCTCCCACTCTACGAGCGCGAGGGGCTGGACATGTTCCGCGGACTGGATGCGGAGTTTGCCATGGTCATCTATGATGCCAGGCGCGGCGGCCTCGTCGCGGCGCGCGACCCCATCGGCATCCGCCCGCTGTACTACGGCTATGACGCCGAGGGCGCGATCGTCTTTGCCAGCGAGGCGAAAAACCTCGTCGGCCTCGTGCACGATGTGATGCCGTTTCCTCCCGGACACTATTATGCCGACGGCAAGTTCACCTGCTACCGCGACATGACGCAGGTAGATGCCGTCTGCGAGGACGATCTGGAGACCGTCTGCACCCACATCCGTGAAAAGCTCATCGCCGGCGTGGAAAAGCGGCTGGATGCCGACGCGCCGCTCGGTTTTCTGCTCTCCGGCGGTCTGGACAGCAGCCTTGTGTGCGCCATCTCGGCAAAGCTGCTCAAAAAGCCCATCCGCACGTTCGCCATCGGCATGCGCAGCGACGCCATCGACCTGAAGTACGCCCGCGAGGTGGCAGAGTATCTGCACGCCGACCACACTGAGGTCATCATCACGCCCGAGGACGTGATTCAGGCGCTGCCGGAGGTTGTGGCGCTGCTCGGCACGTATGATATCACGACCATCCGCGCGAGCATCGGCATGTACCTCGTCTGCAAGGCCATCCACGAGCAGACCGATCTGCGCGTGCTGCTCACGGGCGAGATCTCCGATGAGCTCTTCGGCTATAAGTACACCGACTTCGCGCCCAGCCCGGAGGCGTTTCAGGAGGAATCCGCCAAGCGCATCCGCGAGCTGCATATGTATGATGTCCTGCGCGCCGACCGCTGCATCTCCGTCAACAGTCTCGAGGCCCGCGTGCCGTTCGGCGATCTGGACTTCGTGCAGTATGTCATGTCCATCGACCCGGCCAAGAAGTGCAACGTCTACGGCAAGGGCAAGTATCTGCTGCGCCACGCCTTTGAGGGCGACTGGCTGCCGCACGATATCCTCATGCGCGAGAAGGCGGCCTTCAGCGACGCGGTCGGCCACTCCATGGTCGACGATCTCAAGGCGTACGCCGAGCAGAAGTACACGGACGAGGAATTTGAGACCCTGCGCCGGAAGTACGACTTTGCGCAGCCGTTCACCAAGGAATCGCTGCTCTACCGTGAACTGTTTGAGCAGTATTACCCCGGTCAGGCGCACATGATCGTCGATTTCTGGATGCCGAACAAATCGTGGGACGGCTGCGACGTGGACGACCCGTCCGCGCGCGTGCTCGCAAACTACGGCGACAGCGGAAAGTGAGGAGCATATGGACGACACTGCGCTGCGCATCCGCACCGCGCGCCTGAGCGACGCGCCCGCGCTGCTGAAAATTTACGCGCCGTATGTGGAAAAGACGGCCATTACGTTCGAGTGCGCCGTGCCGGATATCGAGGAATTTGCCGCGCGCCTGCGCGCCACGCTCCGCCGCTATCCGTATCTGGTCGCGGAGCGCGGCGGCGAGATCGTCGGCTATGCCTACGCCGGGCCGTTCGGCAGCCGCGCCGCCTATGACTGGGCGGTGGAGATGAGCATTTACCTGCGCGAGGATCAGCGGCACCGGGGCACGGGCAAGCGGCTGTACGACGCGCTCGAGGCGGTGCTGCGCGCGCAGAACATTCAGAATCTCTATGCCTGCATCGGCTGCCCGGATGGGGCGGACGATGCGCACCTGACGCGAAACAGCGCGCAGTTTCATGCGCATCTCGGCTATCGGCTCGTCGGGGAGTTTCCGCGCTGCGGGTATAAATTCGGCACCTGGTACTCCATGGTCTGGATGGAAAAGTGCATCGGCGCGCACGAGGTGCAGCCTGCGCCCGTGCGCCCGTTCCCGGAGCTCAGCCCGGCAGAGCTGGAAGCCATTTTGGACCGTGCATAAAGCCGCGGGCCGTTTCCGATCTGGAAACGGCCCGTGCTTTTTTTATCGCTTTTGCAGCAGTTCATACGCGCCCAGCAGCATCTGCGCCGCCTCGGCGCGCGTGAGGGACGCCGCACAGTCGCTGCCGGCCGGATACACGCCGCAGGATGTCAGACTTGACACGGCGGCGCACGCCCAGTCGGGAATATAGTCGCCCTCGAGCGCGGCGGCGGGGGAGGGGTCGAGGAAGTTGCTGAGCATGACGGCAGCCTCGGCTGCCGTGATGCCGCGCTGTGCATCGAACACGATTGCCGTACCGTCGGAGTAGCCGGTGATGTCGCCGTTCATGACCGCGGTCGCAACGTAGGTCTTGGCCCAGGCGGGGATCTGCTCGTCGTCGCCGAAACCGGTCGAGAGCACGCCCTGCAGCATCGAAGTGCCGGTCAGGTGCGTGCACATGGCCAGAAATTCATCGCGCGGCATGGGGCTGTCGGGGTCGAAGAGATACTGCCCGCCGACCTGCCGGCCGACGCACAGCCCCTGCTCGGCGAGCATGACGGCGGCGTATTCCTCCGGGCGGCCGGCCATGTCGCTGTAGGTGACGGCCGGCTTCTGCTTCTTGATGGAGATGATGACGGTCGCCTCCTGCGATTCGTTGCCGCTGCTGTCGGCGGCGCGGAAGCCGAAGTAGTCGCGCCCGCGCTTGCCGTCGGCGGGGGTATAGACGAACGTGCCGCTGTCGGTGAGCGTTACCGTGCCCTTGATAGGTTCGGTCGTGATGCGGAAGGTGAGCGGGCTGCCATCGGGCGCATTTGCGCTCAGTGTGCCGCCGATGGACGTGCCGCGGAATGTGGTCAGCTCCAGATTTTCGGCCACGGGCGCGGTGTCGGCCGCGGCCTGCTCGGCAAAGCCGGCCGGGACGAGCGCTGCACAGAGTGCCAGCGCGCACACGGCCGCAAGAATTTTCTGCTTCATAATGCAAAACCTCCGTGCAAATGTAGGCTGCTCCTAGTTTGCACGGAGGTGGTGGAAATATGCGTTTTGGCCTTATTCGGTCCGCAGGGCGACGACCGGGTCTTTTTTCGCTGCCATGCCCGACGGGATGAGGCCCGCGATGAACGTCAGCGCCATGCTGATGAGGATCAGCAAGATCGCGCCGAGCACCGGCAAAATGGCGCTCAGGGTCGGCAGGCCGGTCAGATGGTGCACAATGAGGTTGATGGGGATCAGCAAAATCAGCGTACACAGGATGCCCATCACGCCGGCTGTGAAGCCCTCGATGAGCGTCTCGGCGTTGAACACGCGCGAAATGTCCTGCTTGCTCGCGCCGATGGAGCGCAGGATGCCGATCTCCTTCGTGCGCTCGAGCACGGAGATATAGGTGATGATGCCGATCATGATCGACGACACGACGAGCGAGATGGCCACGAAGCCGATGAGCACGTAGCTGATGGCGTTGATGATCGTCGTGATGCTGCTCATGAGCAGGCCGACATAGTCGGTGTAGTTGATCTGATCGTCCTCGGCGGCGTCGGCGTTGTAGTCGTCGATACACGCGGAGATCTGATCCTTGTTCTCAAAGCTCGAGGCGTAGATGTTGATGGCGCTGGGGGAGTCCTTATCGACGTAGCCGAGCTTTTTCAGGTTGCTGTTGTAGGTCGAACCGCTGGCCGACGAGGCGACGTAGTTGTCGTACACATCCGCATACTGGCTGCTGCTGATGCCTTTGGCGCTGATGGCGGAGATGACTTCCTGCGAGGTCATGCCGCTGTAGGCCTTGACGGTCTCCTGCTGCATCTGCATGGAGAGGATTGCGCGCATATACGGCCGGAAGAAGCGGATAAACGTCTCGTCGTCCATGGCGTCGATCATTTCCTTCATCTGCTGCGCCGTTTTGCCGCTGGCCTCAAAGACGCCGTTGTCGGCCATCTCTTTGGCGTCGTCGCGGGTGAAGGTCTCCATGGTCTGCGTGAGCGCGGCGTCAAGCGTGGTGTCGTCCGGCGCGGTCATGCACTTGCGGTAGACGGTCGCGCGGTCGTCCACGCTCAGCTTGTTGAGATAGGCCTGCGCGGCGGCAACTTTCTGGTCGGTCGTGGCGGTCGCGGCGTTCGGGAACGCAGAGCCGGTGAACACGTCCACGTCCGGGTTTGCCAGCTGCTTCTGGATGATCTCGGTGCTGTCGGCCTGCTCGATGGCGTAGTTCGTCAGGGCGGAGGTGTAGCCGATGGAACCATAGGTGCTGCTGGTCACGCTGCCCTTGGCCGGGCGCACGATGCCGACGATCTTGAGCTGCACGCCCACGGAATCGTTGTTGTAGAGCTGGTGCAGTCCGTCGGCCGTCTGGCTGATGTCCGTGTAGCCGGAGCCGCTGGCCACATAGCCCTCCGACGGGAGGATGAGCTTGAAGCTGCGGCCGCACAGATCTTCATAGCTCCAGCTGCTTTGCGTCGTGTCGATCTGCTTTTTGTTCATGGACTGCATCATGGCGTTGCTGATGTCGTCCATGCTCTCGAGCCCGAGGGCGTAGAGCGTCAGGTCGGAAATTTCATTGTTTTTGTCCACAACGAGCACGACCTCGTTGTAATTTTGCGGCCAGGAGCCATAGATCACGTCGTACTGGTTTTGCGTCGAGGCGCTCACGAGCGCGCCGTCCTCGCCGGACAGCAGCTCCTGCCAGACGTTGAAGCCGGAGTAGAAGCCGCCCATGGAGTCAAAGTAGGACGAGTAGTCGCCGCCGTACATGGACTTCATGACGTTTTGCAGCAGCTCGGTCGTGTCGGCCTTGATGACGGTACCGTTGGGATCCTCGGTATAGACGGCGAAGCCCATGTCATACGTGTACTGGATGCCGCTGATATAGTCGTGGATCTTGTTGTCGGGGTTTTCGAGATATTTCTTGAACTCCGGCAGGTTGTTTGACTGGCCGGTCGCGCTGCTGACCATGGAGTTGAGCATGCTGTACATGACCGTGTTGGCGTAGACCTTATCGAGGTCGTGCGCATCCGCACTGTCATCCTTTGCGCCCGACATGGCCGAGAGCATCCCGGACATGTCCACGGGGTTTGCCTCGATCGTCAGCGGGTAGGACGAGAGCGTCTGCTCCTGCACGGTGTCGATGTAGGACTGAAAGCCGTGCGAGAGCGACAAAATGAGCGCGATGCCGATGATGCCGATCGAGCCGGCGAATGCGGTGAGCAGGGTGCGGGCCTTTTTCGTCATAAGGTTGTGCAGCGACAGGCTCATGGCCGTTGCAAAGCTCATGGACGTGTGCTCCTTGACCTTGACCGTCACGGGTGCGGACGTCTCGGATTCCGTGCAGGGGTTATCGTCGCCGACGATCTTGCCGTCGAGCAGGCGCACGGTGCGCGTGGCGTATTTCGATGCCAGCTCCGGGTTGTGCGTGACCATGATGATGAGCTTATCTTTTGCGATCTCCTGCAGCAGATTCATGATCTGCACGCTCGTCTCGCTGTCGAGCGCGCCGGTCGGTTCGTCGGCGAGCAGAATGTCGGGGTTGTTGACGATGGCGCGCGCGATGGCCACGCGCTGCATCTGGCCGCCGGACATCTGGTTCGGCGCTTTGTCGAGCTGGTCGCCCAGGCCGACCTTTTCCAGCGCCTCGACGGCGCGCGCGCGCCGCTCCTCACCGGAGACGCCCGAGAGCGTCAGCGCGAGCTCAACGTTGGCCAGCACGCTCTGGTGCGGGATGAGGTTGTAGCTCTGAAAGACAAAGCCGATGGAGTGGTTGCGGTACGTGTCCCAGTCGCGGTCGTCGTACTCCTTTGTGGAGCGGCCGTTGATAATGAGGTCGCCGGAGGTGTAGCGGTCCAGGCCGCCGATGATGTTCAGCAGCGTGGTCTTGCCGCAGCCGGACTGGCCCAGGATCGCAACGAACTCGTTTTCACGAAAGGCAATGTTGATGCCCTTGAGTGCTTCGACCTGCGTCGTGCCGGCCTCGTAGACTTTGGTGATGTTCTTCAGTTCCAGCATGGGTGGGATGCTCCTTTATATGGATGCCGCGCGGCGGCGCAGCCTTAGATACTAATTAAAAAAGTATTAGGACATAATGATAAGCGCCGCACGGGCATCCGTCAAGCGCCGGCGCGCCGGTTTTGCAGAATTTTAACTATTTATTCACAAACAAACCCGATACAATTTCCCTGCGTCTGCTGTTGAAACATTGGGGAATGTCTGCTATAATATTTGCCTGCCCGGATAAGGGGCCTGAACATGATAAATGGAGAGCTTGGAATATGAAAATTGTGATCGTGGGCGCTGGCCGCGTGGGCTATGCCATTGCGGAGCAGCTCCTGACAGAAGGGCATGACATCACCGTCGTCGAGAGTGACCCGGAGCGCGCTGCCTATATCTCTTCCACGCTGGATGTGATCGTGGTCGAGGGCCGCGCGAATGTGGATCAGCTACGCATTGCCAACGTTGCGGACGCCGACCTGCTCATCGCCGCGACGACCTCGGACGAGACGAACCTCATCAGCTGCATGGTCGGGCGCAAGCTCGGCGCTACGCATACGATCGCGCGCGTGCGCGACGAGGAGTATTATCAGGACGTGGCGCTGCTGCAGGACGAGCTGGGGCTGAGTCTGTCCATCAACCCCGAGCGCACCTCCGCCAAGGAGATCTCGCGCACGCTGCGTTTCCCGGCCGCCACGAAGGTCGAGCCGTTTGCCAACGGCCTTGTGGAGCTCGTGGAGTTCAAGCTGCGCGAGGGCAGCAAGCTCGACGGCCTGCGCCTGAACGATTTCCGCGGCCGCTACAGCGACGGCATCCTCATCTGCGCCGTGGAGCGCGAGGGCAGCGTTACGATCCCGAACGGCGACTTTGTGCTCGCCGCCGGCGACTATGTCACCGTGGTCGGCGCGCCGCACGAGCTGCATGAGCTGTTTCGCAAGATCGGCGAGTTCCGCCACGAGGCCGAGAGCGTCATCATCATCGGCGGCGGCCGCATTGCCGAGCGGCTGGCGCTGGAGCTGGCGCGTATGCACATCCACTCGACGATCATCGAGCGCGACCCGGCCCGCTGCCGCGTCATGAAAACGCTCCTGCCGGAGGCGACCATCATCTGCGCCGACGGCACAAAGCCGGACGTTCTGCGCGAGGAGGGCCTGCCGGAGGCGGACGCGCTCGTCACGCTCACGGAGTCGGACGAGACGAACCTCATCATCTCCTCCTTTGCCTATCACGAGCAGGTGCCGAAGATCGTCACAAAGGTGGATGAGGATAACTTCATCGAACTCGCGGAATCGTATGGCCTGACGACGATCATTCAGCCGGCGGACGTGACGGCCGGCCGCATCGTGGAGTACGTCCGCTGGATGCAGAACTCCGCGCACAGCAGCGGCGTGGAGACGCTGCGCATGGTGGCCGACGGGCAGGCCGAGGCGCTGGAATTCATCGTGCGCGCCGAGAGCCAGTTTCTCGATGTGCCGCTCAAGGCGCTCAAGCTCAAGGACTCCGTGCTCGTCGCCTCGATCATCCGCCGCGGCAAGTGCCGCGTCCCGTCCGGCAACGACGCCATCGAGCTCGGCGACCGCGTGGTCGTCGTCACTACCAACCATGGTATGCATGAGCTGAAGGACATTCTGAAATAATTGCGGAAAGAACAGCCGCCGCTCCCTGATGGGGAGCGGCGGCTTTGTCGTATCGTGTTTTATTCCGGGCGGCGGAAGATGACGACCTGCGCCGGTGTGTCCGGCGTGAGCGTCATACGGTTGGTGTCGTAGCGCTGGACATTTGCGCCGTTGCCCTCGAAGATGCCGGTGAAGTCCTCCGGCGCGCGCAGGCGGTGGTTGCTGTGGCCGGGCGCCTGAAAGTGCATCGGGATGATGACGCGCGGCTGCAGCTGCTCGCAGAGGTAGTAGGCGGTGTCCGGCTCGATCGTGTAGATGCCGCCGACGGGGATCATCATCGCGTCGAGTCCCTGCAGCTGCTGCATCTGCTCGGGCGTGGGCTTCGCGCCCAGGTCGCCCAGATGCGCCACGCGCATGCCCTCGGCGGCGAAGATGCGCACGGTGTTCATGCCGCGCAGACGGCCGCGCATGATGTCGTGGTACGTCTCCAGCTCCGTGACGGCAAACGGGTTCGCCTTGCCGGTGCTGCGCAGCGTGACGCCCTCGCGGAAGTTGTGGTCGCGGTCCTCGTGGCTGATATAGACGGCGTCCGCCGTCAGCCGCACGTGGGGATAGGCCGTGCCGACGCTGGTGTCCTGAAACGGGTCGATGACGGCGCTGTAGCCGCCGGAGACCAGCTCAAAGCAGGAGTGGCCATGCCAGATGATGTCCATAAGATGCACCTCGATCATCGAATTTTTTCTTTATTTTACTTCCGCACCCTGTGGTTGTCAATCTCCGCGTTGGAAGATGCGGGCCTTGTTTCCCGGGGGAAAATGTGTTAAAATCAGACGCTATGAATACTACCATGACTTTTGAACAACGCTATGTGCAGGCGCGCAGACGCTTCATCGAGGCGGACTTCGCAAACCTGAACGATATGCAGAGAAAAGCGGTCCTGGCCACGGAAGGCCCACTGCTGCTGCTGGCCGGCGCCGGCAGCGGTAAAACTACGGTGCTCATCCACCGGATCGCAAATCTCATCCAGTACGGCCGCGGGTCGGACACCGACGAGGTGCCGGACACGGCGACAGAGGCGGACCTCGCGCTGCTCGAGCGCACGGATCTGACGCCGGACGAGCGCCGGCGCGCGCAGCGGGCGGCGGCGCTCGAGCCGGTCGAGCCGTGGCGCATCATCGCCATCACGTTCACGAACAAGGCGGCCGACGAGCTCAAGGACCGCATCGAGCGCATGCTCGGCCCCGAGGCCGCGGCGGACATCTGGGCCTCGACGTTCCACTCCGCGTGCGTGCGCATCCTGCGGCGGGACGCCGACAAGCTCGGCTATCCCAACAGCTTCACGATCTATGACACGTCGGACAGTCAGGCAGTCGTCAAGCGCATTCTCAAGGAGATGAATCTCGACGAGAAGGCGTTTCCGTACCGCGCCGTGCTCACGGAGATCAGCCGCGCCAAGGATTCCGGCATCACGCCTGAGCAGTATCTGGCGCGCGCGCAGGCGACGCACAACCCGCGCAGCATCCGCATCGGCGAGGTGTACCAGACCTACTGGCAGCGCCTGTTTTCCGCCGGGGCGATGGATTTTGACGACCTGATCTACAACACCGTCCGCCTGCTCGACGAGCACGAGGACGTGCGCGAGCACTGGCAGCGCCGCTTCCGCTACGTGCTCATCGACGAGTATCAGGACACGAATAACCTTCAGTACCAGCTCGCGGCCCTGCTGGCCGACGGCTGGGGCAATATCTGCGTCGTCGGCGACGATGACCAGAGCATTTATAAGTTCCGCGGCGCGACGATCGAGAACATTCTCAACTTTGAAAAGCAGTACAAGAATGCCCGCACCATCCGCCTCGAGCAGAACTACCGCAGCACCGGCCGCATCCTGGACGCGGCCAACCACGTCATCGCCAACAACACCGGCCGCAAGGGCAAAACGCTCTGGACGAAGGCCGAAGCCGGTGACCCGCTCACGCTCTACTGCGCCACAAATGAGAACGACGAGGCGCGCTATGTCGCCACGAAGATCATGGACGACTTTGGCCACGGCATGAACTTCCGCGATCACGCCGTGCTCTACCGCATGAACGCGCAGAGCAACCAGCTCGAATATGCCTTCAAGCGCAACGGCATCCCGTACCGCATCATCGGCGGCACGCGCTTTTTCGACCGCGCGGAGGTCAAGGACATGCTGGCCTACCTGTGCGTCATCCAGACGCCGGGCGACGACCTGCGCCTGACGCGCATCATCAACACCCCGGCCCGCGGCATCGGCGCGCGCACGGTCGAAACGGCCGCGCAGCTCGCACATGAGCAGCAGACGAGCCTCTTTGAAGTCATCCGCCACGCGGACGCCTATCCCGAGCTGCAGCGCAGCCAGATGCGCCTGCGCCAGTTTGCCATCCTGATCGAGGAGCTGCAGGCCGCGGCCAAAACCATGCCGCCGGACGAACTCTACGACCTCGTCGTGGAGCGCAGCGGCTATGTCCGCGCGCTCGAGGAAAAGAACACGGCCGAGGACGCCGCCCGCATCGAGAACGTGCAGGAGCTCAAGTCGAACATCATTGCCTTCGCCAAGGAGGCCGATAACCCCACGCTCGCGGGCTTCCTCGACGAGGTCGCGCTCTATACCGACCTCGATAACTACGACCAGTCCATGGACTGCGTCACGCTCATGACCATGCACGCGGCCAAGGGTCTGGAGTTCCCGACGGTGTTCATCGTCGGCTGCGAGGAGGGTATTTTCCCCGGCCTGCGCTGCATCGGCGAGCCGGACGAAATGGAGGAGGAGCGCCGGCTGTGCTACGTCGCGCTCACCCGCGCGCGCGAGCACCTCATCCTCACGTGCGCCCGCCAGCGTATGCTCTTTGGCCGCACGACGGCCAACCGCGTCTCCCGCTTTGTCGAGGAGATCCCGGAGGAAGATATTCAGAAGCTCAATGTCCCGCACGGCTACGGCTATTCCGAGCCCAGCCGCGACCAGCAGCAGTACCCGCCGCGCCAGAGCGCGCCGCGTGCCTATACGGTCTCCGCGCCGGAACCGCGTCGCAGGCCGCCCGTGCGGCCCGCGCCGCCCGCGGCAAAGCCGGCGGGCAAGGCGGCTCCGGCCTTCGCCGTTGGCGACCGGGTCACGCACCGCGCGTTTGGCTCCGGTGTCGTCTCGAAGATCCAGCCTATGGGTGGCGATGCGCTGCTCGAGGTGGAATTTGAGACCGCCGGCACCAAGCGCCTCATGATGCGCGCGGCCGGACAATTCATGAAAAAGGAACCCTGATCTCTATGCCTGACCCCGGCGCAAGCCATGCTTATACCCGTCTCGGCCGCTTCGCCCTGATCGTGACGACGCTCCTCTTGGGCAGTTCGTTCACGATCATGAAGGACGCACTTGCCACCGTCCCCGCGCTGTGGCTGCTGGCCATCCGCTTTTCCGGTGCGGCCATGCTCATGGCGCTCATCGGTATCCGGAGCCTGCGCCGGCTCGACCGCGGCTATCTCACCGGTGGGGCGTGCATGGGCGTGTGCCTGTACCTGGCCTACACCATTCAGACGTATGGCCTCGTGCACACCACGCCGGGGAAAAACGCCTTTCTCGCGGCGACGTACTGCGTGTTCGTGCCGTTTTTCTGGTGGCTGATCCATAAGCGGCGGCCGGACCGGTACAACCTCGCGGCGGCGCTTTTGTGCCTGTGCGGCATGGGGCTCGTGTCCCGGCAGAGCGACCTGCGCATCGGCCGCGGCGAGGGGCTGACGATCCTCAGCGGCGTGTTTTACGCGCTGCACATCATCGCCACCGCCAGTGCGGCCAGAGGGCGCAGCCCGGTGCTGCTCTCGTTCGTGCAGTTTGCTGTGGCAGCCGTGCTCAGCTGGGTCACGGCGCCGTTCGCCGCGCCTGCGCCTGAGGAGATCCCGGCGGATGTGTGGCTGCGTCTTGGCTACCTGTGCGTCATGTGCACCGGCCTGTGCTTTCTGCTCCAGACATTCGGGCAGAAGTATGCCCCGCCCACGACGGCGGCGCTGCTGCTCACGCTCGAGAGCGTGTTCGGCACGCTGTTTTCCGTTGCGTTCTATCACGAGCATCTGGAGCCGCGCGTGATCGTCGGCTTCGCGCTGATCCTCGTTGCCATCCTCATCTCGGAGACAAAGCTGAAGTTTCTGCGCCGCAGGATGGCATAAAAAATCCGCTGGTTGATGCCAGCGGATTTTTTCAGCCCAGAAGCGCCTGCAGCTGCGCGATGTCGGCGGCGAACTGCTGCGCGCCGGCGCGCTCGAGCACGTCCCGGTCACGAAAGCCCCACAGCACGCTGATGCACGGCAGATCTGCTGCGCGCGCCGTGGCAATATCGACCTCGGAATCGCCGACAAAGACCGTCTTGTCAGGGTCGGCGCCGAGCTGTTCCATGGCGGCCAGCAGCATGTCCGGCGCCGGCTTGCGCCGGATGGCTGCCGTCTCGCCGACAGCGATCTGGACTGCGTCGGCGAAGAAATCCGCACGCAGTGCGCGCACGGCCTCGTCCGGCTTGTTGGACACGATGGCGAGCTTGCGCCCCTGCGTGTGCAGCGTGCGCAGCAGCGCGGCGACGCCGGGGTAGGGGGCGGTCTCAATGCGGCAGTGGGCGGCATAGTCGGCGTTGTATTCTGCCAGCAGCGTCTCGAACAGCGCGCTGTCCGTGCCCGACGGAACGGACAGCTCCATCAGCCGCCGCGCCCCGTTGCCGAGCGCGGTGCGCATCTGCTGCCGCGTGCGCTCCGGCAGACCGTGGCGGGTGAGCGTGCGGTTCATGGCGGCGGTCAGGTCGCCGAGCGTGTCGAGCAGCGTGCCGTCGAGGTCAAAAAGTACGGATGTGTAGTGCATAGACGTATCTCCTTTGTTCTGGCACACTTATAACGCATTTTGCGCGCGGTGTCAACCAAAAAACAAGTTGACATCCGCTGCCGAATATGCTACTATAATGCAGCGCGCTGGCCGCGCGTCCATATGGAAAGTGGAATTCGGCTTGGAGAAGTACCCAAGTGGCCGAAGGGGCTCCCCTGCTAAGGGAGTAGGCTGTGATAAGCGGCGCGAGGGTTCAAATCCCTCCTTCTCCGCCAAAAACAAGACGCCGGTCATCGGCGTCTTGTTTCTCTATCTGCATATCTGGAGAGTTACCGAAGCGGTCATAACGGGGCGGTCTTGAAAACCGTTAGGCGGCAACGCCACAGGGGTTCGAATCCCTTACTCTCCGCCATGAGTCCACCGTGATTTTGGATCACGGTGGACTTTTTCCATGCCTGAAAACCGCTTGAGATCAGGGGCTTTCGGCTATTTCAGCTTATAACAAATCCCCGCTGCGGAGCGATTCTGCGGCGGGAATTCGTACAGCCGAAACAGAACTGAATTTTGATCATCTGCTCGAGTTCGCGGTTTTTTGTCCGGCCCTCGTATTCCGCGATGTAGCCGAGCTTATCCAATAGCGTCTGGTCGATGCGCAGCGTGTATCGGCTCAGGTTGTCTTTCATTTTGTCGTCCCTCCGTGACGAAGTATTGGCGAAATTCTAGCGTCATATGGTTGCAAAATGCAGAAATGACGCATATTTGACGCATAACGGTAAGCGCGAATGAGCGTTCTATACAGAACCGCACTTTGTATGTGTGTGCCTTTCCGTTAGAACGCAGATTTTTCCGGTACGCCTTGTAATCCGGCGATCGTGTGCGCTATAATCGACACACTATGAGGGCTTGCCTGTCGAATACACAGACCACTACAAGTGCCCATGAAAGGAGAAATCATTATGAATCCCAGACTTTCCACCAAAATCCTGCGTCCCGACTTTCAGGGCGAGTTTACGGCAAGCATTCTTGCGGCAGCGGCGTCGCCTGACCTGATCTCTTTCGCGGGCGGTCTGCCGAACCCGGTCTCGTTCCCGGTCGAGGCGATGGACAAGGCTACGCACAAAGTGCTGGAGAAAAACGGCGTCATGGCGCTGCAGTACAGCAGCACGCAGGGCTATCTGCCGCTGCGCGAGTGGGTCGCCAAGCGCTATGAGACGATGGGCGTCTACGGTGTGACGGCCGACGACATTATCATCACCAACGGCTCGCAGCAGGTGCTGACGATGATCGGCGCGTGCATGCTCGACCCTGGCGACAAGATCATCGTCGAGAACCCGACCTATCTCGTCGCGCTGCAGTCGTTCCACTTCTTCGATCCCGAGGTCCTGCCCGTGACCATCAACCCCGACGGCATCGACTGCGACGAGCTGGCGGCGACCGTGCAGGCCAACCCGGACGTGAAATTTGCCTACGTCATCCCGAACTTCCAGAACCCCACCGGCCTGAGCTACAGCAAGGAAGTGCATGACCGCGTTGTGGAGATCTTCAAGGGCACGGACATCGTCGTGCTGGAGGACAACCCGTACCGTGAGCTGCGCTTTTTCGGCACTGCGACCGACAGCTTCGGCAAGGAGCTGGGCGAGCAGTGCTGCATGCTCGGCACGTTTTCCAAGATCGTTGCCCCCGGTATGCGCATCGGCTGGGTGTGCGTGCGCAACAAGGCGCTGCGCGAAAAGCTCCTGAGCTACAAGGCGACTGCCGACCTGCACACCAACATCTTCTCGCAGCTCGTTCTGGCGCAGTACCTCGCTGACAACGACATTGACGCGCACATCGAGAAGACGAAGGTGCTCTACAAGCACAAAGCGGAGCTGATGATGGACTGCATGCGCAAGTATCTCCCGGAGGGCGTGGAGTTCACGCCGACGGAGGGCGGCATGTTCCTGTGGGCCAAGCTGCCGAACGGCATGTCCGCGGTCGACCTTTACCGCGTCGCGCTTGCCAGGGGCGTTGCCATCTGCCCGGGCGACCCGTTCTATGAAAAGGAGCGCAACGTCAGCACGTTCCGCATCAATTACTCCAACAGCAGCGACGAGGTCATCGAAAAGGGCATCCGCATCCTCGGCGAAGCCTGCGAGGAGCTGATCGCGAAGAAAGGCAACTGATCCAAAGCAAGATAACCAAACAGCCGCACCGTGAGGCCACGGTGCAAGGATTTTGATTGCTTTTTCAGCCTCTGTTGCTTCTTCCTGTACAGTTCCTGATTTATAGGAAATAAATGTTCCACCTGTTTTTACATATGGAAGGCAATATTCTGACAGCGTTGCAAGATTTGACACTGCTCTGGATACGCAGAGGTCATATTTCTCACGATATTCCTTGTTCTTCGCATACTCTTCGGCTCTTCCATGAATTGCCTTAATTCCTTCCAATCCGAGAAGCGTAAAGCTTTCCTCCAGAAAATTCACTCTCTTCTTCAGGGAGTCCAGCAGGCAGGCTTCCAGATGCGGGAATGCAATCTTTAACGGTACTCCCGGGAATCCTGCTCCTGTACCAATATCCATGATTGTTTTTACTTTTGTCATATCAATCGCTTTTACGCAGGACAGGCTGTCGAGAAAATGCTTTGTCAGCACTTCCTCGAATTCTGTAATTCCTGTCAGATTCATAACTTTATTCTTCTCTACCAGAAATTCATAGAACTTAATAAACTGATCTTTCTGTTTCTGACTCAGTTCTATTCCCAGCTCTTTACATCCGTTTTCCAATGTCGACAGATTATATGGCATGGTATTTTTCTCCTTTTTTATACTTATTTCTAATTCTCTAATCGTTGTTTTGTTTTTTCAACTTATAACTGATTTTTCTTTTTTATTTCGGTATTTCAGATTTTGAGTTTCCCTGCTATTTTATTAGCTTTTCTCTCAACTTTCTATTTTTCTTTTTGTTGTTTTTTGGGATTTTTAATGTTCTTTTCTATTCTTTCTCTACCTGAGTCTGTGTATTTAAGTGTTGTTTTTCGTACTTTGAAATCGTTTTTTGGTGATTTAAGGGTCCTTTACTCAGTTCTTTTATATTGTAAAATATGCTTGTTTTTTCATATTTTCACATGTGTACGTACATTAAATAGTGCTTATTGTGTCTTATCTTGCACTTGAAAGATATACCAGTAAAACAGATATATCTGCTGGCGATACCCCTGAAATTCGGGAGGCCTGTCCGATAGAAATCGGTCTGTATGCCTCCAGCTTCTGGCGGGCTTCGATTCTCAGACTGCCGACTTTCTCATAATCAAGATCCGCTGGGATTTTCTTTGCTTCCAGTTTCCTAAACTGTTCTACCTGCTTTAACTGTCTGCGGATATATCCATCATACTTGATGTT
>OGXQ01001047.1_pt1 | contig 21609 bp, 19 predicted proteins | sample 1576291 | NCBI WGS metagenome assembly OGXQ01 (sample SAMEA3541575, study PRJEB24748) | human gut metagenome | biome: human gut; feature: human-associated habitat; material: faeces | place: China | collected 2012 | reverse complement strand
CCCAGATAAAACCGACCAAAATAAAGCTGTCCTATTTTGGCAGGTCTGGTCTCAGCGGGCCCGGCACGGGCTAAGTTTATCGCGAGTTCCGCACGCAAAGGAAAGCACTTAATGTGCTTTCCGTCTTGCGCAGGACTGTAGAGCAGCAAACTTAACCCGCCCCGGCCCCCGATGGCCCCAGACCGGCGGGATAGACCAGTTCAGATGGGGCTTTGATGCATGGGTGGTCTGTTGTTGTGCAAATGGGTATCATACTGTGGTTATTGCATCGACTCGGTGATGCATGTTTGTACGTTCCCGGCGGTCGGTTTGCCAGAAGCGCCCCGTCGGTTGTTCCAGACCCGTTTCGAAGAAAGGAAACCACACTAACCTATGGCAGCTAAAAAAACATCTCCCTTGAAGATCATCCCGCTCGGCGGCCTTGATGGCATCGGCAAGAACATGACGGTCTTCGAGTGCGGCGACGACATGGTGCTCGTCGACGCCGGTCTTATGTTCCCGGATGACTCCCAGCCCGGTATCGACCTGGTGCTTCCCGACTACACCTATGTTCTGGAGAACGAGGAGAAGCTCCGCGGTATCGTCGTCACTCACGGCCACGAGGACCACACCGGTTCGCTTCCGTATCTGCTGCAGGACCTCAACAACAAGGTTCCCATCTTTTCGAGCAAGCTGACGCTTGGCTTTATCGAGGGCAAGCTTTCTGAGTTCCGCATCCGCGCACCCAAGTTCCGCGAGGTCAAGGGCGGCAGCCATGTCAACCTCGGCGGCATCTCGCTCGACTTCTTCTCGATGACGCACTCCATCCCCGGCGCTCTGGGCGTGTTCATCCGCACCAATCAGGGCACCGTTATGCACACCGGCGACTTTAAGCTCGACCAGACGCCCATCGATGGCGTCACGCCCGACTATGCCGCTATCAGCCGCTTTGCCAAGCAGGGCATCGACCTGCTGCTTTCCGACTCCACCAATGCCACGGTTCCCGGCTTTACCAAGTCCGAGGCCGAGGTTGGTCCCAACCTGCTGCACGCCATCAAGAACGCCCCGGGTCGCGTGTTCGTCGCATCGTTCTCGAGCCACATCCATCGTTTGCAGCAGATCTGCGATGCCGCCCGCAAGTGCGGCCGTAAGGTCGTTGTGACCGGTCGCTCCATGCTCACGAACACCCGCGTGGCGCGCGAGCTCGGTTATCTCAACATCGATGATGCCGATATCATCGATGCCTTCGATATTGATAACCTGCCTGACGACAAGATCGTCGTCATGTGCACTGGTTCGCAGGGCGAGCCGCTGTCGGCCCTGTCCCGCATGGCCAATGGCGAGCACAAGACGCTCTCCATCCACGAGGGCGATACCGTTATCCTCTCGGCAACTCCCGTTCCTGGCAACGAGAAGGCCGTCCAGCAGGTCGTCAACAGCCTTGCCAAGCTCGGCTGCGACGTGTGGGATAAGAACCGCGCTCTCGTCCACGTCTCGGGTCACGGTAGCCAGGAGGAGCTCAAGCTCCTGATGGCCATGGCCAAGCCCACGTACTTTATGCCGGTTCACGGTGAGGCCGTGCATCTGCGCGCCCATGCCCAGCTGGCCCGCAAGATGGGCATCAAGGACGATCATATCTTTATCCTCGATAACGGCGACACGCTCGAGATGCGCGGTGGTATCGTCAAGCGCGGTACGCCCGTCGAGTCCGGTGTCGTTTACGTCGACGGCCTGCGTATCGGCGATACCGACCCCATCGTCCTGCGCGATCGCCAGAAGCTCGCCAACGACGGTATGGTCACGGCCGTTGCCATCGTCTCCCTCAAACACAAGAAGATCGAGGCCATCGAGTTCTCGGGCCGCGGCGTCTCGTTTGCCATCGACGACCAGTTCTCCGAGGATGCCTCCGCGTCCATTATGAAGACGATCGAGAAGGGTAAGTTTAGCTTTACCAGCAGCGGTTCCGATGCCATTCGCAAGGCCGTGCGCGATTCGCTCTCTAACTTTATCTGGAGCCGTACGCGCACCCGTCCGATGATCATCCCGGTCGTCATGGAGGTTTAGTTTGGCGCGCGGATCTGCACAAAACGCCAAAGGCAATAAGGCCAATAACCAACCGGCATCTGCTAAGGGTGCCGGTTCCCATCTGCGTGCCAATAAGGGCCACGAGTCCGAGTTCGATGAGTTTGAGCCCTTGGTCGAGCCTTCGGCCAATCGCGATATCGCCGGTGTGGTCATCGCCGTTTTGGCGATCGCGTCCTTCATTGCCGTGATCTCTCCGGCAACAGCGCCCGTGACGGCTGCGGTTGCCGGTTTCTACCACCTGGGCTTTGGTCTGGGCGCCTACGTGCTGCCGATCGTCATCTTGCTGTTTGCCGCCACGCTCTTTTTGGGTGAGGACTCGCCGCTCAACGTGCGCTCTGTCGCGGGCAGCGCCGTGGTCTTTATCGCCGTCGTCTCCATTCTTTCGCTGATGGTGCCGGGCACGAGCGATTCGTGCGACCTTATGTTTACGCCGCAGAACCTTTCCGTGTCGGGCGGCTACATTGGCGCCTTTATCGCAAGTGCCTTGCAAAACGCCCTGGGTAAACCTATCGCCATGGTTGTCTTGCTGGGGCTTGTCGTCGTTGGTTTGGTCATTATCGGCTTTTCGGTGGGTGGCGTTTTGCGCTCCGCACGCGATCGTGCGGCAGATTTTGCCGAACGCCGTCGTGCCGATGTCAACGCCAGCCCGTGGGGCGATGAAGAGGCCCTGTCTGTTCCCGGCGTCGCTCGTCCGCACCTGAGCATTCTGCGCCAGAAGGGGACTGACGCCGCGGTGACCACGGTCATGGGTGGCGATGTCGACCCGGTTTTGGATGACGACGAGGACGATGACCCGTTTGTCGACGTATCCGAGTCGGTTGAAGCCGAGCGGGCCAAGACCACGCTGCTGCCGCGTCGCCATGCCAAGAAGGGCAAGGCTGCGCCTAAGCTCAATACGAGTGAGCCCGACCCGTCTTGGTCCGATAGCGAGATTGAGCTCACCGAGGGCGATGACGAGGACGACGAGGGTCCGATTGAGACCGCCAAGACAACCTTGCTGCCGCGTCGCCACGACAAGCGCGGTCAGGTCACTGGACAGCTTTCGATGGAGGACGATCCGGACAAGGTTGACGAGTCCGAGCCGCCGTTTGCCGTGAACCCTGTTTCGGCCGCACCTCAGATTCCCGACTTCCTGAAGCATCCCAAGGTTGCCGGTGCGCCTGCCACGAGTGCTGTCGAATCGGCTGCGGCTCGTGATGGGGGAGTGGACGACGGCGCCGCAGATAACGAGGGCGAAGAAGAGGACGGACTCAAGCTTCCGCCGCTCGAAATCCTGCATGCCAACCCGCAGTCGGCTTCTGCCGCGTCTTCGGACAAGGAGCTGGAGCAGACCGCTGAGTCACTGCAATCCACCTTGCTTGAGTTTGGCCGCAGTGCCCGCGTGGTCGGCTGGATCGCCGGCCCCACGGTGACGACCTTTAAACTGCAGCCCGGTGAGGGCGAGCGCGTGAGCAAGATCTCGAGCCTCGAGGACGATATTGCGCTTTCGCTTGCCGCCCAGTCGGTGCGCATCTTCGCGCCGATCCCCGGCACCTCTCTCGTTGGTATCGAGATTCCCAACCGCAAGCGCCAGAACGTCAATCTGGGCGACGTGCTGCCCTATGTGAAGGGCGGTCCGCTCGAGCTCGCCATCGGCCGCGACGCCGAGGGCACGCCGGTTGTCGCCGACCTCGCCAAGATGCCTCACCTGTTGATTGCCGGTACGACCGGTTCTGGTAAGTCGGTGATGATCAACTCCATCATCACGACCTTGCTCATGCGCGCCCTTCCCGAGGACGTTCGCCTGATTATGGTCGACCCCAAGCGCGTCGAGCTTGCGGGCTATAACGGTCTGCCGCATCTCTATGTGCCCGTGGTGACCGAGCCTAAGCAGGCCGCGAGCGCTCTGCAATGGGCTGTGTCCGAGATGGAGCGTCGCCTGAAGGTCTTCGAGCGTCTCAACGTGCGTAAGATCTCGACCTACAACGAAAAGCAGGCTGCTGGCGAGTTTGAGCATTACGACAACCCGCCGCAAAAGATGCCCTACCTGGTCATTATCATTGACGAGCTCTCTGACCTGATGATGGTCGCCGGTAAGGATGTCGAGGCCTCGATCGTTCGTATTGCACAGCTGGGCCGTGCCGCCGGTATTCACCTTATCGTTGCCACGCAGCGCCCCAGCTCCAACGTGGTGACGGGCCTTATCAAGGCCAACATCACCAACCGCATCGCCTTTAACGTCGCCACGGGCATCGACTCGCGCGTCATCATCGACCAGATGGGTGCCGAGAAGCTCACCGGTTTGGGCGACATGCTGTTCTCCAAGGTCGACTGGGGCAAGCCCCGCCGTATCCAGGGCTGCTTTGTCTCGGACGACGAAATCAACGAGATTGTCGAGTTCGTTAAGTCGCAGAGCGAGCCCGACTACCACGAGGAGATTCTGTCCGCCGTGGCGCCCGCTTCCATGTCCATGGCTGGTGGCGGCGGCATTGTCCGCACCGGAGTCGCCGAGCCGCAAGACGATGATCCGCTCATTTGGGAAGCCGCCCATATTGTGGTGGAATCGCAGCTTGGCTCCACATCTGGTCTGCAACGTCGTCTGAAGGTTGGCTATGCGCGTGCCGGGCGTATTATGGACATGCTGGAAGAAAAGGGTGTCGTCGGCCCGCCCGACGGTTCTAAGCCGCGCGAGGTCCTGTTGGACGAGGAGGGGCTTGCCGCGCTGGAATCTGTCGACGCCGAGATGGCACGTGAAGATCGTGAGTTTGGAGGATTCTGATGGCTGCACGCTTTGGTGACATGCTGCTCGAGCAGCGTCGCCGAATGGGCCTTTCCATTCAGCAGGTCGCCAACACCATCAAAATCAGGCCGCAGATCATCGAGTTTTTCGAGACCGGTAACTTTGCTTCGATGCCGCCGCGCGGCTATGCGCAGGGCATGATTTCGAGCTATGCTCGCTTTTTGGGCCTCAATCCGCGCGAGGTCGTCAATGCCTACTTTGACGACCTGATGGCATACGAACGCGAGACGTCGCAGCAGGGCGGTCGTTTTCAGGACGCCGCCGGCTACGTCAATTCGCGTTCCTCTGTCGATAACGGGCGCTTCCTGATGGTTCAGGGTGGTCGCTCAACGCGTTATGGTCAGCGTCCGCAGCAGGCTGGCTATATTACCGAGACGGGGTCCAGTGAGGAAATCCGTTCTCAGCGCGATCGTTTCCGCAGCACGCCTATGCCCGACGATCGTGCACTTCCCGCTGCCCGCGGCGTGGCGCGTGACCCTCGTGCCGGCTACGGCGACGGCGGCTATTCCGATCGCGGTCACCGTGGTATCTCCACCGGACGCTCTCGCAGTGGCTATGCGGACGCCGATACCACGCAGGTGACGCCGCGTCTTCGCTCTCAACCACAGCCGTATGGCCAGCGCTCTTCGGCTCCGCGTGCGGGCCAGCGTGGCTATCAAGGCCGCGGTGAACTTGCGCCCCGCTCGGGTCAGCGCGGCCCTCAGGGCCAGGGTGGCTATCGTGGCCGTTCCGATAGCAATCGTGGTCGTATGCCTCAGGGGGGTGGCCGCAGCAGTTCTAGTCGTGGACGCGACGGATCCCGTACTCCTCAAAACAACGGGCTCGATCCGCGTATCGTCTACGCTGGCATCGGTGCCGTGGCGTTGCTGCTGATCGTGCTCATCGTGGTACTTCTGCGCGGCTGCGCATCTTCGACGCCCGAGACCACGCCCGAGACGCCCACTGCTACCAAGACGACGACCAAGAAGTCTTCTAAGAAGACCGAAACGGTCGACGAGGACGAAGACACCGATGAGCCGACTGACGAGTCGACTAATTCGGACGCCGCCAAGACGACGGCCAAGAAGGAAGAGAACGAGGTCACAAAGGTTAAGGTCTCCGTTGCCAAGGGAAAGACCGCGTGGATTGAGGTCAAGGTCGACGGAAAGTCGGTCTATGGCGCCCAGGCGACTGGCCCCTTTGAGCAGGAGTACACGCCTGAGTCCTCGATCGAGATCACCACGTCCAAGCCTTCCGATGTCACCGTTACCAAGAACGGCGAAAAGGTCCGTTACGATACCAAGACCTCGGGTGTGGCGCGTGTGACGATCACCGTTCCCAAGAAGGAGACGACTGATTCCGAGAATGGTGAAAGTTCAAATGGTGCCGACACCACCGACGGCACCGATGCCCAGTCTACGGATGGCGCCGATACCGCAACTGACGGCCAGGCGCCCACCGATTCTACCGACTATTCGTACGATAGCTACTAAGCCGCTCGTACGCGAAAGGAAACATCATGGCTAAAGATTCCAGCTTCGACGTCGTGTCCGAGGTCAACATGCAAGAGGTCGACAACGCCTTCCAGCAGACCACGCGCGAGATTTCCCAGCGCTATGACCTGAAGGATTCCGGCGCCACGATCGAGCTTTCGAAGGGCGACAAGCTCTTTACGATCAACGCCCCGGCCGACTTTGTCTCCAAGCAGATTATCGACGTGCTGAGCTCCAAGCTCATCAAGCGCGGCATTGACCTCAAGGCTGTCTCGTGGGATGCTCCGCAGGCGGCATCGGGCGGCACCGTGCGCGTGCTCGGCCATATCGTCGAGGGCATCGACCAGGCGACCGCCAAGAAGATCAACAAGGACATCAAGGATCAAAAGCTCAAGGTCAAGGTGACCATCGAGGCCGACAAGCTTCGTGTTTCCTCCGCTTCGAAGGACGCGTTGCAGACCGTGATCCAGTTCCTGCGCGACCAGGACTACGGCCAGCCGCTGCAGTTCACCAACTACCGCTAATATCATTCGAAAGGACTGCTCTCCAACATGGATACACCGTTGGGCTCCGTGCTCTACATCACCCTCGGGTGCGCTAAGAACGAGGTTGACACCGACCGCATGCGTTCTCTTTTGACCGCCGCGGGCTACGAGGAGGCATTCGACCCACAGGATGCCGATATCGCCATCGTCAATACATGCTCGTTCCTCGCCTCTGCAACGTCCGAGAGCATCGAGACCACGCTCGAGCTCGCCAACGAGGTTCAGGACGGCGTTCGTTCTTGCCCCATCGTCATGTGCGGCTGTGTGCCGTCGCGCTATGGCGACGACCTGCCCGATGAGCTGCCCGAGGTCGCTGCCTTTGTGAAGGCCGACGAGGAGGATGGCATCGTGGCGGTCATCGATGGCGTGCTGGGCGTCGAGCGCGAGATCGCTGCCTATATTCCGCAAGTCAAGCGCACTTTCGAGGGCGCCGTTGCTTACGTCAAGATTTCCGATGGCTGCAACCGTTTCTGCAGCTTCTGCATGATCCCCTATATTCGCGGTCGCTATCATTCGCGCAATGCCGAGAGCATTATCTCCGAGGTACGCGACCTGGTTGACGGCGGTGTGCGCGAGATCGTGCTGATCGGCCAGGACACGGGTATTTGGGGCACCGACTTTGCCGACGAAGACGTCACCGATGCCTCGCCGCGCAATCTGGCGCAGCTGCTGCGCGCCGTCGCCGAGGCCGTGCGTCCGCAGAACGTCTGGGTCCGTGTGCTCTACCTGCAGCCCGAGGGCATGACTGACGAGCTCATTGAGACCATTCGTGATACGCCCGAGGTGCTGCCCTATATCGATATCCCCGTGCAGCACTGCGACGCGCGCATCCTCAAGGCTATGCGCCGTTCTGGTTCGCGCCAGGAGCTCGAGGACCTGTTCCGCGATCTGCGTGAGCGCATCCCCGGCATCGTGATCCGTTCCACGGCCATGGTCGGCTTCCCGACCGAGACCGACGACGAGTTCCGCGACCTTATCGACTTTATGGACACCGTCGGCTTCGACTACACGAGCGTCTTTGCCTACTCGCAGGAGGAGGGCAGCCTGGCCGCCAAGATGGAGGGCCAGGTCGACGAAGAGGTCAAGCTCGAGCGCGCCCAGGAGGCCATGGACCTGGCCGAGTCGCTCGGTTTTGCTGCAACTGCCGCACATGTGGGCGAGCGCGCCCAGGTGATTGTCGACGGTATCGAAGAGACCGAGGACGGCGCCGAGCTGATCGGACATGCCTGGTTCCAGGCGCCTGATTCCGATGGCGCGGTGCATCTGGATGCCAGCGAGGCATCTGTGGGCGATATTCTGACGGTCGAGTTTACCGATAGCTTCTGCTATGAGCTTATCGGCCATGTTGTGGAGTAGGAGAGCGTCGTGGCAAACGAGAGCAATAAGGAACTGACGAGTGTTTGGACGCCCGCCAACATCGTGACGTGCGTTCGCATCGTCTTTATCCCGGTGTTCATGATTGTGTCGGCGCTTTCTCACACGAGTGTTGCCGGTACAGATTGGAGCACCTTCGACGGCCCGCTCGCCGCCGCTGCCTTCATTCTGTACGTCATCCTGTCGTGCACCGATAAGGTTGACGGCTACCTGGCGCGCTCGCGCAACGAGATTACCGACTTCGGCAAATTCTTGGACCCCATCGCCGACAAGCTGCTCGTATTCTCGGCCCTGCTGCTATTCTTGGACTTTGGTGCCGTGTCGGTTTGGTCCGTGTTCATCATCTTGTTCCGCGAGCTGCTGGTAAGCGCCCTGCGCATGGTTGCGAGTGCCGCCGGCGTGGTCGTTGCCGCCGATAAGCTTGGCAAGTACAAGACGGCGACCACGATGGTCTCCATCTGCGGTTACCTGTGCGTCTTTGCGATGGCCGGCTTGCACCTTGGCCCGCTGGCGCTGACGCTCGGCATCTACTCGGTGTCGCGCTTCCTGTACGCCGTTGCCGTTGTCCTGACCGTTATCTCGGGCGCCCAGTACTTCTGGAACTGCCGCAAGATCGTCTTTTCGGTCTAGGTTCTGGTGGGTATGACGGACTCTTTTGAGCAGATTTCCGCACATAACGAGGAGCTGGCGCGTCATATTGTCGAGCGCGCGAGCGCTCGGGGCGTGACGGTTTCGACGGCTGAGTCGCTGACAGCAGGTATGATCGCCTCGACGATTGCCGATATCCCGGGCGCCTCGGCGGTGCTGCGTGGCGGTGCGGTGACCTACTGCGATGAGATCAAGCATCGCGTTTTGGGCGTTGATCAGGAGACGCTCGACCGCTATACCGCGGTGTCGCATCAGACCGCGCGCGAGATGGCGGCGGGTTCGCTGGAGCTGTACCAGAGCGATATTGCAGTGAGCGCAACGGGTTATGCCGGCCCCGGCGGCGGCACTGAGGACGATCCGGCTGGCACTTTCTATATTGGCTGGGCGTATCGCGCGGCTGATGGGGAAGTGCCGGTCGTGGACTCTGTGCGCTGCCACTATGAGGGCGACCGTTCGTGTGTTCGTGCCCATGCGGTCGCGGAGGCATTGGGACGCATTGCCCTTGTGCTCAACTCTATGGAATAGACGTGTTTTCAGGGGCCTTAGGGCCCCTTAATTGTGGAGATAGGGACCCCTGACGAATTTAGCGTTTGCGCTGGTTATAGGTGTATTCTTGCCTTCCTTGTTCTTATTCGGCCCTTTGTGGTCAAGCATTTGGTCAGTGTTTGGTCGGCGTTTGGTTGGGTTTTGGAAAGACTGCCTGCATATGATTGGCCTGAACGGTTGACCACGAACAGCCGTTCGTTTATTATCGATACAGGTTGTTAAGAGGAGGGCTATTCATGGCCAAGAATTCAGGTCCCGTACGTACCGTTCATGCACCCACGACGGGTAAAGAGCGCGAAGAGATGATCGCCACCACCAAGGCCGAGATCGAGAAGAAGTTCGGTCAAGGCTCCATCATGAGGTATGGTGACGGCGGCCCCGAGCTTGAGGTCGAGGCCATCCCCACGGGCGCTCTGGCACTCGATGCCGCTCTGGGTATCGGCGGTGTGCCGCGCGGCCGTATCGTCGAGATTTACGGTCCTGAGTCCTCCGGTAAGACGACGCTTTCGCTCGAGATCCTGGCCGAGGCCCAGGCAATGGGTGGCGTGGTGGCATTTATCGATGCCGAGCACGCGCTCGATCCCACGTATGCCGCGCGCATTGGCGTGGATATCGACGAGGTACTGATTTCCCAGCCCGATACGGGTGAGCAGGCGCTCGAGATTGTTGACATGCTCGTGCGTTCCGGCGCCATCGATGCTATCGTCGTCGACTCCGTCGCCGCGCTTACCCCGCGTGCCGAGATCGAGGGAGAGATCGGCGATACCACGGTCGGCTTGCAAGCTCGCCTGATGAGCCAGGCGCTCCGCAAGCTTGCCGGCTCGCTGTCCAAGTCCAACACGACGTGCATCTTCATTAACCAACTGCGTGAGAAGATCGGCGTCATGTTCGGCAACCCCGAGACCACGACGGGCGGCCGCGCCCTTAAGTTCTTCTCTTCGGTGCGTATCGACATTCGCCGCATCGACAGCATTAAGCTTAAGGATGAGGTTATCGGCAACCGCGTGCGCGCCAAGGTCGTTAAGAACAAGGTGGCAGCTCCGTTCCGTTCTGCTGAGTTCGACATCATGTACGGTACGGGCATCTCTAAGGAGGGCTCGATTCTGGACATGGCTGTCGAGTGCGGCATCTGCAAGAAGATGGGCTCCTGGTTTGCCTATGGCGAGGACAAGCTCGGCAACGGTCGCGAGGCCGCCAAGGCGTTCCTGCGCGAACACCCCGATTGCGCCGACGAGATTGAGCATAAGGTCCGCCTTGCCTGCGGGCTTGAGTTTGATGACGATGCTCCGTCCGAGGTCGAGCTGACCGATCAGCCTGCGCCTGAGGAGTTTGACGAGCTTTACGCCATCGATGGTTCCGCCATGCTCGATGATGACGACGAGTAGCGGTTACGCTCATGTCGTATACGGTGACCGAGGCCACGGTCGTTTTTCCCGATAAGAAGGCGGCCTCCTCGTTCTCGAGCGGGTATGCGTCCAAAAAGCCTTGCGCACATATCGATTGTGAGCTTGAGGGCGGTTTTGAGCGGTCCATTTGGATTCCCGTGCGGGTCGCGCGCCTGTATGTCAAAAATCGCCCCGATCTTCCCTGTGATTGGGATAACTTTCGTGAAGCGGTGCAGCTCATCGAGCGTAAATGTGCACTTACCATGGTGACCGAGATGCTATCGCGACGCGACCATGCGACGGGTGAGGTCTGTGACAAGTTGGCACGCTACGGCTTTCGCCAGCCCGCGATCGATTTCGCCGTCGAGCGCGCCACCGAGTATCGCTTTTTAGACGAGAACCGCTTTTGCTCGTACTTTATCGAGGAACGCAAGCGGCGCGGTTGGGGACAGCGTAAAATCGAGACCGAGCTCAAGCGCCGTCATGTCGTGCTCGATGATATTCCCGGTTATCCGGAGGATTATTTTGCCGTCGAAGACGATTTGGCGCGTGCGTCAGCCCTGCTCGCCAAGCGGCGTGTTCCAGAGACGCGCGGATTCGAAAAACTGGTTCGGTTTTTGATGGGCAAGGGCTTCTCGTATCACATCGCCGCCGATGCCGTTAAGGCACGTCTCGATGCCGAACGTGAGGAATGTGCGGTTTAGGCGTATGCGTTTTGTGGCCCTGCCGTTCACCGCGTTTTAGCCGCCGTGCTGGGGCCATTTATTTGACAGTTGTTGTGGTTCAACGTACGATAAACACTGTCATTTGCTTTGTGATATGTGCTCATCTGTGATGAGTTTGTTTATATGTTTATCTGTATCCGACCCGCATAAGCTGCGCCCATATTACTCAAATGTCGCGAGCCGTTCGTAAGGACGGTTCGCTTTGTTGTGTAACGAATCCATAAAAAGGAGTGAGCATGCCTATCATCGCAGCGCTCGTTGGCATCATTTTGGGTGCCATCGCCGCCATTGCCTACATGCGCACCGCCAAGCAGGGTAGTCTTCACGAGGCCGACGAAAAAATCCAGTCGGCACACGCACAGGCTGAGTCCCTGATCGGTGATGCTAAGCGTCAGGCCGAGACCCTCAAAAAAGAGGCTCTGCTCGAGGCTAAAGAGGAGATCATCAAGAACAAGCAGGCCGCTGAGGCCGAGGACAAGCAGCGTAAGAACGAGATTCGTACGCTCGAGAACCGCGTGATTCAGCGCGAGGAATCCCTCGATCGCCGCAACGACGCGCTTGACAAGCGCGAGCATCAGCTGTCCAGCCAGGCCGGTCAGGTCGAGAAGCGCTCCCGTGAGCTCGAGGAGCTCTGCGCAAAGCAGACCTCCGAGCTCGAGCGTATCGCCGACCTTACCCGCGAGGACGCCCACAAGGAGCTCCTCGATAAGGTTCGCGGCGAGGTCACCCACGAGGCCGCCACGATCATTCGCGAGTCCGAGCAGCAGGTTCGCGCCGAGTGCCACAAGACCGCCCAGGAGATTCTGTCTCTGGCGATTCAGCGCTGCGCTGCCGACCACACTGCCGAGGTCACCGTTACCTCCGTGCACATTCCCTCTGATGACCTCAAGGGCCGTATCATCGGTCGCGAGGGTCGCAACATCCGGACCTTCGAGCAGGTTTCCGGCGTCAACCTCGTGATCGACGACACGCCCGAGACCGTCGTTCTTTCGAGCTTCGACCCGGTCCGTCGTGATACCGCCCGTGTCGCCCTCGAGAACCTCATCGCCGACGGCCGCATTCACCCTGCCCGTATCGAGGAGATGTATCACAAGGCCGCCGACCTGGTTCAGCAGCGCGTGCGCGAGGCTGGCGAGCAGGCTGCCTTCGATACCGGCATCCACGACCTGCACCCCGAGATCGTCAAGACCCTTGGTGCCCTGCGCTACCGTACCTCGTTTGGTCAGAACGTGCTTCAGCACTCCCTCGAGGTCTCTGATCTGTGCGGCGTGATGGCTTCCGAGCTTGGCCTGGACGTTGTGACTGCCAAGCGCGCCGGCCTGCTGCACGACCTGGGCAAGGCAATCGACCATGACGTCGAGGGCCCGCATGCCGTCATCGGCGCCGAGCTGGCCCGCCGTTATGGCGAGAAGCCCGTTATCGTCCACGCTATCGAGGCTCACCATGCCGATGTCGACCCCAACACGGTGCTCGATGTCCTGGTGCAGGCCGCCGATGCTGTCTCTGCCTCTCGCCCCGGTGCCCGTCGCGAGTCTGCCGAGAACTACATCAAGCGTCTTGAGAAGCTCGAGGAGATCGCCAACTCCCATGACGGCGTCGAGCGCACCTATGCCATGCAGGCTGGTCGCGAGGTCCACGTCATGGTTCAGCCGGACAAGATCTCCGATGCCCAGTCCACGGTCCTGGCTCACGATATCGCCCATCAGATCGAGGAAGAGATGGAGTATCCCGGTCAGGTGCGCGTCGTCGTGATTCGCGAGAGCCGCGCTGTCGATATCGCTAAATAACATGAGCGACGCGAACGAGCTCATCTCATTTATCGCGTCGATGTCGGGGGAGGGCAACCTTCGCGTCGAGGAGAACCTTGGCGAGGGGTATGTCCGCCTCCGCGTTTCGGAGGCCGAGCGGCGCCAGGCAAAGCACGACATTCAGCATGTCGAGGATATCGTCATCGAAATGCTCCGTAATGCTCGCGATGCCGGCGCCGACAAGGTCTATCTCGCCACGACCAAGGAAGACGGCGTCCGCACGCTTGTCTTTCTGGATAACGGTTCGGGCGTTCCGCAGGATATGCAAGAGCGAATCTTTGATGCCCGCGTTACCTCCAAGCTCGAGAGCATGAAGATGGACCGTTGGGGCGTTCACGGTCGTGGCATGGCATTGTTTTCGATCAAGCAGAACACCGACGAGGCCCGTGTGGTCACGTCCGGCGTCGATCTTGGTTCAGCCTTTAAGGTGAGCGTCGCGGCCGACCGCCTCAGTGAGCGTGCCGATCAGTCCAGCTGGCCCCAGGCCGTCAAGGATGAGGACGGACGTTATGTCTGTGCTCGCGGTCCGCATAATATTATTCGCGCTGCTTGTGAGTTTGCGCTCGAGGAGTTGCGTGGTTGCGATGTCTATCTTGGTTCTCCGTCCGAGATTGCCGCGACCCTTTATGCTCAGGCGTCAAGCCGGCTTGATACGTCTCGTCTCCTGTTCATTGATGACGAGAGCGAGCTTCCGGTTGTCGATCGTTTAGGCCTTGCTTCTGATGCCGAGGACTTTATCCGTATCTGTTCGGGTTTGGGTCTTGAGATGTCCGAGCGCACGGCCCATCGCATTTTGGCAGGGCAGATTAAGCCTGTTCGCGGTGTGACCGCGCGTCTGCTGCGCGAGCGCGACTCGTCCTCGCATGCGCCGGCTCCTGTCGATCTCGCGAAGGATCGTCGCGGGCTACGTATTGCTAAGGATGACATGGCACAGTTTTCGCGTGCTGTGGAGCGCGATTTTAATGACCTTGCTGCCCGGTACTATCTCAACCTTTGCGGCGACCCAAAGATTCGCGTTTCGCGTGATCGAATCACCGTGACCTTTGATCTTGCCAAAGAGGAATAGTGCCTTTACCGAGTCCACTCGGTACGATACAGTTATTGCAGTTAAAACGTACTTTTAAATGCAGGAGTTTCTTCATGGATTGCCTGAAGGTATCAAGCAAATCATCGCCCGCGTCCGTTGCCGGCGCCATCGCCGGCATGGTCAAGGATGGTGTACCCGTCAACATCCAGTGTGTCGGCGCCGGTGCTGTCAACCAGGCTATTAAGGCCGTTGCTATCGCGCGCGGTTTTTTGATTCCAACCGGTTTTGATATTTCCTGCGCGCCCGTGTTCTCCGACATCCTCATTAACGGGGAGTCGCGCACGGCCATCCGCCTTTCTATCTACGTTCACCAGATCAATCGAGCTGCTATGGATAACGTCGTCATGGATGATGTTAAGCCTGTGGCATAGCTTCTGATTGTCTCGTTTTGCTCCCCATCGTTAGGACTTATGCACATGGACCAGCGTTCCGTACGCGATATTCTTGCCGGTAAAACCTACTTTATCCGCACCTTTGGCTGCCAGATGAATCAGCACGATTCCGAGCGCGTGAGCGGTCTGCTTGATTCGTATGGCTGCCTCATGGCGCTCGATCCCGCGCATGCCGATATCGTTGTCTTCATGACGTGCTGCGTGCGCGAGGCCGCCGATACTCGCCTGTACGGTCAGTGCAATTCCTGCAAAAGCCTGCCGTCTTCGCCTTCGGGCAAGCGCGTGGTTGCCGTTGGTGGCTGCATCGCGCAGCGCGATGGCGAGGGCCTGCTCACCAACGTCGATAACGTCAATGTCATCTTTGGCACGCATTCCATCGCGCATGTGGCCGAGCTCATTGCCGAGGCGTTCCTTGATGGCAAGCGTCATATCCGTACCAATGAGCATGAGGATACGGATGCCATGAGCATGCCGTGGCATCGCGAGACTCAGTATCACGCCTGGGTGCCCATCATGACGGGCTGCAATAATTTCTGCACCTATTGCATCGTGCCGTACGTGCGTGGTCGCGAAAAGAGCCGCCCCTTCGAGGAGATTGTCGACGAGGTGACCGGTTTGGTACGCCAGGGCGTGCGTGAGATTACGCTGTTGGGCCAAAACGTTAACTCATATGGTCGCGATCTGTTTGGCAAGCCGCGTTTTGCCGATTTGCTGCGTGCCGTGGGCGATACGGGCGTGGAGCGCATCTTCTTTACGTCTTCGCATCCCAAGGATCTGCTGCCCGAGACCATCGACGCCATGGCCGAGACGCCTGCCGTTATGCCGCAGCTTCACCTGGCCGTCCAGTCAGGTTCGACGCGGATCCTCAAAGAGATGAATCGCCGTTATACACGCGAGGACTATCTGGGCCTGGTCGATCGCATTCGCAACCGCATGCCCGATATCGCGCTCTCGACCGACATTATCGTTGGCTTCCCGGGCGAGACTGAAGAAGACTTTGAGCAGACGCTCTCGCTTGCCGAGACGGTCCGCTATGCTCAGGCCTATACCTTCATCTATTCCAAGCGTGCCGGTACCCCGGCCGCCGAGATTGACGATCCTACGCCGCATGAGGTTATTCTCGAGCGTTTCAACCGCCTGGTTAAGGTTATCGAGACCACGGCACACGAGTATAACCAGGGTGAGCTTCATACTGTGGTTCCGGCGCTCATTGAGGGAACGAGTAAAAAGAACGACGCGGTCCTGCTGGGCAAGAGTCCCAAGAATCAGACCGTGCATGCGCCTATCCCCGAGGGGTACAGTATCGATCAGCTTGTTGGCAAGATCGTTGATGTTGACGTTGACATTGCCAAGACCTGGTATTTGTCCGGCTCCGTTGTGGGCGAGCCGCGCTAATGATTGCTCCCGGGGCAGGTCTTTCCGCCGTTGCGATCGTCGGTCCGACGGCGGTTGGTAAGAGTGATGTTGCCGACCGTTTGGCAGCTCGTCTTTCGTCCGAAGTGCTGTCGTGCGATGCGATGCAAATCTATCGCGGCATGGACATCGGTACCGCAAAGATGGCGCCCGATGAGTGCACGGCGCCGCTGCGTCTCGTTGACATTGTAGAGCCGGGTGTGGCATATTCTGCTGCGCTTTATCAGGCTGACGCTCGCGCGCATGTTGAACGTCTCCTTGGTTCGGGTTGCCTGCCGGTTTTTTGCGGAGGTACGGGGCTGTATCTCAAGGCCGCCCTCGATGAGATGGACTTTCCCTCGGGTGAACTTGAGGACGATCGTCGTGCGGGCTATCAGGAGCTTGCCGAGCGTATTGGCGAGGAAGAACTGCATGCCTTGCTTGCCGAGCGCGATCCAGAATCGGCTGCTGTTATTCATCCCCATAACGTGCGCCGTGTGATTCGTGCGCTCGAGATGCATGATGAAGGTATCTCCTATGCACAGAAAAAAAGTCAGTTTAGTGTTCCGCGCGAGCATTATCATGCGCTGTGGTTTGGCCTGACCCGTAATCGCGAGGTGCTCTACGAGCGCATTAACCTGCGCGTCAATCTGATGTTTGAGCAGGGTCTTGTTGATGAGGTCCGCGGTCTTATGGACCAGGGGCTGGGAGATGCCCTGACGTCGATGCAGGCAATTGGTTATAAAGAGATCATCGATGCTTTCAATGGCATGATGAGCATGGATGAGGCCCGCGAACTCATTAAGATGCGTTCGCGTCGTTATGCCAAGCGTCAGCTTTCGTGGTTTAAGCGCGATGACCGTATCGTGTGGTTTGATATGGATGAATGTACGATCGATGAGGTCGTTGAGGATATCCTGCATCGTATTGAGGCTGCCTAATGGCCCGTTTCCCCCTTGTTCCCACGGCACCCGAGCCCGAGCGTGCCATTTTAGTTGGTGTTGAGTGGCGCGACAATGCATGGCCGCTCGATCGCTCGCTTGATGAGCTGGAGCGTCTTGCCCACACAGCTGGTGCTCAGTGCGTGGCACGCTTGTCGCAGCGTTTGGTAAAGCCGTATCCTAAATCGTTTATCGGTTCCGGCAAGGTAGAAGAGCTGTGCGGCCTGGTGCATCGCATGGATGCCGATGTCGTTATTTTTGACGACGACCTGACGCCCTCGCAGCAATCCTATTTGGAGAAAGCTGTGGGCGAGCCGGTAAAGATTATCGATCGTACAGCACTGATCCTGGATATCTTTGGCCTGCATGCTCAGACGCGTGAGGGACGCCTGCAGGTACAGCTGGCACAGCTTCAATATTTGTTGCCTCGCCTGCGTGGCATGTGGAGCCATCTCGCCAAGGAGCAGACGCGCGGCGGCATCGGCTCACGTTTTGGTCAGGGCGAAAGTCAGCTCGAGGTCGACCGTCGCCTTATTCGTAATAAGATCGCTGCGCTTCGTCGTGAGCTCAAGCAGGTTGAACAGCGTCGCGATGTTCAATCCAAGAGTCGCATTGAGTCACCGGCGTTTCGCGTCGCGTTGGCCGGTTATACCAATGCCGGTAAATCGACGTTGCTCAATCGTCTGACCGGCTCTACGGTACTTTCGCAGGACAAGCTGTTTGCTACGCTCGACCCGACGACGCGTTCGTATCGTCTGCCCGGCGGTCGCGGCATGACGATTACCGATACCGTCGGCTTTATTCAAAAGCTGCCGCATGGTCTGGTCGATGCCTTTAAATCGACGCTGTCCGAGGTTTTGGGTGCCGATCTAATTCTCAAAGTCGTAGATGCGTCTGACGAGGACTATGAGCGGCAGCTGGAGGCCGTCGACCGCGTGCTTGATGAGATCGGCGCCGGAGAGCGTTTAACGCTGACCGTATTCAATAAAATCGATCTTCTCGATAGCGTCGATCGATTGAGTTTCCGTCGTCGCTATCCGGAGGCCGTTCTGTTCTCGGCCCAAACGGGCGAGGGGCTCGACGATCTCGTCGACCGGATTGCTCGCGAGGCAGCTGCCACCGATGTGTTGCTCTCCGCTGATATCCCGTATCGCGAGGGCGCTCTCATCACGCTGGTGCATGAGCAGGGAACCCTTCTGCATGAGGAATATCTCGAGGACGGCGTTCGCATTGTGGCGAAGTTGCCGGCTCGTATTGCACCGCGGCTCGAGCGCTATCGTACGGAATAAACGATTTCTAGCACGCCTAGAATGACTGGCTGATGGAGCAGGTAGAACGGTAAGGCATGCCGACCCAGGACTGCGAGCGCCGGGATAGGATTGGCGTATGCCCATGCTGGCGCTTCGAGACTTGATGCTTGTGCTGCCTGGGCAGCAAAAAAGCCGGTAAGGTACATAAAGACAAACGGTATGAGCGGATAGTAATCTCCCGAAACAAAACCCGGGCCTGGGAATCCAAGCCATGCCAGGTAGGGGAGTGGGTAGACCGCCTTTGGAATGCCCCAGGTTAGGGCAAAAAGAACAAGGCACGCTGCGATGCCCCATGAGCCCGGTAATTTTTGGAGTAACGGACGGGTGAACGCAACCACCGCGGTGCACACCGCCATGCAATAAATGATGCCAAAGTTCACTGAATCGTCGACCGATACGAGCGTTGTTGCGATCCAGACGACCAAAGCTGCGGCAGCGTACTTAGCCGCTCGTTTGGCATTGTTGCGTGAGAGCGTGCACATCCAACCCGCGATAAACAAAAATACCCAGCTGATGCTGGCTCGCCAGACGTCTTGAAAGACAGTCTGGGTAAACCAAGGCATATCCCAGCCGTACAGGTAGGCGAGATCATAGCAAGCGTGAAAACCTGCCATAGAAATCATCGTAAACCCGCGGACGGTATCAAAGATGGTTATGCGTTTTTGCATTACGAGAACCGGCGCATCAAGCCGACGACTTTGCCCAGGATAACGGGATTCGTTGCATAGATAGGTTCCATGGTGTCGTTCTCGGGCTGCAAGCGCACACGCCCCTGCTCCTTGTAGAACGTCTTGACGGTCGCCGAACCATCAATCATGGCCACGACAATTTCGCCGTTCATGGCACTCTTTTGTTCACGGACGATGATGTAATCGCCATTGAAGATGCCGACATTGATCATTGAGCTCCCATGCACCTCAAGGATAAAGGAACCCTGATCAGTGGCGATTTCGGTCGGGATAGTAAACGTGTCTTCGATATTCTGCTCGGCCAGAATGGGAATCCCAGCCGCGACGCGACCAACGAGCGGTAGCGAGACCGTTCCGCGAGGTGCGGTGGGCTCGTCAGATTTGGAAATTGAGACAGAGGAACCATCCTCGTTAAAGAGTTCCAGGGCGCGCGGTTTGGTGGCATCGCGCTTGAGTAGCCCGCGCGCCTCCAGGGCAGAGAGATGGGCGTGCACGGTGCTGGGGGAGGAAAGGCCCACGGCAGAAGCCATCTCGCGCACGCTGGGCGGATAACCCTTCTCCTGCTGATATTCCTTGATGAAGTCGTAAATTTGCTGCTGACGCTTGGTAATTTTGCGAGCCATCAGGGCATCCTCTCTACCCATGTCAAACAAATGTTCGAATTTTGCTTGACAGGAACAACTGTTCGAAGATAATAATAACCGAACATTCGTTCTCGCGCTAGACATTTTTGTCCGCGCGGCTTGATAAAACTGTTCTCAGCAAAACACGCGAGAGGAGAACATGATGAACGTAACGAATATGGTCCAGGGAAACCTCGCCCTTAAGCTCGAGACGCCTGCAGAACCCACTTTTACGGTTGTTCAGGGTGGCCGCTCCGGCTTTCGGCCTTTGACCGTAAAGCCTGCGCGCAATCAGCAGGCTGTAGTCGCGCCGGCCCGCGTTGCCCTGAGGGTTCCGACGATTGTCGCCGTCGCCGTTGCGCTTACGCTCTTCTTTGTCCTCGCTATGTCGGTCTTTAGCGCTCGTCACGCCGCGTATGCCGAGTCCGTTTCCAACATTACCTACGAGACCATTCGCGTTCAGCCTGGCGATTCTCTTTGGTCGCTTGCCGAAGAATATCCAATCGAAGGCCTTTCCACGCAAGAAACTTCCGACATGATCCGTAGCGTCAATCATCTGGAGCGTGGTTCGCTCGCCGCCGGTGCGCATCTTAAGGTTCCTGCTCGTTCGTAATCATTATCGCGCTGCGCATGGTACCCTTGTTATCGTTTAAGAGGAGGTACCATGCGCTGTCCCAAATGCGGCAAGGCACATACCCGCGTCGTTGATTCCCGTATGCAGGAGTCAAATAACACCATTAAGCGCCGTCGCGAATGTTGCTCGTGTAACTACCGCTTTACAACGTTCGAGCGATGCGAGGACCCTATCGAGGTCATTAAGTCAGACGGAACCAAGCAGCGGTTCGATCGCAATAAGCTGCTCGTCGGCTTGATGCGAGCCACTATCAAGCGCGATATCGACACTAAGAAGCTCAATGAGATTATCGATGACATCGAGGTCGAGCTGCGCTCTCGCACGCTGACGGCCGTCACGTCCCATGAGTTGGGTGACATGGTGCTCAAGCGCTTGGCCAAGATCGACAAGGTGGCCTACATCCGTTTTGCCTCGGTCTACCGTGATTTCAAAGACGTCGATGAGTTTCTGCAAGAGCTCGACAAGCTAAGGTGATTCCATGTCCAACATTACCGTCAACATAAAGCGTCTCGACCCCACCGTCGAGCTTCCCAAATACGCCCATCCCACCGATGCCGGCTTGGATTTGCGCTCCAACGAGGACTGCGTCCTGAAGCCCTTCGAACGCCGTCTGGTCTCTACGGGGCTGGCCATCGCCCTGCCCGATGGCTACGCCGGCTTCGTTCAGCCCCGCAGCGGCTTGGCCATCAAGCAGGGCCTGTCTATAGTCAACACGCCGGGCCTCATCGACGCCCACTACCGAGGAGAACTCAAGGTTATCCTCATCAACCTGGATCCCACCAACGACATCCAAATCAACAAAGGCGACCGCATAGCCCAACTCGTCATCCAAGAAGTCCCCACGGTCAATCTCATAGAAGTAGAAGAACTAGACGAAACCGACCGAGGCAAAGGAGGCTTCGGCTCCAGCGGCATCGCCTAGGGCGCTCGTATCCCTCCCGCCCGGGGCTTACCTATATCATTCCATGCGCAAACATTCTCGCGTCGCTTCGCTCGCTGCGAAACTGCGCGTGGAACGATATGTGTGAGAGGCAGGCGGGCGGCTACTCGCTTGAAAAAATATTTACATTCTAGTAAGCCAATGCGACAAAGGAACAATCCCTTTGTCGCATTGGCTTACTGTATTTAGATTTTCCGGTTGGTACCGTCAAGATTCTTTCGCAAATTGATCGAGGCGGCCTCGGCCCCGCCTTGC
>OGXQ01001036.1_pt1 | contig 21803 bp, 19 predicted proteins | sample 1576291 | NCBI WGS metagenome assembly OGXQ01 (sample SAMEA3541575, study PRJEB24748) | human gut metagenome | biome: human gut; feature: human-associated habitat; material: faeces | place: China | collected 2012 | reverse complement strand
AACAACATTTCCGTTCTCATCCTGCGTAAACTCATCAAACAAGTCTTTCTCCGTATATCTCTTCCGATACTCTTCTTCCGTTCCAAAATCCTCGGGAATAGCGAAAGTAGGCATGATAGGCGCGTGGTCAATAGAATAATATTCCACTTTGTCCAGAATCTCCAACGTATTGGAAAGCGCTTCGGGAACATCCGCAAAGAGTTCGTTCATCTCCGCCTTGGTTTTCATCCATTCCTGCTTGGTATAGAGCATACGGCTCGGATCGTCCAAATCCTTGCCCGTACTCAGACAGATAAGGCGGTCGTGCGCCTCGGCATTCTCTTCGTCCACAAAATGGACGTCATTGGAACAAATCACCTTTATGCCATACTTCTTGGCATATTCCAGCAGTTTGGCATTGGCCTTCTGCTGCAAAGGATAAGCCTCGTGGTTGGCGCGGGGGACAGTTGCCTTGTGGCGCTGCAACTCCAGATAGAAATCATCTCCAAAAAGATTCTTATACCAGCGGACAGCCTCTTCGGCCTCATCCAATTGGTCGTTGATAATCTTTTTAGGGATCTCGCCGCCGATACAGGCAGAGCAGACAATCAGTCCTTCGTGGTACTTCTCCAGTTCATTGCGGTCGGTACGCGGACGCATATAGTAGCCCATAGTCCATGCGCGGGACACCAGCTTTATAAGGTTGTGATACCCCTTTTCGTTCTTAGCCAGCACAATCAGGTGATAACCGCTTTGATCGGGTTTGCCTTCTTTCTTGTCCATCGTGCGGCGCGCCACATACATCTCGCAGCCGATAATGGGCTTGAACAGCTTATTCTCGGCCTCCGCTATTTTCTCCTTGCAAGCCGCTATCTCCGCTTCCTTATCTTCACATGCTATCTCACCGCTCTCTATGCCTGCAATACGCTTCTTCAGGTCTTTTATTTCCCCTTTCGGACCACCGTTCTTTTTGTTAACATAGTTGGTGAACTCTTTGATGCCAAACATGTTGCCATGGTCGGTTACGGCAATCCCCTTCATTCCATCCTTCATCGCTTTGTCCACCAAGCGGCTCACGCTGGCCTGACCATCGAGAAGAGAATATTGGGTATGGACGTGTAAATGAACAAAATCCTGCATAAATATATCCTTTCTATAAGTGAGCATAAAGGTACGACCTATGCGATATCTAACAAAAATATTCCTCAAAAAGTTATCAACACCTGTAATTCTATGACTAAATTCTTGTTAGATTTTCAAAATAAGCCTATTTTTGCAGATAATTTGCATCAGAAAGAATAAAACAAGATACATGGGTCGACTTAAAAAATTAAAAAAAATACGCATTCACCGCGAAGGGACACATACATTGGCCGGCAGTCTATTGTTGATACTCGCCGTAAACGCCGGACTCTACTTCGGCTTGGAGTGCAAGATTCCTTTCTACGTAGCGGCAGTTATCAGCCTTGTAGTTTATGGCATCTTAGTGAACTTCTTCCGTTGCCCTATACGTTTGTTCGGCCAGGAAGACACCGAGAAAATTGTAGTAGCTCCCGCTGACGGGAAAATTGTGGTGGTAGAGGAAGTTGAAGAAACCGAATATTTCCATGACCGGCGCATCATGGTTTCCATATTTATGAGTTTGGTTAATGTGCACGCCAATTGGTATCCCGTAGACGGGACCGTTAAGCTGGTGTCTCACCAGAACGGTAAGTTCATGAAAGCCTGGTTACCTAAAGCAAGCACTGACAACGAACGCTCCACCGTAGTTATCGAAACTCCCGAAGGAGTGGAAATCATGGCACGCCAGATTGCCGGAGCCATGGCACGCCGCATCGTCACCTACGCCGAACCGGGTGAAGAATGTTATATCGACGAACACATGGGATTCATCAAGTTCGGTTCCCGCGTGGATGTATTCCTCCCACTGGGTACGGAAGTTCTCGTAAAACTCGGACAACTGACCACCGGTAATCAAACCGTCATAGCAAAACTTAAATAACAATGGCAAATTGCATCACCCGTTCTATTCCTAACACCTTAACCTGTCTGAACTTATTCTCCGGGTGTATCGCTTGTATCATGGCTTTTGAAGCCAATTATAACCTGGCCCTTCTGTTCATCATCCTCAGCGCCGTATTCGACTTTTTCGACGGCATGATGGCACGTCTGCTGGATGCTCACTCTCCCATCGGAAAGGATTTGGACTCTTTGGCCGATGATGTCAGTTTCGGCGTAGCGCCTTCACTAGTGGTATTTTCTTTGTTCAAGGAGATGCATTATCCGGCATCTATGGAGTTCATGGCTGCTTATATGCCCTATGCCTCATTTCTCATTTCCGTATTCTCGGCACTGCGTCTGGCAAAGTTCAATAACGACACCCGCCAGACAAGCTCTTTCATTGGAGTTCCGGTTCCTGCCAATGCTCTTTTTTGGGCATCATTGGCTGCCGGGATGCACCCTATGCTTATATCCGACAGTTTCAATCCTCTTTACCTGTTAATGTTGGTTTGCCTGTTTTCATGGCTGCTGGTGTCGGAAATACCCATGTTCTCATTGAAGTTCAAGAATCTCTCATGGAAAGACAACAAAATAAGTTTCATTTTCCTGATTGTCTGCATCCCACTTCTTGTTTTTTTAAAGGTCAGCGGCTTTGCAGCGGTGATCGTATGGTACATCGTGCTTTCACTTTTAACGGGAAAAAGTAAGTAAACATTTTCTTGGCACAGTTGTTGTACTATCGTTCGATGAAAACGAACACATAAAAAGACATTAGCCCATGTTTCATTTTTTAGGTTTCTTATTTATCATCCTCATAGCTATCCTGTTCATCGGGCTTAGCATCATAGGTACTGTCATCCGGAGTGTCTTCGGACTGGGCGGACGCCGTTCATCAAACACATACCGTAATGAAAACGGGAACTATCAATCTGGAAAGGGATATTCGTTCAATGACAAGCAGCAATCCGCCTCCTCCCATGAAGAGGCTGCACACAAAGAAAAGACCTCCCCACACTCCAACCCACGCAAAAAGCTCTTCTCGCAAGATGAAGGAGAATACGTGGAATTTGAAGAAATCAAAGATTAACGGCGTTTGCCGGCAAAGAAATTTTTCATTAATGCAGCGCACTCATCTCCCAGCACGCCTTTTACGACTACGGTTTTAGGATGCAGAGCGTGCGGCGCATAACGTTGGTATCCCCGTTTTTCATCTTCCGCGCCAAACACCAGACGCCCCGTTTGCGCCCAGGCAATGGCACCGGCACACATCACACAAGGTTCTACGGTGACATAAAGGGTACACTCGTTCAGATACTTGCCGCCAAGAGTAGAGGCAGCGGCAGTAATGGCCTGCATTTCAGCATGGGCAGTGACATCAGTCAGAGTTTCCGTCAAGTTATGGGCGCGGGCAATAACGCGGTCCTTACAAACAACCACCGCCCCTACGGGTACTTCACCGCGGTCTCCCGCCTTTTGAGCCTCAAGAAGCGCCTGCTTCATATAATAATTATCGTCCACTCCGATTTCCGTCTTTGCAATTCGTAATTTATAATTAATTCTCCTTCCTCACCTTCGCATGTCATGTTCGCCGAACAAGGTAGGATAGTCTTCCTCCATATTCTTATGGATAAACATGAGAATAGTCTCCCTCAGCCAGCGTGATTTGTTCGTTATCTTGTACTTCTCCAGATAACGGTCCACGATCCGCAGCTCTTCTTCGCTCATCAGGCATACCATGCGCTGCTCGCGTTTTGGCTCTTCGGGTGTTGCTTTCGCACACGTTTTGTCTCTCTTTCTCATATTTCTTTGCAAATTTAGTTTTACTTCTGTAAAAACAAAGCAGAAAAAACGTATTTTTGTACTGAAAGAAAGAAAATCGTACAATGGCAACACACAATGCGCTGGGCAAAGCAGGAGAAGATGCGGCAGCAGCCTATCTGGAACGCAACGGATATGCGATACGACACCGGAACTGGCGGAAAAACCATCTGGAACTGGACATCGTTGCCACTAAAGACAACGAAGTGGTCATCGTAGAAGTAAAGACCCGGAGCAATACGCAGTACATCGAGCCCCAAGACGCCGTCGACCGGCAGAAAATACGCCGGACCGTCATAGCCGCCGATGCCTACATGAAGCATTTCTGTATTGATGCCCCCGTACGTTTCGACATCATTACAGTAGTGGGTGACACAGGCACCTTCAAGATAGGTCATATCAAAGAAGCCTTTTACCCACCTGTTTTTTAAGAACCCTAATACTTGAAATACAATGGATATAGAAGCAGCCCGCGAATATTGCCTCAGCAAAAAAGCAACAACCGAAGACACTCCTTTCGGTGAGGATGTTCTCGTCATCCGGGTAATGGGAAAGATGTTCTTATGCATCAACCTCAACACCCCGGACCGCATCACCATGAAATGCGACCCCGAATATGCACTGGAACTGCGTGAACGTTACAATGCCATTGAAGGAGCCTGGCATTTCAACAAGAAGTATTGGAATCAGGTATTCCTTGACGGAGACGCAGATGACAGACTGATAAAGCACCTGATGGACCATTCTTATGAAGAAGTAATAAAGAAATTCACCAAAAAAATGCGCAATGAATATGAAGCCCTGCCCTGAAACATTTCCTTATCCGCTGATTGTGCTGGACGAAACAGACTCGACCAACCGGTATATCAGCCAACTATGCAACAACCCGCAAAAGGCTGTTGCCGAACTTACTACGGTTTCGGCTGAATTCCAGACAGCAGGTAAAGGTCAGCGCGGCAACAGCTGGGAAGCGGAAAAAGAAAAGAACCTGCTTTTCAGCTTTGTGCTCTACCCTACCTTTCTGGAGGCACGCTGCCAGTTCATTCTATCGCAGATCATTTCTTTATCCATCAAAGAGGAGCTGGACAGGTGGTCGGACGAAATCACGGTAAAGTGGCCCAACGATATTTATTGGAGGGACAAGAAGATATGCGGCATACTGATAGAGAATGACCTTTCCGGACATTTCATCGGACGCTGCATCTCAGGCGTCGGAATCAATATCAATCAGAAGGAATTCCACAGCGATGCTCCAAATCCTGTATCCCTGAAACAAATTACCGGAAAAGAGCATAACCGCCATGAAATACTGGCGCACATACTGAAGCGGGTGCAAATCTACTACAACGGTCTGCAAACAGAAGAGCGCAACACCTATGCCGCCGAAATATCAGCCCGCTATGCCCGCGCCCTTTTCCGCCGCCGGGGATTCCATCTTTACGAAGATGCCAACGGCAAGTTTTCCGCCCGCCTGCTGCGCGTGGAACAAGACGGACGTTTTGTCCTGGAAGACGAGAACGGGAAAGAAAGGGAGTATTTATTTAAAGAGGTGCAATATATACTTTAAAAGTAGAAAACCTGATGAACTGAAATAAAACAATATTTTTGCCAAAGATGTTTTAGACAAGAAAGATTCAGCTATGAAAAGACAATTATTATTTTTAATCTCCACATTCTGCCTCATCCTCTATAGTTGTGACGATTCTGAAAATGATTCTTTAAAAGTATCACAATCATCGTTCAACAATATCAGTTGTGACGGAACGACGTTGGAAGTAGATGTTATCAGTAGCTCGGATTGGACCGTATCCAAAACTGCAAAATGGTGCACTGTCACTCCGGCAAAAGGTTCGGGCAATCAAAAGCTCACATTAGAAATAGAGGCAAACTTAGAGGAAACCACGAGGAATGCAACAATCACAATAACTCCTTCGAACGGCGGCATAAGTCAGGCTATCAAAATTACCCAGAATGGTATTACCGCTTCTTTCAATCCCGAAACATATCATTACTCCCGGTTATTTTCCATGTGCTCTATCACGACAAAAACGATAAGAACCAATATGTCGAGGTTGGGAGATTATCCGAAATTCTAAAGAGAGTGAACGAACTTTACCGGAATGCAGGAGCCAACAGTGCAAATATGAACCTGGAATTTGTACTTGCCACAGAAGACCCTAAGGGGAAAACATTGCCTGAACCGGGTGTGGAACGCATCGAATGGAATACTGCCGCCATTGATATCAATGATTTCATGTTCAGCAACAACCGAACTTACAACTACCTGATTTGGGAACCAAACGACTATATCAATATAATGGTATACAAATTTACGGATGCTGACGTAATGGGAGTGTCTCATTTTCCATATTCTCCTACAAAAAATCCTTTACCGGGTACCGAAACCGATTCTCGATTCCTGACTGGAGATAATCTCAAGTACGCTTATTGCGTATCCATCAACAATTCTTATATTTACGAGAAGTCCACTACCGCAATACCCAATCAGAACGACATGGCTATTACGTTAGCCCATGAACTGGGACATTATTTAGGTTTATACCACGTATTCTCCGAATCGGAGGAGGAGGATGTCGATGTTTGCGCGGATACAGATTATTGTACAGACACCTATACTTACGACCGAAAAGCCTACGAGACATGGGTAAAAGCACTGGTTGAACAAAACGGACCCATCTCTTTTGAAGATCTTGCCCACCGCCATGACTGTGTACAGAATATAGACTTTACTTCACGAAATATCATGGATTACGCTTACAGTTATCTGAATGAGTTCACCGCCCAACAGAAAGCGAGAGTACGCCATATCCTTACTTACAGTCCACTTATACCGGGACCGAAGAAAGGGTTGACAAGCACACGTGCAACCTATGACGGCCCACTGGATTTACCTATCCGCGTGATGAAATAAGATATGAAGCAATAATAGAAAAAAATGGAACCGGTTATTTCAGTTCCAGTTCCATTTTTTTAATCTTGTCCAGCGTCTTCCCTGCCTCTGTGGACGGGAAGAGTTGGAGAACTTTCTGCAAATAGCCCTTGGCTTTGCCATACCCGTTGGAAAACACGTCCGACAATCCGTTGCGGTAATGGGCATATTGCATTCGGGTGGGAGATACGATTTTCTTATAATTCTCTTCCAGCGTTTTCTTCTTTTGTTCGGCCTGCAAATAGTAATAGTTGCCCAAAAAGATGTTCGCCTGAAGATTATCCGCATCCAATGTCAACACCTTCTCATAGAGTTTCAGGGCATCTTTCGTCTCTCCGCGCATCATCTGCATCTCCGCACAGGCTACAAGACCTGAAACATCTTCCGGATTGTATTGCAACCATTCCTTATAAAAAAGATACGCTTTGTCATAATTCCGCTTGTCCTTGTAATAAGCAGCCAGTTCCCGCACAAAACGGGGAGCCACCGCACTGTTCTTCTCAACATTCGTCCAATAATACATCTCCGTCTGTTCCGTTCCGGCTCCCGCCGCCTGACGGAACAGGCTGACGGCATAGTCATCCTTACCTGCAGACAGGGCTTCGGACACCTTCTGCAACAAGACATCCACCGATTGCGCCGAAAGTGACATCGGGAACAACAAGAACCCAAAGATAAGTAAAGTTAAGGTCTTCATTTTTTTTAGTATATATAGTTCAACAGCCTGAAATACCCCCATAGGATATCACCCACAAATTTACCAAATTCCTCCTCAATCATCAATAGTCGAAAGTAGAAATATAGTTAATCTTTCCCACAGTTTTTTTCTTTTTCTGCGTACCTTTGTTCCCTCTTAAATAAGATATTACAAATGAAGCATATAGACAGACAGATATTGCAGATAGCCCTGCCTTCCATCGTATCGAATATAACCGTACCTTTGCTTGGTCTAATCGATGTGGCTATCGTAGGCCACCTCGGATCTCCCGCCTATATCGGCGCCATTGCGGTAGGCGGCATGCTGTTCAATATCATCTATTGGATATTCGGCTTTTTGCGCATGGGAACCAGCGGTATGACATCACAGGCTTATGGTAAACGGGATTTACCGGAAATTGTTCGGTTGCTGATGCGTTCCGTAGGCATAGGACTGGCCGTAGCGCTTTGCCTCATCCTGCTGCAAGTCCCTATCAGGCAAGCCGCTTTCCTTATTATCCACCCCACAGCAGAGGTCAGGGAAATGGCCACACTCTATTTTCATATCTGCATTTGGGGAGCTCCGGCCATGCTGGGACTATACGGGCTCTCCGGATGGTTTATCGGTATGCAGAACTCGCGTATTCCCATGTACATAGCCATTACACAGAACATTGTGAATATCATAGCCAGCCTCAGCTTTGTCTGTTTTTTCAAGATGAAAGTGGAAGGTGTGGCTTTCGGAACGCTGATAGCCCAGTATGCAGGCTTCATCATGGGACTTGTACTGTGGATGAGCCGTTACGGGAAACTCAAAAAATATATCCTTTGGAAAGGCGTACTGCAAAAGGAGGCGATGATGCGCTTTTTCCAAGTGAACCGCGACATATTCTTACGGACATTGTGCCTGGTCACCGTTACGCTGTTCTTCACCTCGGCAGGCGCTTCACAAGGCGAAATTATCCTTGCGGTAAACACATTGCTGATGCAGCTCTTCACCCTGTTCTCCTATGTCATGGACGGCTTTGCTTATGCGGGAGAGGCACTGAGCGGACGATATATAGGTGCCCGTAACCGGAAAGCATTTACCAACACCACCCGGCACCTGTTCATCTGGGGCGGCTGGCTGACAGCGTTTTTCACACTGGTCTACGCATTGGGCGGCAACGCCTTTTTGGGACTGCTGACCGACAACAAGGATGTGGTGTCCGCCGCCGGCACCTATTTCTATTGGGCGCTCGCCATTCCTGTTGCCGGAATAGCTGCCTTTATCTGGGACGGCATTTTCATCGGCGCTACGGCAACACGCGGCATGTTGGCATCCATGGCAATAGCGGCAATCAGTTTCTTTGTTGTATATTACGGACTCCGCCCGGTTTTAGGCAACCATGCTTTGTGGCTCGCTTTTCTTGTTTATCTCGCCATGCGGGGAGTTGTGCAGACCCTGCTCAGCCCCAAAATCATAAAGGAGAACTTCACTCAGCCATGAGCCGCTTGCGCTTATTGACTTAAATATCCTAAATATCCAAACCGCCGACAACTTCCTTGACGTATCTTTGTTCCATGAAAAGTTTAACCCAGCTAAACTGCCGATTTATTCCTATTAAACTTCAAGTTTATCCCTATTAAACCGACAGTTTATCCGGAGCAAATAATTATATACAACCTTATGGCAAATAAAGACATTGTTCAAGAAACTTTTCCCGTATTAGGGATGAGTTGCGCTTCATGTTCCGCACGAGTGGAAAAGACGCTGAATCATCAGCCCGGCGTCCGAAAAGCGGTCGTAAACTACGCTTCGGCAATGGCAACTGTGGAATACGACCTTCAAAACTGTTCACCCGAAACCTTGCAGCAGGCCGTACAGGCTGCCGGATACGACTTACTGATAAAGCAGGATGAAAATATGCCGGACGAAGTGGAACAGGCGCACGACAAAAAGTATCGCGCACTGAAATTCCGTACCACATGGGCCATCGCCCTGTCCGTACCGGTCATGCTCATCGGCATGTTCTTCATGGATATGCTGTATGCCAATCCCGTCATGTGGCTGCTTTCCACTCCCATCGTCTTTTGGCTGGGAAGAGGCTTCTTCGCCAGTGCATGGAAACAACTGAAACATGGCAGCGCCAACATGGACACACTGGTGGCCAACAGTACCGGGATAGCCTACCTGTTCAGCCTGTTCAACATGCTTTTCCCCGAATTCTGGCTGGAAAGGGGCATTCACCCGCACGTTTACTTCGAAGCTGCAAGCGTCATCATCGCCTTTATCCTGCTGGGACGCCTGCTGGAGGAAAAGGCCAAAGGAAACACTTCCTCCGCAATCAGGAAACTCATGGGGCTGCAACCCAAAACAGTTACAGTCATCACCGGTTCTTCGTCGGAAAGGATTGTCCCGATTGAACAAATCCGTCCCGGCGACATCATCTTAGTGAAACCGGGAGAAAGGATTGCCGTAGACGGCATAGTTACGGAAGGCAGCTCGTATGTGGACGAAAGCATGCTGAGTGGCGAACCGGTAGCGGTAGCCAAACAAAAGGATGCCAAAGTCTTTGCCGGAACAATCAACCAGAAAGGAAGTTTCCGGTTCAGCGCGGAAAAGGTAGGAACGGATACGCTGCTGGCTAAAATCATCCACATGGTACAAGATGCACAAGGCAGCAAAGCCCCCGTTCAGCAGTTGGTGGACAGGATTGCCGCCATCTTCGTGCCGGTCATCATCGGAATTGCCGTATTATCATTCGTAGCTTGGATACTGCTGGACGGACAGAACGGATTTACGCATGGACTGCTGGCACTGGTTACGGTACTCATCATTGCCTGCCCATGCGCACTGGGACTTGCCACCCCTACCGCCATTATGGTAGGCATCGGTAAAGGTGCGGAAAGAGGCATCCTGATAAAAGACGCCGAAAGTCTGGAAATCGCCAAAAAGATTGATACGGTGGTGCTGGACAAAACCGGAACAGTGACCGAAGGAAAGCCGGTGGTCGGTGATTGGATACAAGCTGCGCAGGCGGCGGACACAGAAGACATTTTTTACAGCTTGGAGAAATTGTCGGAACATCCGCTTGCCGAAGCGGTAGTCCGCCACTTTAGAAATGCCCGGACTGTGAAGATCGATAACTTTGAGAGTATCACCGGCAGAGGCGTACGAGGCGAACGGAATGGAAAAACCTATTATGCCGGTAACCGGAAATTGCTGGAAGAACACCGGATTAGCATCAGTCAATCACTGTGTGAGGGCGCTGCCCGCCTGACGGCGGATGCACAAACCGTCATCTGGTTTGCCGACCATGAAAAAGCATTGGCAATAGCAGGCATTACAGACCGCATCAAACCGACATCCATACAGGCCGTCAGCGAATTGCAGTCAGCCGGCATCGAAGTCTATATGCTGACGGGCGACAATGAAGCCACCGCCCAGGAAATTACCCACAAAGCCGGTATCCTCCATTATAAGGCAGGAGTCTTGCCGCAAGAAAAAGCAGCCTTTATCGGCAACTTACAGAAGAACGGCAAGAAAGTGGCAATGGTGGGCGACGGCATCAACGACAGCGCAGCCCTGGCACAAGCCGACCTCAGCATCGCCATGGGCGGAGGAAGCGACATCGCAATGGATGTAGCCAAAATGACTATCATATCTTCCGACCTGACCAAAATACCGGAAGCGCTGAAACTCTCCAAGCTGACCGTACGCACCATTCGTCAAAATCTGTTTTGGGCATTTATCTATAACATAATAGGTGTACCCGTCGCAGCCGGCGTGCTCTACCCTGTCAACGGTTTCCTGCTGAATCCCATGATAGCAGGCGCTGCCATGGCATTCAGCAGTGTCAGCGTAGTTACCAACAGCCTGCGGCTGAAGAGGAAAAAGATAGAAATAGCAGAAAGCCCCGCCATCGGCAACGCGGCAAAGCCTGACAATGAAGTGAAACCATTGACAAAGAAAGTCATGAAGAAAGAATTCAAAGTGGAAGGCATGATGTGCAACCACTGCCGCATGCATGTGGAAAAAGCATTGAACGGCATGGACGGCGTACATGCCACTGTGAGCCTTAATCCCCCGGTGGCAACCGTAGAGTTTTCGGAAGGAGAAAAAACACTGGATGAATTGCAAGCCGCAGTAAGCGCGGAAGCCGGTGACTATACGCTGAAAGAATAACTGAAAATTATTTATAGTGATTGGCATTATTTTCCTATCTTTGCCGCTAAGCGAAATAAATTAATAAACTATGGCAACATACAAAAGAATCTTATTGAAACTCAGCGGTGAAAGCCTGATGGGAGAAAAGCAATACGGCATTGATGAAAAACGTCTTGCCGAATATGCGGCACAGATTAAGGAAGTTCATGAACTGGGCGTACAAATCGGTATCGTCATCGGCGGCGGAAACATTTTCCGCGGGCTGAGTGGCGCCAACAAAGGCTTCGATCGCGTAAAAGGTGACCAAATGGGCATGCTGGCAACCGTTATCAACAGCCTTGCCTTGAGTTCGGCATTGGTAGCGACAGGCGTAAAGGCACGCGTACTGACGGCGGTCCGCATGGAACCTATCGGCGAATTCTACAACAAATGGAAAGCCATCGAGTGCATGGAAGCAGGCGAGGTGGTCATCATGTCTGCCGGAACGGGCAATCCGTTCTTCACGACTGATACCGGCTCCAGCCTCCGCGGCATTGAAATCGAAGCTGATGTCATGTTGAAAGGGACACGCGTTGACGGCATCTATACCGCCGACCCGGAAAAAGAGCCTACGGCCAAGAAGTTCCACGACATTACCTACGACGAAGTGCTGAAACGCGGTCTGAAAGTCATGGACCTTACAGCTACCTGCATGTGCAAGGAGAACAACCTGCCCATTATTGTCTTTGACATGGACACCGTAGGCAATCTGAAGAAAGTGATGCAAGGCGAAGAAATAGGAACGCTGGTGCACAACTAAACTTCACGACAGAGGCCACAGAGTTCCACAGAGTCGAATTATTCTTTTAATCAACATAATTGCGGTACAAAAGAAAAAAACTCTGTGGAACTCTGTGTCCTCTGTCGTGAATTAATTATATTTGCAAAGTTCAAATTAAAAGCTACTTCAAACAATAGAAATATGAAAGACGTAAAAGACATCTTAGACGAAGCACAAGAGAAAATGGATATGGCCGTAATGTATCTGGAAGAATCATTAGCCCACATTCGTGCCGGGAAAGCCGATGTTCGTTTGCTGGACGGTATCCGCGTTGACTCTTACGGAAGCATGGTTCCCATCAACAACGTAGCAGCCGTAACCACTCCGGACGCCCGCAGTATCGCTATCAAGCCATGGGACAAAAGCATGTTCCGCGTCATTGAAAAGGCAATCATAGACTCCGACCTCGGTATCATGCCCGAAAACAACGGTGAGATTATCCGTATCGGTATTCCTCCGTTGACGGAAGAGCGTCGTAAGCAACTTGCCAAACAATGTAAGAACGAAAGCGAAACAGCTAAAGTCAGCGTACGCAACGCACGCCGCGATGCTATCGATGCCTTGAAGAAATCCGTAAAGGAAGGACTGGCTGAAGATGCACAAAAAGGCGGTGAGGAAAAGCTGCAAAAGATACACGACAAGTATATCAAGCAGATTGACGATATGCTGGCCGCAAAGGACAAAGAGATTATGACAGTATAAATCCAGTTGAGAGTTGAGAGAGTGCCGACAAATACTCTCAACTCTCAATGTTCAACTTTTAACAGATTTGAGGGGACTCGTTATTAAAAACACAGGAAGTTGGTATTTAGTAAAGACCGACGAAGGAACATACGTTGAATGTAAAATCAAAGGCAACTTCCGTCTGAAAGGCATCCGAAGCACCAACCCGGTGGCAGTAGGCGACTATGTACAAATCATACTGAATCAAGAAGGTACGGCTTTCATCAATGAAATTGAAGACCGGAAGAACTACATCATCCGTCGCTCATCCAACTTATCCAAACAATCCCATATCCTTGCTGCCAACCTCGACCAATGCATGCTGGTGGTAACGGTGAATTATCCGGAAACGTCCACTACATTCATAGACCGCTTCCTTGCCTCGGCCGAAGCATACCGCGTCCCGGTCAACATCATATTCAATAAAACAGACGCCTACAACGAAGATGAGCTTCGCTATCTGGACGGGCTTATCCGCCTTTATACCACCATCGGCTACCCTTGCTTCAAGGTATCTGCCAAAACCGGCGAAGGCGTCGACACGATAAAGGAAGAACTCAAAGGAAGAATAACCCTCTTCTCCGGACACTCCGGAGTAGGAAAATCCACCCTCATCAACACCATTCTGCCGGAGCTGGACATCAAAACCGGCAAAATCTCCTCCTACCACAATAAAGGTATGCACACCACTACCTTCTCTGAAATGTTTCCCGTACCGGGCAACGGCTACATCATCGACACACCGGGCATAAAAGGCTTTGGCACATTCGACATGGAAGAGGAAGAGATAGGACATTATTTCCCGGAAATATTTAAAGTCTCCGCCAACTGCCGCTATAATAACTGTACCCACCGCCATGAACCGGGATGCGCCGTACGCGATTCGGTGGAGCAGCATTACATCAGCGAATCCCGCTACGCCTCCTATCTGAACATGCTGGAAGACAAAGAAGAAGGGAAATACAGGGCAGCGTATTAATAAATTACTTTTATTAACTTTTCTTGTTTTAAACTTTTTTCTTCCCTTTCAGTCTAAATCTAAGGCTAAATATACTACTAATACTGCAACATGAATAAAAAAGTGAAATGGGGCATCATAATATCCATTGGTGCCGGACTGATAGGCGGGGGGATTTATTCCCAACTTCCCAAAGAAAATGAAGAACTGGCAGCTGCCGACAAAGTAATGACCGGCAAACGCGGAGAAAAGAAAATTCTAAATGTGAACGCTCAAATAATAAAACCGCAACTGTTAAAGGATGAAATACAGATCAGCGGCAGCCTGCTGCCCGACGAAGAAGTAGACCTTTCATTCGAGACATCCGGCAAGATTATCGAGATAAACTTTGAAGAAGGCAGCTTCGTAAAAAAAGGTCAATTGCTTGCTAAGGTAAACGACCGTCCCCTCCAAGCGCAACTGCAAAGATTAGTATCGCAACTGAAACTGGCTGAAGACCGCGTGTTCCGTCAAAATGCATTGTTGGAAAGAGACGCAGTCAGTAAAGAAGCCTATGAACAAGTGAAAACCGAACTTGCCACTCTGAATGCCGACATCGACCTGATAGAGTCCAACATTGCACAAACCGAACTTCGGGCGCCTTTCGACGGCGTCATCGGTCTGCGGCAGGTCAGCGTAGGAACATACGCTTCTCCCTCGACCATTGTAGCCAAACTCACAAAACTCTCCCCCCTGAAAGTAGAATTCGCAGTACCCGAACGATATGCCAATGACGTAAAAATCGGTGCAGGTCTGGACTTCATCCTTGAAGGAAAACTGAACACATTCCATGCCACCGTCTATGCCCGCGAATCAAAGATAGACCCTGTTACCCACACATTAACCATCCGCGCACTCTATCCTAATACCAACAGCGCCGTACTTCCGGGCCGTTATGCCAGCATCAAACTGAATAAGGACGAAATACAAGACGCGCTTGCCGTACCTTCCGAAGCCATCGTCCCGGAAATGGGCAAAGACAAGATTTTCCTCTATAAAGCAGGAAAAGCGCAACCGGTAGAGATAACCACCGGCATCCGTACGGAAGCCGAAGTACAAGTATTGCAAGGCTTGAGCGTAGGTGATACGGTCATCACTTCAGGAACCTTACAACTGCGCACAGGGTTACCGGTTACATTAGACAATATAAATTAATGACCCACTATGAATGATGAATTGCTATGCCGCATGGCAGCCCGGCTGTTCATAACTCATAATTTATAATTCATAATTCACACCATGAATATATCCGAATTAAGCATACGGCGACCGGTACTCTCCACTGTATTGACACTGATTATCCTGCTCTTCGGTTTCATCGGGTACAACTACCTCGGTGTCCGCGAGTATCCGTCAGTGGATAACCCCATCATTTCCGTATCCTGCTCTTATCCCGGAGCAAATGCCGACGTTATCGAGAATCAGATTACAGAGCCGCTGGAACAGAACATTAACGGTATTCCGGGAATCCGTTCCCTCTCCAGTGTCAGCCAGCAAGGTTCATCGCGCATTACGGTGGAGTTCGAGCTCTCCGTAGACCTGGAGACAGCCGCCAATGACGTGCGCGACAAAGTTTCACGCGCACAACGTTATCTGCCCCGCGACTGCGACCCTCCCACCGTATCCAAAGCCGATGCGGACGCTATGCCTATCCTCATGGTAGCCTTGCAGAGTGACAAACGTTCCCTGCTGGAACTCAGCGAAATAGCCGACCTCACCGTAAAGGAGCAGTTACAGACCATTTCCGACGTAAGTAGTGTGAGCATTTGGGGAGAGAAACGTTATTCCATGCGCCTATGGCTCGACCCTATCAAGATGTCCGGTTACGGTATTACCCCCATCGACGTAAAGAATGCGGTGGACAATGAAAACGTGGAACTTCCTTCGGGCAGTATCGAAGGAAACACCGTTGAGCTCACCATCCGTACCCTCGGACTGATGCACACAGCAGAAGAATTCAACAATCTCATCCTGAAGGAAGACGGCAACCGCATTGTCCGGTTCAGTGACATCGGCCGCGCCGAACTTGGTCCGGCGGACATCAAAAGCTATATGAAAATGAACGGAGTGCCCATGGTGGGTATCGTAGTAATCCCGCAACCGGGCGCCAACCATATCCAGATTGCCGATGCCGTATACGAACGTATGGAGAAGATGAAGAAAGACCTCCCGGAAGACGTGCACTACTCATATGGTTTCGATAATACCAAATTCATACGCGCCTCTATCAATGAGGTTAAACAGACGGTGTATGAGGCATTCATACTCGTTATCATCATTATCTTTTTGTTCCTCCGCGACTGGCGCGTCACACTGGTTCCCTGCATCGTAATCCCCGTTTCACTCATCGGCGCCTTTTTCGTCATGTACCTGGCAGGATTCTCCATCAACGTGCTTTCCATGCTTGCCATTGTGCTTGCCGTAGGACTTGTGGTGGATGATGCCATTGTAATGACTGAGAACATCTATGTCCGTATCGAAAGAGGAATGCCTCCGAAAGAAGCCGGTATCGAAGGAGCCAAAGAGATCTTCTTTGCCGTAATCTCCACCACAATCACGCTGGTAGCAGTATTCTTCCCCATCGTATTTATGGACGGTATGACGGGGCGCCTGTTCCGCGAGTTCAGCATCGTGGTGTCCGGTTCTGTCATAATCTCTTCCTTCGCCGCACTGACATTTACGCCGATGCTGGCCACCAAGCTACTGATAAAAAGAGAAAAGCAAAGCTGGTTCTATCGCAAGACAGAGCCGTTCTTTGAAGGCATGAACCGCATTTACAGCCGTTCTTTAGCAGCTTTCCTACGCAAACGCTGGATTGCACTGCCCTTTACGGCAGCAACCATTCTGATCATTGGCTTTCTATGGAACTACATTCCCGCGGAAATGGCGCCGCTGGAAGACCGTTCGCAAATCAGCATCAACACACGCGGCGCCGAAGGTGTCACCTACGAGTATATTCGTGACTATACGGAAGACATCAACCTGCTTGTAGACTCAATTACGCCTGATGCCGAAGCAGTAACCGCCCGCGTATCCAGCGGCAGCGGTAACATACGCATCACCCTGAAAGATATGCAAGACCGCGACTACACCCAAATGGAAGTAGCAGAGAAGCTGTCGAAAGCAGTACAGAAAAAGACTATGGCCCGTTCCTTCGTCCAGCAGTCTTCTTCATTCGGCGGACGACGCGGCGGCATGCCTGTGCAATATGTGTTGCAAGCCACCAATATTGAAAAGCTACAGGAAGTACTGCCTAAGTTCATGGCAAAAGTGTACGAGAACCCTGTGTTCCAAATGGCAGACGTAGATTTGAAATTCAGCAAACCGGAAGCACGCATCAACATCAACCGCGATAAGGCAAGCATCATGGGTGTCAGCACCCGCAACATCGCCCAAACTCTGCAATACGGATTAAGCGGCCAGCGCATGGGCTACTTCTACATGAACGGAAAGCAATACGAGATATTAGGAGAAATCAACCGTCAGCAACGCAACAAGCCCGCCGACCTGAAAGGTATCTACATCCGCAGCTCTCAGGGAGATATGGTACAACTTGACAACCTGATAGAACTGACAGACGGTATCGCTCCGCCCAAGCTATACCGTTACAACCGTTTTGTGTCCGCCACTATCTCTGCCGGACTTGCCGATGGCAAGACTATCGGACAAGGATTGGACGAAATGGACAAGATAGCCAAAGAAACGCTGGACGACACCTTCCGCACCGCCCTCACCGGCGACTCCAAAGAGTATCGCGAGAGTTCTTCCAGCTTGATGTTTGCCTTCATCCTGGCAATCCTGCTTATCTACCTCATCCTTGCCGCCCAATTTGAAAGCTTCAAGGATCCGTTGATTATCATGCTGACAGTACCCCTTGCCATTGCCGGAGCATTGGTATTCATGTATTTCGGAGACATCACGATGAATATATTCAGCCAAATCGGCATCATCATGCTGATTGGTCTGGTAGCAAAGAACGGAATCCTGATTGTAGAGTTCGCCAATCAGAAACAGGAAGCCGGCGAGGACAAGATGCAAGCCATCAAAGATGCCGCCCTGCAACGTCTGCGTCCTATCCTGATGACAAGCGCTTCTACCGTACTGGGATTGATACCGCTGGCTTTCGCAACAGGCGAAGGCTGCAACCAACGCATCGCCATGGGTACGGCCGTAGTAGGCGGTATGCTCGTATCCACTCTGCTCACGATGTACATCGTCCCCGCCATTTATAGTTATGTATCCACCAACCGAAGTAAACTAAAGAACGAATGAGACGTACGATTTTATCTTTCCTAATCATTCTGTGCACCGCGCTTGCCGCTCAAGCGCAACCTGCACCCATCTATACCCTGAAATCTTGTTTGGAACAGGGACTGCTGAACAACTACTCCCTGCGCATAACCCGCAACGAGCAGCAAGTCAGCAAAAACAACGCCACCCTTGCCAATGCCGGCTACCTGCCCACGCTTGACCTCTCTGCCGGCTACCGGGGGACATTGGACAATACCGAAACCAAGCTGCGTGCCACAGGCGAAATCACCAAAGAGAACGGCGTGTTCGACCAGACCATTGATGCCGGTATCAACCTGAGCTGGACCATCTTCGACGGTTTCAACATCACTGCCAACTACCAAAAGCTCAAAGAACTGGAACGACAAGGCGAGACCAACACCCGCATCGCCATCGAAGACCTGATAGCCAACATCGCCGCCGAATACTACAATTATGTACAGCACAAAATCCGTCTGAACAACTTCCGCTATGCCGTATCGCTCTCCAAGGAGCGCCTGCGCATCGTAGAAGAACGCTATCACATAGGTAACTTCTCCCGTCTGGACTACCAACAGGCCAAAGTGGACTTCAACGCCGACAGTGCGCAATACATGAAGCAGCAGGAATTGCTCCACACCTCGCGTATCCAGCTGAACGAACTCATGGCAAGCGAGAATGTGGACCAGCCTTTCATTATCCGGGACAGCCTCATCGACGTCAGTGACAAACTGAACTTCGAGGAACTCTGGAATGCCACCTTGCAGGCCAATGCCTCTTTACTGAAAGCGGAACAGAACAACACCCTGGCACGTCTGGACTATAAAAAGGTAAGCTCACGAGACTACCCATACGTGAAGATGAACGGCGGTTACGGCTATACTCTCAACAAATATGACATCTCCGCCAACAGCCGCCGCAGCAATCTCGGACTCAATGTCGGCGTCACTGTCGGCTTCAACCTCTTCGACGGCAACCGCCGTCGTGAGCGCCGTAACGCACGCATCGCTGTGCAGAACGCCCGCTTGGAACGAGAGCAACTGGAACAAGCCCTGCGTGCCGACCTGAGTAATCTGTGGCAAGCCTATCAGAATAACCTCCAGATGCTGAACCTTGAACGCCAGAACCTTGTCGCAGCCAAAGAGAACCATGAGATTGCCATGGAACGCTACATGCTCGGTAATCTTTCCGGTATTGAGATGCGCGAAGCGCAAAAGAGTCTGCTGGATGCCGAAGAGCGTATCCTCTCGGCAGAGTACGATACCAAGCTATGCGAAATATCCTTGCTGCAAATCAGCGGAAAAGTGGAACAGTATTTAGAGTAGGCATATCCAATAAATCACAATATTTACCCCCTTAAAAAACAAATATTACCATCTTCTCTTCAGAGTTTTCCCTATTTTTGCTCTCAAAGAACCTAAAAAAGCAATAATAGTATGAAACGAGCAATCCTCTTCTGTGCATTGCTCGCCCTCCTCATGGGAACCAATGCACAGGAAACAACCAATTACAAAGAGAAACATCCCTATAAGGACTGGGTAAAAATAGCTCCCAAGCTGGATGATGCCTTCCTCACCACTCCCGAAGCCATCCGCATTGCCGACAACGTATTACTCTATCAGCACACTACCGGAGGCTGGCCTAAGAATGTCTATATGCCGGCCGAACTGACAGCCGATGAGTATAAAAAAGTCCTTGCCGCCAAGAACAACGTCAATGAAAGCACCATTGACAACAGCGCCACCAGTACGGAAATCCGCTATCTCTCCCGCATCTACCTGGCCACCCGCATAGAAAAGTACAAGGATGCCGCCTTAGAGGGAATACGTTACCTGCTGAAAGCCCAATATCCCAATGGCGGCTGGCCCCAATTCTGGCCACGATCCAAGGGTTATTACACCCACATCACCTACAACGACAATGCAATGGTGAACGTGATGAACTTACTGCGCGATGTTTACAGCAGGAAAGCGCCGTACACTTACGTACCGGACAGCCTTTGCCAACGCGCCCGCACCGCCTTCGACAAAGGCGTGGAATGTATCCTCAAGACTCAAGTGAAACAAAATGGAAAGCTAACTGTGTGGTGCGCCCAGCATGACGAACACACACTCGCTCCCGCCAAAGCCCGCGCCTACGAACTTCCCTCACTCAGCGGCGCCGAGTCGGACAACATCGTTCTGCTGCTGATGTCCATTCCAGATCCCTCGGCCGAGATTATCGCTTCCGTAGAGGCTGCCATTGCGTGGTTCAAGGCAAGTAAGATTATCGGTATCATGCGTAAGAACTTCACCGACAGCGAAGGCCGGACAGACTACCGGATGATTCCCTGTCCGCAGGATGATTATCCCTGCCCCGTACTTTGGGCGCGTTTCTACACCCTTGAAGACAACCGTCCTTTCTTTTGCGACCGCGACGGAGTGAAGAAGTACGACATTTCCGAAATAGGCTATGAGCGCCGTAACGGTTATAGCTGGTACAACAATACCGGATTGAAAGTATTGAAAAAGTACGAACAGTGGAAAAAACGGATAGGGAACTAAGCTGTTATTTATCAAGAGCATACATATACCAACAAGTTTCAACGTTTGGTACGACAAATACCAATGATTGGTACCGACTATACCAACGATTGGTAGGGAGCCTACCAAACAGTGGTACAGCTTGTACCAAACGTCGGTACTAAAAGAAACAAGCAGAAGAAACTCCGTCACCTTCCCATGCAGCCCGCTTGTCATAATACGAAAAGCCGCTCACAGAACTATTTCCGGAGCGGCTTTCATTATCTATATTCGGAGCACCCGAATTATTTACTGCAATTCCATGGCTTCAACTGCTTGAAGAAGTCATTCCCCTTGTCATCCACCAGGATAAATGCCGGGAAGTCCTCCACTTCAATCTTCCAGATAGCCTCCATACCGAGTTCGGGATATTCCACACACTCAATGCTCTTGATATTGTTCTGCGCCAGAATAGCTGCAGGACCACCGATAGAACCGAGATAGAAACCGCCGTACTTCTTGCAGGCGTCTGTGACTTGCTGGCTGCGGTTACCTTTGGCAAGCATAATCATGCTGCCGCCATGACTTTGGAAGAGGTCTACGTAGGGGTCCATACGTCCGGCAGTTGTCGGACCCATTGAACCGCAAGCCATACCCTGCGGAGTCTTGGCAGGACCGGCATAGTAGATGGGATGATCTTTGATGTACTGCGGCAAGTCCTCACCACGATCCAAACGTTCTTTCAGCTTGGCATGAGCAATGTCGCGACCCACGATGATAGTACCGTTCAGAGACAGGCGGGTGGAAACCGGATACTTGGTCAGCTCCTTCAGGATATTCTCCATCGGCTGGTTCAGATTGATCTTCACCACATCACCCTCGCCGGCCTTGCGGAGTTC
>OGXQ01001031.1_pt1 | contig 21833 bp, 11 predicted proteins | sample 1576291 | NCBI WGS metagenome assembly OGXQ01 (sample SAMEA3541575, study PRJEB24748) | human gut metagenome | biome: human gut; feature: human-associated habitat; material: faeces | place: China | collected 2012 | reverse complement strand
AAGCCGATGGCAATCGTTACGGTAGGAGGTCTGCTTTATGGAACTCTGCTGACCCTGCTTGTGGTTCCCTGCATTTATGATCTGATGAACAGCAGGAAAACCAGAGGACTGCAAAGCAGATAAACACGGAAGTAAAGAAAACCGGTAATTGCGCGTATCGTGTGTAGTTACCGGTAAATAGCCAGTGACGGAAACTGTGCCTGTGATCGGAATGCCAGGAGCAATAGTGATAAAATAGTAATACGAAATAAGGCAGTATAAGCTGAGAATGATAAGGTGGGGGAGAAAATAATGGTCATCAGACAGCTAAAGCAGGAAGAAAAATTTATGGCAGGCCGGATATCCGGAATCTGCTTCCATGAGAGGATCGATGATCTTGCGAAGAAAAGACAGGAGTGTGAAGAGGCAAAAGAGGAGGACTGGGGAGCCTTTGATGAGAAAGGAACTCTCATGGCAAGGATCATCAATAACCGTTACACCTCGTACGTGGATGGGCAAGAGATACAGAATGGAGGAATCGGCGCCGTATCTACTCTGCCGGAATACAGGAATGCCGGAGCTGTCCGGAATATTTTTGAGAAGCTCCTGCCTTATGCCTATGAAAACGGGGAAGTGATTTCGACATTGTATCCGTTCAGCCATCAGTTCTACCGGAAATTCGGTTATGCACCTCGGATACGACTTCCTCACGATCTTCCTTATTTGGCAGAAAATATCCCACAAAACGATTGACCGTGGCATATTGTATGTCAAACAACTCACGAAAAGAGGCATAATCTCCTTTCGCGACACGAGACAGTAGAGTTTTTAATATGAATTCGTTTTTCATTACGATTAGTCAAATCCATTGTCTTTCATAACAGATGGACTCATCTCTCTCCTTTCGTGACAAAAGTAATAAAAAACTTATAAACAAAAAGCCTTATCAAATATTTAGCTTCTTCTTAATAAGAGGGAAGCACTTATATATGATAAGGCCTATAAAAGATACAAGACTTACTAACTATAAGCTATGCTGGAACATCCAAGCCAGATAATCCGGTTCGGCGAAAGCGTTATCCCAACTGTTATGGTCTACACCGGGAAATTCCTTATAACGGACATCAGCTCCTGCTTTCTTCAATGCTTCATTAGCGTCACGGGAGAATTGTACATCGACTACGCTGTCGGAGCCGCCGTGATAAATACTGAAAGCCGTCTTGCCCTTAAAGTTCGCCAGACGTTGCAAGTTCGCTCCACCACAGATCGGGGCGGCAGCGGCAAACAGGTTCGGGTAACGCATCACGATATCGAACGTGCCCATACCTCCCATCGATAGGCCAGTTACGTAAATGCGTTTCGTATCGACCTTACCTTCCGCTATATAACTATCCAATAATTCCTTGACTGCGGCCATTGATTGCGTGGCCGGAGCATTCAACGGATAGAAACGCTTCCCTTCTTTTCCGGCGTTCAATCCCTTATATTCAGACCAAGTCTTCTCGGCCGGGCATTGAGGCGCTATGATGATAGCCGGATATTTCGTTTGATTCTCGAAAGAAGCGAACATATCACCACCATGTACTAATTGGGCCTCATTATCCGACCCTCGTTCGCCCGCTCCGTGCAGGAACAGGATTACCGGGTATTTCTGCGCCGGATTATAATCTCGGGGATACAGAACCCGATAATTCAATTGATAACCATCACGAGCCGTAAACTGCTTTTTCAAAAAACTAGCCTTATCACCAGCATATCCAGCAACGGAGAGAAGAAGGCAAAGAGACAAAAAAAAGATACTTCTAAGTGTTTTCATAATCATATATTCAAATGTAAATACTATCTACTTAGATCGATAACTTCCGCAAATATAATTAAATAGTCTGTTAAGGCGTTGTATAATATCAAGATTAAACCAACTATTAGGACGTGAGCGGATTCGTTGGGATGCTTTAGATGTAGATTTGAGCTTGTCTATCATAGCAAATCCAGATAAATACCCGTTAGTAAGTAAATAATCGAATATTGTATGTATTTTGTAGAGACAGATTGTCCTATCTCTACAAAATACATTTGAAAATGATACCGAAAGATTATTGGGCTTCCTGTATTTTTGTCGCTTCTGATACACCGTTCTCGTTGAATGCCTCGATGGTGAAATAATAAGGCTGGTCGGTGGACAGACTCTTTAATAGTAATTCATTCTTTCCGTATAGGAGCCATGAGTTGTATAGTTTATCGGGAGCGATACCCCAACGGATGTTGTAGCCTTGGCTATTCTTGGCTGCGTCCCAGGTAATCATCGCGTCACGGCGGTCCGCTTGGCGAACGACCTTGAAGTTCTTCACCGTCGCAGGCTTCTTGCCCTCACCGATACCGAACACACGCAAGTCCGAGATCGCCAGATGAGGCGTCGGGACCTCTATATTCTTATAACGGACATAACGGACACGAGCCGGATTATCCACTTGTACGTAATCGTTCGGGACATCCTTATAATTATTCCGGCGATCCACCAACGTTACCCAATCCTGCCCGTCCAAAGAGCCTTCCACCGCATAACGGTGGCGTAAACCGGGAATACGTCCATACATATTCGATTGATGATCGTGATAATTCACTTGCACGGCATACACCGTAGCGGGAGCCTCCAGATCGATCTCTACCCATTCGGTATCTCCATTCGTGCGAGCCATCCAGAATGTCTTACATTCCTCATCCGTCAAGTTGGCCGGAAGGAAATTGGCGGAAGTCTTGGGACGGTTCGATTCCGTGAATCCTTGCGCGGCGGGAGCGGAACCCTCCGCATATGAGGAAGCTTTCACCGGCTTTTTATAAGAAAGCAACATCCACCCCGTAAACTCTCCTTTCTTTCCCGGCTCGGCGGGAGCGTAATGCGGATAATCACCGAAGTTATTATCACAATACATAATGCCCTCCTTATCGAAGAAAGTAGGATACATGCAGAGGCGACGCTCCCAATTCACCGTAGCCGAGAGAGACATAGAGGCGAAATGCCAATAGTTGCCACCCGGCCCCACCAAGGTACTTCCGTGTCCGGCACCATTCATGAAACCACCGGGCTTATAGCTTACCGGGTTATGCGATTGGTACTTATACGGACCTAATGGGGAGTCCGCCACATAAACACCATCGGCATATACGTTGAATTCCGTACCGGGGGCGGCATACTGCATATAATATTTACCGTCGTGCTTGGTCAGCCAAGCACCTTCCATATAGCCCCCCAATACCGTATCGGTATGGTTCTCGCCAAAACGTTCCCAGCCATGCTTCGGCATATCCAAGCCGAAAAGCTCGACCGTCTCACCCTCGATCAAGAAACGGTCATCCTTATTCAGTTTCTTGCCCCGAAGCGGATAAACATTGGAAGAGCCCCAGAATAAATAAGCTTGCCCGTCATCATCGATGAATAAATCCGGGTCTTGTAGGTCGTGGAGTATAGCAGGAGTAGCGTTCCAATTACCCGATTTCGGATCATCGGTATAAAGAACGCTCATGGAGCCGGACGGATCACCCATCACATAAAGCACGGAATCCTTATAATTATGAACGGCGGGAGCGTTGGAACCCTGAGGATACCAGTTTTTACCGGGAGTGATAAAATCCCAGTTCAACAAATCTTTCGAATGCCAGTAGCCATGCGAACGGGTTACGAACATATAATACTCGCCCCGGAATTCTACGACAGCGGGGTCCGCACCCGAACGGTAAGACAGGTTGTTCGATGAGTTATAAATCATATACGTATAATCCACATTAAGCGGATTACAATACGTATTCGCCCGCATGGATTGAGCGGTGGCGGAACCTCCGGAAGCAGCCAAGAACAGAGCGGAAAAGATATATTTTGATAATAGTTTCATGTTGATATGTATTAATTTTTACCGCAGAGAGAAAGAAGACTGATTCGCCTCGTCGGCAGAATTCAAGCCTACCCAAACCGTGAAATCACCCGGCTCGGCTTTCTTCTGCATATCGATACCATAGAAAGCCAGCAAAGCTTCGTCAATCGTGAAAGAGACTTGCTTCTTCTCGCCCGCTTTCAAAGTCACCTTCTCGAAACCTTTCAGCTCTTTAACCGGACGGGTCACGCTACCCGCCAAGTCGCGGATATACATCTGGATGACCGTCTCGCCATCCACCTTACCCGTATTCTCTACCTCAGCCGTTACCGTGATCTTGCCCCCTTTCGTGAAAGAGTTCTGATCCAGCTTCATAGAGTTCACGGCGAAAGTCGTATAGCTCAAGCCATAACCGAACGGATACAACGGTGTGTTAGGCACATCCATATATCTGGATTTATAATCCGTATCCGGAGCTTCCGGAGGAACCGGGCGGCCTGTCGGTTTCTGATTGTAATACAGAGGCAATTGACCTACCGTACGAGGGAAAGACATCGTCAGGCGAGCGGACGGATTATAATCGCCACTGATCACATCAGCCATACCATGACCCGCCATCGTACCCAGATACCAAGCCTCCAAGATACCGTCGACATGCTGATCCTCCCAAGAAAGATCCAAAGGACGTCCGTTCACCAAGATCAAACCAAGAGGTTTACCCGTCTTTTTCAATTCTTTCAACAAGGCTTGTTGAGCGCCCGGCAATTTCAAGTCCGTACGGCAAGCCGCCTCACCACTCCAGTTGAAATCCTCGCCCATAGCCGCCAATACGATATCCGCACGGCGAGCCGTAGCGATCGCCTCAGCGAATTTAGATGAATCATCAGTCAAGAGATCACATCCCTCGGCATAAATGAACTTCACGTTCGTACCGGCATATTTCTCGGTCAGACCCTCGAACAAAGAGATACTCTCCTCACGCTCACCCCGGCCGGCCCACTCGCCATTCTGGTTGATCTTATCTTTTACCATCGGTCCGATCAAGGCTACCGTAATATGCTTATCCTTCGAGATCGGGAAGAAGTTATTATCATTCTTCAAAAGGACGATCGAGCGAGCGGAAGTCTCACGAGCCTCTTGCAAGAACTCCGGCTTCATGATCGTATTCTTCTCACGCTCATTGTCCAAGTAACGATACGGATCATCGAACAAGCCCAAGAGGAACTTCATCTCCAAGATGCTCGCCACGGCACGGTTGATATTCTCTTCCGAGACTTTACCCTCTTTCACGGATTGTACAAGATATTGGCTGTAGATGCCACCCGTCATATCCATATCGATACCGGCGTTCGCAGCCAGTTCCCCAGCCTCCTTGTCATTTCGCACGATACTATGGGCTACCATCTCATTGATACCGGTATAATCGGTAACCACGAAACCATTGAAGCCCCAGTCCTTACGTAACAAATCGGTCATCAACCATTTATTACCCGTGCTGGGCACTCCGTTGATCTCATTGAAGGAGGCCATGAACGTAGCGACTCCCGCTTCCTTAGCCGCTAAATAAGGCGGCATATAATAATTCATCAATGTATTTTGCGACAACTCGGACGTATTATAATCACGTCCGGCCTCAGCGGCCCCATAAGCGGCAAAGTGCTTACAACAAGCCAAGACCGTATTTACGTCAGCCAACGAACGCCAATCGTTTCCTCCTTGGAAACCCTCGACACGGGCCTTCGCAATCAGACTTCCCAAATACGGGTCCTCACCGGCACCTTCCATTACACGTCCCCAACGGGCATCCCGGGAGATATCCACCATCGGGGCGAACGTCCAAGCGATACCGGAAGCGCTCGCCTCATCCGCCGCGATCGCCGCACTTTTACGCATCCGCTCCAAATCCCAAGAGCAGGATTCCGCCAACGGCATCGGGAAAATCGTACGATAGCCGTGCACGACATCATAACCAAACAATACGGGTATCTTCAAACGGCTCTCGGACAGAGCCATCTCTTGCATTTTACGTACGCCATCTACCGTATATACATTAAACAAGCTTCCTACAAGACCTTGTTTCAGCAAAGTCTCATAATCCCCCGTCATAACCGGGCCGGTCACATCCCAGTTACAGGAGTATTGGGCCATCTGCCCCACCTTTTCCTCCAAGGTCATCAAAGAGAGCACAGAATCTACACGGCGTTCAATATTTTTGTCGCCGCTGAAGCTTTTCCAGCCACTTACAGCGGGTTGCTGGCATCCACCTAAGATAGCGGCAACGGCCGCACCAGCGATAAAAGTCGTTAACCTTTTCATTATTCGTATCTGTATTATTTGTTCCAAGTTACCTGCGCCGATTTCACGTCCCGGGAGTTCGTACCTACGTAAATATTGAATAAGCCCGGTTCCCAGATGTATTCCAACGCGCTGTTATAAAATTTCAAGTCTTCCGGCGTAATCGTAAAAGAGACTTTTCGGCTCTCACCCGGTTTCAAGGAGATCTTCTGGAAGTTCTTCAACTCTTTCATCGGACGGGAGATGCTGGCAGCCGGATCGCCGATATATAACTGTACGACTTCCTCGCCCTCTAGCTTGCCCGTATTCGTCACCTGTACGCTGGCGGTCAATACACCATTCTCTCCTTGCACACTCGTCTTATCCAGCTGAAGATCACCGTAAGAGAAAGTCGTATAACTCAAGCCATAGCCAAACGGATACAATGGATCGTTCGTGATATCCAGATATTTAGAAGTGAAATGATCATCCGGATTCATTGGGCGGCCTGTTTTCTTAGCATTGTAATACAAAGGAATCTGGCCTACACTACGAGGGAATGTAGTCGTCAATTTACCGGAAGGATTCACGTCACCGAACAATACGTCCACCAATCCGCGAGCCGCGGCGGAACCTCCATGCCAAGCCTCAACGATCGCGGAGAATTGGCTATCCTCCCACTCCAAGGTCAACGGACGGCCATTCGCCAAGACCAATACTACCGGTTTACCGGTCTCCAACAAAGCTCTTAACAGCTCTTTCTGGCTCTCCGGCAAACTAATATCCGCACGACTGCAAGCCTCTCCGGACCAGTTATTCGGCTCACCCATTACGGCAATGATACGATCCGCATCTTTCACTTGCTCAACCGCTTCCTTCACCAAACGGGTATTCTCCACCGGATCAACCTTCAAGCCACTGGCTTTCGCCAACATCGGCTCGTTCGTCAAATTACATCCCTTGGCGAAAATCACACGGGCCTTATTGCCAACCATTTCCTTCACGGCCTGCACTACGGAAGCTGACTTCGCCGTATCGATACCACACCATGTCCCGAACAACTCAACCTTCTTATCCGCCAACGGGCCTACCACGGCGATCGTCCCTGTCTTTCGCAAAGGCAACAAACCCTTGTCATTCTTCAACAAGACAATGGATTTGCCGGCGATATGGCGAGCCGTATTCATATGCTCATCCGTGAATGTATTCTTTTTCGCACGATCCGCGTCCAAGTAGCGATAAGGGTCCTCGAACAAGCCTAATTTATATTTCGCCTCCAATACACGGCGGCAAGCCTGATCGATATCCGCTTGAGACACACGGCCCTCTTCCAACGACTTCTTCAAGGTCGTGATATAACCATTTGTCATCATATCCATATCCAAGCCGGCATGCAAAGCCAAGGCCGATACGGTCTGCGTATCACCCAAACCATGATTAGTCATCTCGCCGATCGAATTATAATCGGAAACGACAAACCCATTGAATCCCCATTGATCACGAAGCAAATCGGTCAATAACCAACGGTTACCCGTAGCCGGAATCGCCTCCACCAAATTAAAGGAAGACATAACCGTGGCACAACCAGCCTCTACAGCCGCTTTATAAGGCGGGAAATACTCATTAAACATCTTGATACGGCTCATATCCACCGTATTATAATCACGACCGGCCTCGGAAGCGCCATACAAGGCAAAGTGCTTCAAGCAAGACAAGATCGTGTTCTCTTTCGTCAAGTCATCTCCTTGATAGCCTCTCACCATGGCGGCGGCGATCTTTCCACCCCACCAAGGGTCCTCTCCACTACCCTCGGCGATACGTCCCCAACGAGCGTCACGGGCGATATCCACCATCGGGGAATACGTCCATGTCACACCGTTTGAGCTGGCCTCGATAGCGGCGATACGGGCACTTTGCTCGATCAACGTCGTATCCCAGCTACAAGACAAAGCCAATGGGATCGGGAAGATCGTATGATATCCATGAATCACATCCAGTCCGAACAAAAGCGGAATTCCTAAGCGAGATTCCTTAACCGCTATCTCCTGCAATTTACGGAACGTCTCCAACTCCGAGCCTCCCGTAGCGCCTAACCAGCCCCGACGAATCGTCTCGTCCGCTCCTTCCGAACCACTCAAGATACCGGGAACACCCCCACCGGACAAGTTCAGCTGTCCGATCTTCTCATCCAAAGTCATTTTACCCATCAACTGATCGATAAACGTATCCATCGCTCTCGTATCTTGAACGGGCTTTTGTCCGTATGCCGCAAGTGCCAAACAAGCGGCGAATGATAATATAATCTTTCTCATGTTATTTAAATATTAAGATTCTCTCGCATTATGGATCGTGAAACCCAATTTCTTCAAACCGTCCTGGATTTCCGGACAGCTCATAAACAAACGCCACAGAAGGCCCGTACGGTAATTCTCGATCATCGGGGTGATCGTACATTGGTCTATCGCCAGATAACGACGCGGATACCAATTCTCGCCTTCACTGAAAGCGTCGTAAAAACCATACTTACCCCAGATGCTATCTCCCAGATTGAAATAGAAATGCTTCAATGCCTTCGAGGATTCCTCCGGTGTATACGGATAACTGCTCAAAGCCGCTGTCGGCGTAATCACCCCATGATCGTTGGAGGGCATATGCGCGTTATAGCCTTTCACGGAATAGCTGGCGGTCAATCCCCAGCAAGCGTCGCTATATCCTTTGAAGCCCTTCGGATTCTCCGCGCAATAACGGTAATCGATCAATACGTGATTCCGGTTCAAGTCCCAGTAGTTAGCGTATCGATCCGATAAGCCGACCGGACATAGGCCGATATAAGAATAATGTGCCCAGAACAACGGACCGCCGTACTCCTCGGCATAATTATGTTTCAAGATCAAAGGTAAATCGTAAGCGACCGCATCGCTCTTGATCCCTCCTTTACGAGCCCATCCGTTATGATAAGCGGAAGCCGGGATCGGATACGTAGGCGAAGACGCCGCCAAAATATAAGTAATCAGACATTCATTGTAACCTTCCAAAGGAAAATTCATCTCCCATGCGTAATTCGGGCTCCAATGCCAATACAATACATCCTGCCCGTTCAAATACCAGGTCCATTCCATCTCACGCCATAGCTGGTCAATCTTCGCAGCCAACGCTTTCTCGCTCGCATTACCGTCCTTGAAATATTGGCGTACGCATAAGAGACCTTGCATTAAGAAAGCGCTCTCTACCAAATCGCCTCCGTTATCCTTCTGGCCGAAAGGCTTTACCTTACCCGTAGGTCCATGCATCCAGTGAGGCCAGACCCCATGGAAACGATCGGCCTTCGCCAAGTAATCAGCGATTTGATGAAAACGGGCCACACCTTCCTCACGGGTGATAAAGCCACGCTCAATACCTACCAACAGCCCGGCGATGCCAAAACCACTACCTCCGGTGGTCACGATATCAGCATCGTTCTCAGGATACACGCCATCCGTATGGATACGCTCACAGGCCAGTCCGGAGGTAGGCTCCGCACCTTCCCACATATAATTAAAGTGAGCCTTTTGTATATAGGTCAAGAATTCATCATCCGACTGAAAATCCAACTTACGCTCATTGGGCGTAGACTCTGCGGATGTGTCACTTTTCTTGGCCTCATGACAAGCGGTCAACGAAAAGCCAAGCAACAGGGTAACAACGCCTGTACGGAAATAGGTATTCATAGATATATACATTTAAAATAGTTATCGTCTCAATACTTTACTCATCGGTGAACGGCCGCTCTCTCCCAATGCCTCGATCGAGAAATAATAGTCCGTATCCTTATCCAAGCCCCTGAAATCGTACATCGTATCTCCCAGTACCGTGATACTGTTGTACAATTTATCCGGCGCTATACCATAATAGATATTGTAAGCGTACGCCTCTTTTACCGGCTCCCAAGTGATCATCGCATTCCGCTTATCCGCTTTTGAGCGTTCCACCTTTAAGTTCTTAACGGCGGCGGGAGCTTCTCCCAAACCATTTCCAAAAATACGAAATCCAGACATAGCGAAGTTGCCCGAAGGCACATGTTCGTTCACTATTTTCAAATAATGGGTTTTCAAAGGCTCACGCAACTCGATATAGTCGTGCGGAACGTCCTTGTCGTTATCGCTCTTATCGACTACCAATTCCCAATTTTGTCCATCTATAGAATGATAAATACGATATTGATGATACAAGTCCATCGCCTTATTATGCTGTACGGCTCTATGCTCGTAATAGTTCAACTGGATCGCACGTACCTCTTTCAATCCCTCTAAAGAGATCTGGAGCCATTCACCCGGCTCTCCCGAGCGGGCGGACCAGAAAGTACGCATGCTCTCATCCGTTACATTCTCTGGTACTAACGTACTATCCATGGAAGAGGCCATCACCGGTTTTCCATACGATAGCAACATCCAACCGGAAAACGTATTCGCGATATCATCGACCTTCCCTTTCGGCGTAAGCAAAGGATAGTCCCCGAAAGCGGTGTTCGAATACATCACGCCATCCTTATCGAATGCCGTAGGGTACAAACCAATACGACGCTCAAACTTATATTTCAAAGAAAGCATGCAAGTAGCCACATGCCAGTAATTGCCATACGCATCCTCGAAAGTACCACCATGACCGGCACCTTGTACGAAACCTCCCGGCTTATAGCTCATCGGGTTATGTTTCTGGTAGGTGAACGGGCCCATCGGCTTGTCGGATACATAGACACCATCCGCATAGACCTTGAACTCCGTTCCCGGCGCACCGTATTGGAAATAATATTTACCGTTATGCTTGGTCACGAAAGCTCCTTCCGTAAAAGGCGCTAAAGTCGTACTATCGTCATTGTTCATCCCGAAACGTTCCCATCCGTGTTCTTCCGGGCGCAGCATCATGATCTCTTGGATCTTGCTGATCGGGTGGAAATCACGGCGATCCAGTTCCACTCCCTTCAAAGCGAACTCATTACTTGAACCATAGTACATATACAAACGTCCGTCATCATCCAGCAAAAATGCCGGGTCCCAGCTAGGAAGAGCCGTTTTCTCCACATACCGCTTGAACTTTCCGCTTTTCGGGTTCGTACTATACCAAATAGGCAATCCCGCATAGGTAGAACCGGTATAGAACAAGGTATCTCCACTTACGAAAGCCGCCGGAGCGCACAAGTCGTCATCTTCCGGATAACGTTGGAAACCGGCGAATACAAACTCCCAATTGCTTAAATCCTTGGAATAATAGAATCCGGCTTGGTTCGTGGCGAAAAGGAAATATTCCCCTTTATACATGACCATCATCGGATCGGCCGTAGAGCGGAAAGAGCCATTCTTCACCAAATCCGGCAGATTCGCCCGGAAGCAGTAGCTCAAATTCATCGGGTTGCAATAGGTAGAGGGATGATCGGCCGTAGCGTCGAACCAGCGGGTGGCTTGCTGAGGAGCTTTTACCCGTACATCACGAGGATCCGCCTCCATCCGGATATCTATTTTCGTATCGTTATCGCCAAAGGCGCGATAAGCGTACTTCATCCCCGGATAATACACGAATAACTCATGATCGTAGCGGCTTGCTTGTATCTTATAATAGCCTGTCGCATCGGTGGTATAATGAACCGGGCTAGCCGTGAACATCACCGTAGCGCCTTCCAAGGGCTTGCCGTCCGGTCCGGTAATCGTACCTTCCAGAAAATGTTTTTGGGATACGGTAATATAGTAATCGCTTACCTGCCCCTTGATCACGATCACGGAATCTCCCCGCTCGTTTACTTGAGCGTTTACGGTAGAGACCGCGAAGAAAGAGGCAAGGAGTGATACGAGCATACACTTATTGTAGGCTTTTAAGGAAGCGCTAGAAACTCCTACGTCTTTCCGGAAAAACATGTACGTGTTTTCCGAAAAAGACGTACATGTTTCCGAGAAAACACGTACATGTTTTTTCCAAGAAGCGATAGCCCTATTTATTCTATTATATGCCAGCATATTATGTTCAAGATAAGTTATTGTTGTTTTTTGTCGCATTATTATTTTATGGATTGAATCTTTTGGATACCTTTTTGGACATCCGGATGGCTCATGAAAAGGTTCCACAACAGATTCGTACGGTAATTCTCGATCATAACCGTTACAGGCGCTTGATTCAATCCCATAAATAAGGGAGATACCCAATTTACAGTCAAGTTGAAAGCATCCCGGAAACCGTACTCACCCCATAAGAAGCTGCCATGGTTACGATAATAATTCCGCAAGGCTTTCATGGAAGCGTCCGGCGTATAAGGGAAAGAAGCCAGAGCGCCCGTAGGTGCCATCGTTCCGTTATCCCGGTGCGGCATCGGCTCCTGAGCTTGATAGTTCCAAGCGAAATCGCTGGCGGTCAATCCCCAACAATCTTCTCCATAACCTACATACCCCCCTTGGTTCTCGATACAATACCGTTGATTGATCTTTGCCATTTTCTGGTTGTTCTCGAAATAATTCGTGTACTTATCCGTGAACTTATGTGGGTCCAGCCCGAGATAGGAGTAATGGATAAAGAAAAGAGGACCTCCATTAGAGACACCTACTTTCAAGTTCTCCCCATAATAAGTATTGCCATTCGTATACATCTTACCATCTTCTACACGTCCCCAATCGGCACGGTATTCTTGCGCATACTCCTCTTGGCTGGCCCAGCCGCTATAATACATCTCCGGAGAGATTCCGTATTTCGGCCCCATGATAGCCAACATATAGGTAATCATGGTCTCATTCCAGCCGATCAATTTATGATTGATCACCCACGCCTGATCTGGAGACCAGTGCCAATATAGATATGGGCTGTCCTTAAATTGCTTATACCAGCTCCATTCCACGTTCTTCCACAGAGAATCGATGCTCTTACGGATTTGTTTCTCCTTGTCATTCTCTTGGTTGAAATATTGACGAGCCGTTAACAGCCCTTGGAATAAGAAAGAGGTCTCCACCAAATCACCTCCATTATCTTTCGGGCCGAAAAAAGCAACCGTCTTCCCGGTTGTCCCATCAATAAAGTGAGAGACCGCCCCATGGAATTTATCCGCTTTCTCCAAGAAAGAAGTGATTTTCAAGAAACGCTGTACGCCCTCTTCCCGGGTGATAAATCCCCGTTCGATACCCGCCACGATCGCCATGATACCGAAGCCGGAAGCCCCGGTAGCGATCATATCATTCCGTCCGGGAATATTCTCACGGGCAAGACCGCTGTTTGGCTCCGCTCCCTCCCAATAGTAACGGAAGTTCGCTTCCTGTACCATATCCAGCAATTGCTCGTCCGTCATTGGATAGGTAGTGGCCGAGACTGTCTGGGAATCATTGGATTCATTCAGCGCATAATCCACAGCCGTCACCTTATAATAAGCCTTTTTACCAACCTCTCCCAAGAAATCGGTATAACGATTCATCCAAGGGCGGCGGACAGCGACCGGCTGGTAAGTGATCCCGTCGAAAGAACGGTAAATGCGATAGTATTTTATATCCTCCTTCGATTGAGGAATCCATTTGATATCGATATGACGCTCATACGCCTTGGCTTCCTGCAAGACCGGAGCGTTTAAGGCACTTACCGACGGGAGGGAAGCCGGCAAAAGCTCTATATCGTCCAGATAAATCGTATATTCGTTTCCATCGGCCGTACCGGGACGAAGGGCTACGGCCGCTAATTTCTTGATGTTCGTATCGTTCACGGCGTTTAATCCGAAATCCTTCAAAGGAATGGATACGGAATGCCATACGCCGGGACGTGTATCTTTCAGATAATTTCTCAGGTTTAGGTATTGGGTATACGTGCTGTCCGCATAACGAATAGCGATATTGGGAAGAGCGGCAGCATCCATGCTCTCTCTCAGTTGTACTTGTAAAGAGAGCGTAGAGGGCTCACGAAAGAAGTCATTGCCACGGACCGGGCAATATTGTATCTCGCTATACCAATCTCCACCGGGAGCGGATACATAGGTAAGCTCCAAGGAATTGCCGGGTGTAAAAGCGACAGAGCCGGCAACCGGAAGATGATGTCTCGCATTTTTAATCCAAGAAGGTGAGGTATATTTCGCTTGAGAATAAAAGTAATCCCCTTTCATCAAGCTATTCTCGAAGAAAACATAGTCGTAAGGTTTCTCCACCGCTTGCAAGCTGGCGGATAATAAGAGAGTAGTTAGTAATGCGATGTGTTTCATGATGTTGATATTTATATAAATAAACGATATGATTTGAGATAAAATAGGCGGTGCCAAACGGGTTGACACCGCCTTGCCAAACTACAAAGGTCTAGTAAATAATGAGAATCTTATATTACTCTGTTACTTCCGGCTCAAAAGGCACAGGCTCAGCTTCTAAGTTAGGATTCAAGTCAATTTGATCCTGTGGTATCGGATAATATTCGCTTTCTCCTTTCACAAAACCCGGAAGTTCTTGAGTGGCTCTGTCCGTACGGACTAAATCGAAGAAACGTTCGCCCCATTCCAATGCCAACTCAACTTGACGCTCTTCCAGAATTTGATCCAAAGTCGCATTTGCAATCGGAGCTAAACCAGCACGTTCGCGAACCAAGTTTAATGGAGCGTCTCCATTTTGTCCCTTACGAACTTTAGCCTCAGCGTTCATTAACAACACATCAGCATAACGGAATACACGGATATTATTATTATCGCCATATCCAGTACGTCCCGGAGTCATTTGATTAGCCGGTGTATAAGCCTTTCCATTATAAGCAGTCGGTTCACCCGGTTGAGCGACAGGAATATAATCACCGTCACGAGTAGTGGCATCCGTCATGAGGAACGTTGTTTCCGCACGAACCGCTTCACCACGTTTAGAGAATAAATTACGGATTTTCTCAGTCGGCTCAATAAATGCCCATCCAGAGATAGGAGCCTCTCCACGAGGACCTTGGAACGCAAACCAGTTGTCAGAAGAAACGATATCACCACTTCCATTTCCAAAGTCAGTAAATTGATACTCTAGCAAAGACTCATTACACAATTTTCCCGGAATCTTAAACAACTCATAGAAATCATTATACAACTCAAACTTTCCGCTATTGACGATATCCTCGGTCAAGGCCAATACCTCATCCCATTCATTATCATACATCTTCTGTTTCGCTTTCAACATCTCAGCGGTATATTTTGTAACCGCTCCCGGATGCTCAGACTCATTCGGACGAATAGCCGGTAAGTTTGCTATACAATAATCCAACTCGTCATAAATGTACTTCTTTACATCCTCTTTCGTATTCTTGAATACATTCAGTTCTTGATTGTCTAACAAAAGAGGCACATCGCCAAATAAATTTACCAACTGGAAATAAGCATATGCTCGGAAAAAGCGAACTTCAGCAGCATATTGAGCGTTTAATTGCTTGTCTGACTCACTCGTCAAATGTTTAGCATAATTCTCTAAAGACTCCAATGCTGAATTAGAAGTAGAGACAACATAATAGCAGTTTCCCCAAAGGCCACTTAATGCCCAGAAAGTAGTCAAACGATCATACTGGAATTTACTAGCATACTCATACTCAATCTGGTCCGTAGGAGATCCTCCTTTATTCACATCGTCACCGCGAACTATGATACATCCATACGAGGACCAAGACCCCAGATAACCACGAGCGGTCGCATATACACCGGAAACAGGCATATACATATTCGATTTATTCGTATAATCAATACCCTCTACCTCTACAGTATTCTCTGGAAGCTTATCCAAGTAATCACTACAACTGGATGTCAGCAATGAAAAGGCTAAAGGGATAGCCCATAAAATCTGTTTTTTTAATATATTTTTCATATACTTCTGATTAGCATTTAAAGATTAATAAATAATACGAAGACCTAACGTATAAGAAGATGCTAAAGGATATACACGCTCATCAAATCCATAAGAAGAAGATGCTATCTCACCTTTCTCGTTCTTACTACCCAACTCTGGGCTGAAGCTGTTTGCCTTGAAAACAGTCAAAGGACGATCAGCAGTCAAGCTCAAACGAATGCTCGGCATCTTGAATTTTCCAAAGTCTTTCTTCGGGAATGTATAAGCAACTTGTACATTCTGAATACGGAAATAAGAACCATCTTCTACATAGAATGAGTTAAAGTTAGAGATATTCCAAGGTTTTACAGAACCTTTCGCAGACATATATTCGTTAGTAGAACCCTCACCTGTCCAACGATTCTCGAACTGATCTAAGTCATAGTTCAATTCAGAGTGCCAACGGCGGTCACCACGTTTACGGTTTACGATCTGGTTTCCAGCTACACCTTGCATAACCATAGAGAAATCGAAATTCTTGTAAGAGAATCCTAAGTTGATACCGTAATTGAAGTTCGGGATATAAGAACCCAATGTTACACGGTCTTTATTATCAATCTTACCATCCTTATTTTGGTCAACATACTTGAAATCTCCGGGCTCCAAACCATTTGCTACAGCAATCGGATCAGCAGCGATCTCTGCGGCATTCTGATAAACACCCTCAATATCATATCCATAGTAAGCATTCAACTCACCACCAACTTGAGAAATCGTACGGAACTCCGCAGAACCACCATATAAATAAGATAAACCATTCAAATCTTTTACCTCATTGTGCAAGGTTGTCAAGTTTGCTCCAATGTAGTAAGAGAAATCTTTACCGATCTTATCAGCCCAGTTAAAAGACAACTCAACACCTGTATTCAAAATCTCACCTCTGTTACCTAATAAGTTACCAGCACCCATTGGCAGAGGAGCGTCGATCACGGCATTTTGAGTCAAACGATAATACCAGTCTGCCTCTATTGTCAAACGGCTATTCAACGTACGAAAATCTAAACCGACGTTCGTCTCATTCACGACTTCCCAACCTAACCAACTAAAATAAACCAAGTTCGTATAACCAGGAACAGCGCTTCCTCCAAATATACCAGAGGTACCCATATCTTGCGTAATGGAAGCGAAACCATCACTAGCCGCAACCTTATCGTTACCTAACTTACCCCAGCTCGCACGTAATTTCAGATAATCAACCCATTTCTGATCTTTCATGAATCCTTCTTCTGAAATATTCCAAGCAGCACCTACAGAAGGGAAATAACCCCATTTCTCTTGGTATTTGGAAGAACCATCAGCACGCATTGTAGCAGACAATAAATATTTGCCTTTATAATCATAAGATACACGACCGAACCAAGAAACACCACGATAAGTCGTACCGTCATCGCCAGTTTTACGTCCATCCGCATTACCTTGATTCAAATAGTAATATTCCTCGTGTCCGCCCGGAACACCTGTAGCTTCTCCCCATAGGTTACGCCAGTTCTCTTCACGTACGGATTGACCCAACATCGCGGTTAAACCATGATCACCGAACGTATCTGTATAGGTCAATGTATTATCTAAAATCCAACTGTGATAAATATCATTCTTCTTATTCAAAAGGGGAGTCGAATTCAACTGAGTTCCACCAACCAAAAATTCTGGAGTATAAGCTCTTGTCTGAATAACATTGATATCTTGGCTATAAGCCGTTTTAAAGAATAACTTATTCTCCGGCAAGAAGTCGAATTGCGCATAGAAAGAAGGCATTACGCGCAACATTGAATTTTTAGAATCATAATACTCCGCTTGAGCAACCGGATTGTAGTAATACTCACTCAAACCGATTTGGGCAGGAGAACCATATTTCGTAGGATACGGATTCAAGGAGCTATTTTCATCATATACAGGAATAATACCCGGTGTACGGAAAGCTGCTAACCAAACCTCGCCGTTTGGCAAGTTTTGCGTAGAGTTGCTCAAAACAACGTTAGCTCCTACTTTCAACCAATCAAAAGCCTTATAATCCGCTTTCGTACGCAAATTGAAACGAGAGTAATCATTTTTAGAATCCAAGATACCATCTTGATACAAATAAGAGGTACCCACAGAATAAGTAGCTTTTTCAGTACCTCCAGAAATGTCTAAAGAATGGTTGTGAGTTAAAGCTGTATGTAAGATCTCATCATACCAGTTTGTATTCGGAAGTGTTCCCCAAACATTTTTAGCGTTATTTACAACAGCCTGTAAGGTTTCATTACCCATCTCACTGATCATAGTCGCATATTGCTCACTATTAGCCATTTTCAATACATTCGTAGCCTTTTGAAAGCCAACATAACCATCATAAGTAACCGTAGCAGGACGATTCAACGCACCTTTCTTTGTCGTAACCAAGACTACGCCATTCGCCGCACGTACACCATAAATAGAAGCGGCAGAAGCATCTTTCAAAATAGACAAATCTTGAATATCACTATTATTCAAGAAATCAATATTATCAAAGAACATTCCATCTACAACATACAAAGGTTGGCTATCCGTATTCATAGAACCGATACCACGAATACGTACGGAAGGACCGGAACCTGGCTGGCCACTATTCGTAATCTGCACACCCGGCACTTTTCCTTGCAAAGCACTCATCGGAGATGATGTCGCATGTTTCGTAATCTCATCAGCCTTGATCACGGCAATTGGCGCTGTCAAATCCTTAGCCTTACTCGTACCATAACCGATAACGACAACCTCTTCCAAGTTTTGCGTATCCTCACTCATAAGAACATTTACTACAGTCTGTCCGTTAACCGGAACTTCTTGTGTAGTCATACCTACATAACTAAATACTAAAGTTGCGTTCTTGGGAACATTACTCAAAGTATAGTCTCCATCCATAGAGGTTATGGTACCATTCGTCGTACCCTTAACCAAAACACTTACCCCGATAGCCGGGTATCCTGTGGCCTTTTCAGTTACCACACCAGTAACTGTCAGATTCTGCGCAAACATAGTAGTCGCAGCAAGTAACAGGCATAAACAAAGCATTAATTTAGCTTTCATTCATTCTAGTTTTAAAGTTGAACATTTGTTTTTACACTCATTATTAAATTTGAAGCAAATGAACACCCAAACCTAAAAAAGGGCAAATTTTTGTATACTTCAACACTACTGCAAGCCTTGCGCAAGCAGAAAATTACTACTTTTATACTACTGCAATACATATTAATTATCTTATTTTCAGTTATAATACATTTGTTAATTCAAAAGGAGAACATTATATGTTATTAAACACATCTCACTAAATATGGGAACACAAAAATGACAAGGAAAACTCATAGTTATGATTTTCTTATTTCATAGTTATGATATTTTTCATTCATAACTATGAAATTTCTTAGTGGAACTGGATCATGAAATCTACCAAGCTTTGCCCCTCCGGTAGATTTAGTTTTTTACGCAATCGATAGCGCGCCGCCTCGATACCACGTACGGAAAGATTTTGCATACGAGCCATATCCTTAGTTGGCATATTCAAACGTAATAAAGCGCATAATCGTAAATCGCCCGGAGTCAAATCGGGATACCGCTCTTTTAGATTCGTAAAGAACTTTTCGTGGATACGATCGAAATTAGTCTGGAAAATGGCCCATTCATCCTCGCCTGATATATTCTCTTCGATCATGCGGATGAGCTTATCGAAGAATCGTTTCGTATAACTTCCCGATAATTGTTGAGCTTGTATTTCCTTTTTTAGACCTTCAAGGAAATCATTATGAGAGATAACAGACAAAGTAGCACTGGCTAATTCCTTACTCTTATAAGTAAGGTCATTTTCTAATTTTTCATTCTCTAGCTTGACAATTAATTGCTCTTGCGCCCTCAATTGCTCTTCTTGCAATCTCTTTTGCTCCTCGTTAACTTTTTTCTCACGCATGACAATCCACATCGTATACATTCTCACTAATACGACCAGTATACATAAAAACAAAGCAAAATAGATGATCAGCGCCCACCAAGAGCTATAAAATGGACGTTCGATCTTGAATGGATAAGACAGAGAAGATAGCTCTTTTCCTCGATCGTCTTTCACAACCGCATGTAACACAAAATTACCATACGGTAAATTAGAATAAGTCCGTTGAAAATTACTGGTGCCTTCTATCCATTCATTATCAAACCCGTCCAGTTTATAATAGATCAGGAAACGGCGCCCCGTAAAATCCGGATACGAAAACTTAAAAAGAATCGTATTATAGCTATAACTCAATACGGACGCACCGGCTTCCGGTGCGTCCGCTCCCTTGCAAGGGAGCGGAGCGAACTCATTTTCATGCCGATTATAGGCCCTTACCTGCGACAAACTTAATGGAACTCGAGTCGTATCCACATAATTCCGGTATCTGTCATAACGAGCGATCCCCCCGTTTAGACAAAAATAAGACGTCCCGTCGGAAGCCACATAAATATTTCCCCTATCCTCTATGGTCGGATTATCAAACAAAGTAAAAGGAATACGCTGTTTTAACTGGAATCGCCCAGACTCATATCCTAACAATACATATTCCGAATTCCGGATAAACCAATATAAATCATTATTCAAGGAAACAACTCGATAGGTATCGCTTAACTCGGGAAAATCCTCATTCAACAAATCATAAGGAACGATCTTTCCAGTCAAATCCTCATAAGTATAAAACTTACTCCCATCCGAGAAAACAATACGTCCGCGTAATTTCATTACATTAATCGTACCACTCTCATTACCTCCCTCCAGTTTTCCGATATACTCCATCTCTTTCACGCTCCTCAAATCCTCATTCAAGCGAAGACGATAGATACCTTTATACATATGGCTAGCCCATATATTGCCGGTAGGGTCAACCTCAAACGATTTGATCAAATTAGAGAATCCTTCTACATTATGGCTAAATTTCCAACGATTAGTAACCATATCCCGGGTGAAAACACTGAGTGGACGGTAAGACATCTGGAGTAAAACTTCCTTTCCATGGATAATTGTCTTACGTAATGCGGTACCCCCTCCATTGGGCCCCGGTATCTGAGTAGCTTTTCGGCCCTCTAGCTGTAAGGTACCTGTATTATGTCCGGCAATCAGTTGATTTCCGACATCGGAGATATACCATGTCTGTTCTTGAGTACCGGGAATCAAGGTTGGATAACTATCATTCTCAGATAACGCATAAAGACCTTGGTTCGTAGCTAAATAAACAATACCCTTCTCTATCACCATATCATGCACCATACCAATCTGGGCCTCAAGCGGTTCATAAAAATAGATCGGAGAATTTACATGTATCTGCGCGATACCATTATCCAATGTAACCCATAAATTATCCGAATTATCAGCAAATACTCTCAATACCGTATTATTAATCAAGCCATTCTCCCGGTTGATATGCCACAAAGTTTCCCCCTGCTTATTAATCGCTACAACCCCATTAGAAATCGTACCCACAATAAAAGTAGAATCTTTCATCATGACTCCCCGGTTTGCGATCCCTTCCTTTAATATCTCATTGGCTGGTGTATTCCACACAGACAATTTTTTACGCACCTCATCATAGATAAAACATCCACTACGAGCCGAGACCAATAATAGCTGATGATCAAATGGCAAGACCGAAACCACATCATCCTCCAAAACCTTTTTCGATAGTAACTCTGTAAACTGGCCGTCATCCATTCGACAAAAGCTTCCTCCCTCCATGAACTGAACGTATAGATGATCGTCTAATGTGAAAATATACAATGGAGATAGGTCGGATACACCTTTTCTTACTTTTTCCCCGTCATAAATAAAAAAGCTCCGGAATGATTGAAAATAAATCTCACCCTTATATTCATTAATCGTCCAGAACTCATCATTATTAAGATAGACGTTCAT
>OGXQ01001030.1_pt1 | contig 21894 bp, 20 predicted proteins | sample 1576291 | NCBI WGS metagenome assembly OGXQ01 (sample SAMEA3541575, study PRJEB24748) | human gut metagenome | biome: human gut; feature: human-associated habitat; material: faeces | place: China | collected 2012 | reverse complement strand
CAATACTCAACAGTCGATGGCTGCAAATGTTAAAGCTTTTCTAGCTCAAACAGCACCGATGGTGCCGCCGGTGAACGCTGCCGGGTTGAACGCACCCGCAATGATGGACTCGAACACATAGGGCAGGCGCTCAAAGTTCAGCACCATAACGCCCACGGACAGCACGATGTAGAACAGAGCCATAAAGGGCACCAGCTTTTCGCTCACACTGCCAATGCGCTTGATGCCGCCCAGCAGCACCATGGCCACCAGCATGGCCACTGCGATGCCAACCACGAGGTTCAGGGTAGAAAGCGCACCGCCGCCCACCACGCCGTATTCCAGCAGAGCGGTATCGATAGCGGCAACGATGGTATTTACCTGTGTGGCATTGCCGGTGCCAAACACGGTCAGCACGCCAAACAGGGAATACAGCACAGCAAGAAACTGCCAATGCTTGCTCAGGCCGTTTTTAATGTAGTACATGGGGCCGCCTACCCATTCGCCCGCCTCGCTGCGCTCACGGTAGTGCACCGCCAGCGTGACTTCAGCGAACTTGGTGCACATGCCCAGCAGGGCAGAACACCACATCCAGAACACGGCACCCGGTCCGCCAATGGCGATCGCGCCTGCCACACCGGCAATGTTGCCGGTGCCCACGGTGCCGGCCAGCGCGGTGCACACCGCCTGAAAGGGGGTCATGGCGCCATCGGAAGCGTCTTTTTTGCGGAACATGCGTCCGATGGTGGTCTTGATGGCGTAGGGAAATTTGCGGATCTGCAAAAAGCCCGTGCGAACGCTCAGGAGCAGGCCTACGCCGATGATGCACACCATGGCGGGCACGCCCCAGATGAATTGGTTGACCGCCTGATTGACGGCCGTGATCGTCTCGATCATATTTTTCCCACATCCTCTGTTAAATTGCGCTTTTCCAGCCGAAATGCCGGAAAACAAACATCTTATTCTACCGCAGTTTTTGCGTACTGTCAAATAAAATGCACAAAAAAGAGGGAGGGCTTTTGGCAAACTCTCCCTCAACTGCTTGAAACTATTTTATTTTACTTGGCCTTCGCCGTCCAGCGCTTTCAAGAAGGCTCAGCACTTTCCAACTGCCTTGCGGTACACCGGGTAAGCCACGATGGCGGACAGCACTTCGGTGATCCAGAATGCATGCCACACGCCGTTGGCACCAAGGAAATGGCACAGCACAGCGGCCAGCGGCATGATGAATACGATGTAGCGGCACAGCGAGATGACAAGCGATTCTGCGCCCTTGCCAAGGCCTTCCAGTGCACCGGAAGAGGTGGTGGATACGGCAGAAACCACAAAGCCCAGACAGATGATGCGCAGGGCGGCCTCACCGGCGGCAATGGTCTCAGGGTTCGTGGTGAACAGCTGCATCAGCGGGCGGGAAGCGAACAGGCAGATGACCGTGCCCGCAGCCATGATGGCAGCACTCATGATGAGGGTGAGTTCGTAGAGCTTTTTCACGCGTCGTCTTGTTACAGAAAATTTCGGAGGTAATGATTTTTCCATCCGTCCCCCTCTGTTAAATGATACCGTGATAGAAATAAACTGTTGACCTCGTATAGAGTCTTTTTTTACTTCCTCTTTTCGCAACAATGAATAATCATCTTCAAAGCAGTATTTTTTACCATAATCTGTTTCTTGATTAAAAAATAAATTTAGTGCTTTTATAATATTTGATTTACCAACATCATTTTTTCCGCTAAACACATTTAAATCTTTACAATTAGATAAATTCAAAGTGTAAACAGATCTAAAATATCTTATTGTAACGCTGTCGATTATATTCATATATTCTCCTTTTTGTATAATAAATAGTTTGTTCAAAACATCGTTGCATTAAGCAGTTAAATAAATGCCTGTGTTTCGTAAAATAAACTCTTTCTGTACTGCAACTTTTGATTTGTCGATTTGTTTTACAAAAGTTGCAAATTGATTTTGCAGTTCCAGTGGGACTTTATTTACTCGAATGCCTAGCAGTCCGGGTTTAGATATGTTCTTCATACTACCGCTTGTCCCAGATGCAATACGACGAATACTTTCTTTGGTACTGCTCTGGATAAGTACCTGCCATACAAAGATGGGGCAAGCAGTATCCTTTATCTCCGCTCTCCAAAGTCTATCCGGCAAGTATGTACATTTTGGTGCCTCCCACACATAAGCAGCTGCGCCTACCAATTCTGATGTATTCATACGACTGATAATCACATCACCGGTATTAACTCGGTGTTCTTCTTGTGGTTCGTAATCCACGGGAAGATTTTTTATTTGCGTAGAATCGAAGTAGTCGTAGGTAGCTGCACCTGTTTTTAGAACCTTATTTGAACATTCTTCTTCGCCCGCAAGGCTTTTGCCTGCACTCAATGCCGAAATATAATATGACAGAGGTACAGTCTCGGCAATATTCCCAAACATCTCGACAAATCGGGCTTTGATAAGTTCGTCAAGTTTTTCTAATTGTTGTTTGTGTTTTACTATTAGATTTGAGATCATGTCAAGTATTTCTGCGATTTTTTGCTGATTTTGAACACTCGGTAATGGAACATTAAGACCTCTAAGTATTGACATATTTATATTATTTTGCGCAACACCTCGTCCGATTTCATTGATATGAGCTTTTTTTGATTTTAGATAATAGTATAAATAATCGGGTAAAACTTCTTCTTGATTTTTTATCGTAATACCGGCTATCGCTTGATTAGTGCACGCTTCTATTGTTAATATGCCAACTTCGCCTAATGTAGCAAAAATTGTATAAAGTATAGTCCCTTTTTGAAGTAGTTTAGCTGACGAACCATCAAGTCCTTCTTGCGTAATATGTTCATTAGCTTCATTAACATACTTGCTTTTTATGTCACCTATCTTTATCCACGGAATATTACCATTTTCCCAAAATTTCGTTTGTGTTCTTGAAGGCGTACCACCTGAAACTATATTACATATTTCACCCAATCTTTTAATCATATCCATCCCTACAAATCCGAATTTTGCAAGGAATCAGGCTACAAATTTTCTATGCGCTGTTTTTACATTATTTTGGTTCACCATCGCATATTGCATTGTCGTGTCAATTTGGGAATGGCCGAGTATTTTTTGCACTTGTTCTATCGGCATACCCTTATCTATCGCTCTGGTTGCCATTGTTCGTCTGAATTTATGGGGATGTATTTTTTCAAGGTTCAAATTTTTGCCAAGTTCTCGTATTCTTATTTCAACACCACTGATCTTCAGTCTGTCAAACGGTGCATCAAGAGTAACAAAAAGTGCAGGATTGTTGTCTTTTCTTAATTCAAGATATTTTTGCAAATGAAGCTTTGCCTTAGCATCAAAGTAAACTCTTCTCTCTTTGTCACCTTTGCCGAAAACGACACATTCTCTTTCTTCGAAATTAACATCGTCAATATTAAGATTAACAAGTTCACCGACTCTGATACCTGTTGAATAAAGCAAATCTATCATTGCCAAATCCCTAAGACAAGTGCAGCCGTCACGCAAGCGTTCAATCATTTCGTCGGTTATAACTTCTTTTACAGGTTTTTTTGTTTTAATTTTATGTATTCGTTGCATAGGACTTTTTAATATATGGTCCTCTTCCTCCATCCAAGAAAAGAAACTTGAAAGATTGCGCCGAATATTATCAACAGTCGCATTGCTGCAATCATTAATCTTTTGATATTCGGCAAGATATGTTCTGATTTGCTCGGTTGTTATGCGCCTTACAGGATATTTAACAAGCAAAAAGAATTTTTCTATCGTCGCTTTATAATAATTTATTGTTCTTTCGGAACAACCCTCAATTGTTTTTGCTTCCAAAAACAATTTTAAATATTGCTCATTGGTGGAAGTTTCTTGACTTTGCCTGTTTGATGCAAGTCTTTTAACGAGAACCTGCTGCAGTTTCTTTTGCTGCTCAATGCTTAAATCATCTGCCATTTCGTCAATAATTTCAAAAATGATTTTATCCATAATATTACCTCACTAAAATATGATGTAATATTATAAACCAAAATGCAAATTATCCAAAATATTCTTGCATTTTGCTGTCAAACAACAACTGAGCTTCATCAAGTGCCTTTTGCACGACAACTTTTGATTTGTCGACATGATTTTTGAAAGAAACAAATTCATTCTGCAAATCTATATTAGGTACATAAATCTCAATATTTTGAAATTCCTGTGCGTTGATATTTGCTTGATTTACTGCACCTTTTGCCACTGAACGAAGCAATATTTTTAATGGCTTTAAATTCATATACTGAGTAAGGACTTCAGGTAGCAAACACGATTTTAAGCGAACTCTAATAATATATCCCGCAATAACCATTTTCTCGTCCAAATTATACATCGCAGTTTTTCCAACCAATTCAATGCTATTTGTTCGATTAAAAAGTATGTCACCCTTATGAACAATACACTTTTCTATTTCCTCATCCGTAATATCTATATATTTTAAATTATTAAGATCTAATTCACCATCATCAGTTATATTATTCATTCGTAAGTACGGATATTTCCCACCGTCAACAGCAGGCTTGCTTGTGCCATATCTAACTTCTGTTACCACTTCGCTAATCTTCTTAACATCCCATTTCTTTTCATTAACAAATGGATCCCCAAACATCTCGACAAATCGGGCTTTGATAAGTTCGTCAAGTTTTTCTAATTGTTGTTTGTGTTTTACTATTAGATTTGAGATCATGTCAAGTATTTCTGCGATTTTTTGCTGATTTTGAACACTCGGTAATGGAACATTAAGACCTCTAAGTATTGACATATTTATATTATTTTGCGCAACACCTCGTCCGATTTCATTGATATGAGCTTTTTTTGATTTTAGATAATAGTATAAATAATCGGGTAAAACTTCTTCTTGATTTTTTATCGTAATACCGGCTATCGCTTGATTAGTGCACGCTTCTATTGTTAATATGCCAACTTCGCCTAATGTAGCAAAAATTGTATAAAGTATAGTCCCTTTTTGAAGTAGTTTAGCTGACGAACCATCAAGTCCTTCTTGCGTAATATGTTCATTAGCTTCATTAACATACTTGCTTTTTATGTCACCTATCTTTATCCACGGAATATTACCATTTTCCCAAAATTTCGTTTGTGTTCTTGAAGGCGTACCACCTGAAACTATATTACATATTTCACCCAATCTTTTAATCATATCCATCCCTACAAATCCGAATTTATAACAATAAATTCATTATTTTTCTTTTTTATCTTTACCAGCGACTGTTTCGATAGCACTGGTTAGAACTTCGTTTAATGTTTGTGCATTATCCGAAGTGATTACAGGTCTGCCTGTTTGCGATTCGATATTTTTACGAGCGTCACCGGCTACTTTACCACCGGCTTTTGCAACTACTTGATTTTCTTTAAGCCCATTCGGGTTTTGTGCTTTTGTCAGTTCTGTTGTAGTAGCTTCAGCAAGCATATTAAGTGCCAACTCCAAAGTACTCATATTATCTCTAAGGTTTTCTTTTGTTAAACCTTTCAAGTTTTTATATTGCCTTGTACTCATTCCCGACCAAGCCTTAGTGACCTCATCGGTTAAAATTGCATATTCTTTTCCTTTTTCAACACCGTGAAGTTGCCATTGGTCTGTTAGTTCTTTCCTTGCTCTGATTGTTTGCAATCTCTGATTTATCCAATCGGACGAATAGCCTTTTTTAGAATATGTTTCCAAAGCACGTTCTATTGTTAATTCAGGATCAATAATTTCTTCAATGCGTTCTCTGCCGACTTGAGCAAGCCACATTTTAAACGGCTCTGCTTTTTTTGACGGAATAGATTGAATGATGCGCAAAAGCTGTTCTGTGTCGGCAACATCTGTTTTATAATTCTTACCGTCTTTCGGCGATTTCATTTTCAGTTGGTTACAATTCGTAACCAACTCAGCACCTTCGTCAGAAAGCCTCTTTTTCATTACTTTCCAATAATTTCTTGCACCGTCATAATCACTTTGTTCGGTTAAAATTCCGATCACATCAACAACGGAAAAATACCACTCTTCTTTTTTTTCATCCCATTTGGTTCTTATAGGATGATTTTCAAATTTTTTTATATTTTCATTCATTTAACAATTTCTCCAACTCATCCATTTCTTTTGCTATATCTTTTTCAAGCGAACGAATTTCTGCCATAATTTCACTTGTCGGAGGATATTCTACAGGAACATATTCTATTTTTTTATATTTGTTTATTGAAAGGTCATAATCGTTATCAACAATTTCCTGCTTTGAAACAAAAAAGGACTGCTCTGTGCGTTCTCTGCCTTTTTCATTTTCTCTGTTATTAAATCTTTCGATAATATCCGGAATATCATTGTCATCAACAGGAGAACGCTTATCGTCAAGACTAAAGCCGTCTGCTTTCATATCGTAAAACCAAACATTATCTGTTCCACCATGTCCGGTTTTAGTAAAAATCATAACAGCAGTTGAAACGCCTGCATAGGGCTTGAAAACACCTGACGGCATCGAAATAATTGCATCAAGCTTATTCTCTTCAATAATTGCTTTGCGTATAGCTTTATGTGCTGTTGACGAACCGAAGAGAACACCGTCCGGTACTATACAGGCACATCTGCCTCCTACCTTTAACATACGGAGAAACAGTGCTAAAAACAGCAATTCGGTCTTCTTAGTCTTACAGGTTTTCAACAAATCGGCAGACACGGTATCATAATCAAGACTGCCCTTGAAAGGCGGATTTGCAAGAACAAGTGAATATTTTGCCTTGTCCGGATTTTGGTCGGAAAGACTGTCCCTATACTCAATAAAAGGACTGTCAACACCGTGGGTCATCATATTCATAGCACCTATACGAAGCATTGTTCTGTCCATATCATATCCGTAAAACATATGATTCATATAGTGATCTTTTTTTACTTTATCAAAGAATATTTCTTCTTTAAGGTTTTCTTTTAGATAATCGCCTGCCGCAACAAGAAATCCGCTTGTTCCGCAAGCAGGGTCGCATATAACATCGTCAGCCTTGGGAGCCATAAGCTCAACCATCATTTTGATGATATGGCGAGGAGTACGGAACTGACCGTTGCGTCCTGACTGTGCAATTTTTGAAAGCAAATATTCATAAACATCTCCACGAACATCCGATGCCTGCATTGAATTTATCATATCATAAACTTCGTCAAGTCCGGTCACGACTTTATCAAGAAGAAGCGGAGTCGGAAGCTTAAATATAGCATCATCCATATACTTTGAATATGCACTGTTCTTGTCGCTATGTAAAGTTTTTATGAAAGGGAACACCCATTCCTGAACAATTGAGTACATTCTTCCGGCAGGAAAATCACGAAATACAGACCACTTTAACTGATTTCCGTCAATCTTTCTTTCGCCTACTTGAACCTCACCGCTGAAAATGCTTTCGTATGGTAATCCAAGCATAGCACTTTCCTTTGCTTTAAGATTATCGGAATCATCAAGATCACGAATAAACATTAAATATGTTATTTGCTCAATAACCTCAAGGGGATTAACGAGCCCGCCTGCTGCAAAAGCGTCCCAAATACTATCAATTTTGTTTTTAAGTTCTCCTGTAATCATTATTATTTCTCCCTATTCCAAGTATAAGATGTGTATCGACCTCCGCCGATTTTTATAACATTGCCGTTTTTGACTAAATCGTTCAATGCTCGCTGAACGGTTACCTGACTGATGTCAGGGCATTTTTCCATAATTTCGGATTTTGTAATTTTCCCGAAAGTGTTCTGGATAACTTGACTTACTCTATCAGGCTTTGAAATGTTGTTTTTTTCTATGGGTTCCATTCTTGAAGAAAATTCTCTGTATGCTGATAAAATTATACCAAGCATATATTCCACAAACGGTGCATTATTATTTTTGTTTTCGTGCCATTTTACAGAACTGCTTTGCAGTGCATCATAATAGGTCTCTTTAGAATTTTCAATCAATTTTTCAATACTGATATACTTACCTATATTGTATCCTTCACGGTAAAGCATAAGCAATGTCAATAGTCGGCTCATTCTGCCGTTACCGTCATTAAAAGGATAAATACAAAGGAAATCAAGTATAAACATTGGAATCAGCAAAAGTGAATCAATTTCATTTGTACTCATAGCATCATCAAAAGCCCTGCAAAGTTTTTCAACATCCTGCGGTGTTTCCCAAGCAGGTACAGGACTAAACCGAATAATTTTATTTCCTTCGTTATCCTGCTCTGCAATCATATTATCTGAGTTTTTGTAAACGCCTCCGATTGACTTACCACTGAATTTGTACAAATCGCGATGAAGCTGCAAAATTATAGAGGGCTTAATCGGTATGAATTCATAGCTTTCGTGGATAGTTGAAAGCACATCACGATAGCCGGCAATTTCCTGCTCATTACGGTTTTGCGGTATAGTTTTATTTGAAACAATTTTTTTTAGTCTTTCATTTGATGTGTATATACCTTCGATTTTGTTAGATGCTTCTATGCTTTGTATTTTTGCTGTATCAACTATTTGAGTCAAGGCATCACTATTTGTTTCGATATAAAGATTTTGTTCACCTTTAAACTCGTGAATTTGCGAAAGCATTGAAACTATTTCCGGAGTTAGAAGTTCTTTCCATTTTGCGTTGTAGTTATATTCCCTCACGGAGTATTCTCCTTGTTTGGCATTATATTTATACAGTTTGATTATATCGTTGATGCGCTGAAAAGTCAAGGTTCAATTTAATCATTTTCAATTAAATGATTAAATTGAAATCCATTTTTATAGAATTATTTTTTCGATTTAATTAGTTTTCAAACTTGACGAACTATCATTGCGATGGTATATTGAGGGGGAATTGCCTGAGCTTAAGTTGACTTGGTTAAAGGAGCATCCGCGACCGTATAATTTGGGCAAATGCGAATTCTATTTGGCTTTCCGTGGCGATAACTTTGACGAAGCACACAAAAAGCACGAGGAAATGGGATGCATTTGCTTTGAAAATCACGAAATGGGAATTTATTTCATCGAAGATCCCGACGGATACTGGCTTGAAATTTTATCGTAAATTCCATAACAACAAAACCGAGAGTGAATCAATTACTCTCGGTTATTTAATCGTTTAGCATCATATCAACATCAAATTAACGGTGTAGTTGATTATATAATGCTTGTCCGGTTCGGGGACTTGTTTGAGCTTATGGCAGTTGTTTTGCCGAATGCTACGAAGCAGTAGGCTTTGTAGACGCAAAGGGTCAATTGCGTGTGCTCGACAGGCGTTGAGGAATTGGGGCACCTTGAAATGATAGGAACAATGGTACACCAACTTACTCGCAATTTGACAGAAGATGAGATTGAAAAAAATCCTAACTTTATGGCATACTTTGTTGACCATACGGCAGGGGTTTATCCGACAGCGGCAAGCGGTGCACCGTGGAATGCGGCAAGCATAGCCGTAACGGGCGACACTATCGGCGACCTAAACGAAGACCTTGCGGCAGAGCAAAAAGCAAGGGTAACATACGATAACATTTTGCGCCTTGTTGACGACCCGGATATAATTGAGCCGATTAAGTTTTTGCGTGAACGTGAAATTGTGCACTATCAACGCTTTGGAGAGGGTTTGCGGCTCGTGACGGATAAGCTCGACAGCAAAAATTACTATGCTTGCAACCCGTCATTTGACAAATAAGTTTTCAATTCAAAGTAAACTTCATATAATAAAATCAGATTTGATATTCCAAGGCAAACAATAACAAAAACTAATATAAAAAATAACAAGGACAGCAAGGTTATTCCCTGCTGTCCTTTTAGTTTATCTTGTTTTATTTATCTTCTTTTTCTTGCGCCTTAATATCTGCCGAGGACAGGTTATAGATATAATCTATAAGCTTGTCCTTATTTTTTTCGGTATTAATCTTAATTACGCTGTTACCCCAAATTGTTGCATAATCCCAAGTGCCGTCAAACGGAATGCTCGTTTGATGAATATTTGCAACGCAGGTGCCTGCTTTAGACACAAGCCCCATAAGTTCACCCTTAGACAAATCGGTTTCAATATAAGGTGCGCTGTTATATGCCATTTTGTAAAGTTTAAAAGGATTGGTAAGTGCTTTTTTAAGAATTGCACTCATAACCGTACGTTGCCTTTGAGTTCTTACAAAATCGGTATCAATCTTTCTTATTCTGCAATAAGCAAGCGCTTGCTCGCCCGTAAGCTTATTATCACCCGCCTCAAGCGTAACATTACCGTATCGCTTAGGATGGTTTGTAACTTCTTTAGCTTCCTTTTCCGTAACGTCGACATTAACACCGCCGAGGCTGTCAACAAGAACCTTAAACATTTCAAAATCGGTTACAACATAGCCGTCAATCTTGACGCCGAAATTATATTCAATAGTTTCGACTACATTTTTATAACCTCCGTCGGAGCAAGCCGCATTAAGCCTTTGCTCGTGTTCAAGCGACGGAATATATACCCAAGTATCACGAAGGAACGATACAAGTTTGATTGCGTGGTGCTTTGAATCGACGCTGACAAGCATCATTGTATCACTTCTTGTTTGTTCGGCGCTTTCATTGCTTCTTGCGTCAACACCCAAAAGAAGAATATTTTTAACAGATGAATCATCTTTCAAATCGCTTGCCGTTACATATTTATCCGCCTTTTTTTCATCATAATTAACTCTTGCCAAAACGGGGAATACTGAGCCGACAAGTAAAATAACAAGAACTAAAATCACCGCTAAAATCGATTTAGCCTTTTTTCCGTTTTTGCTTTTATGCTTTTTATTCTTGTTTGACGAATTATGACTGTTGCCTTTTTTAAAATTCTCTTTGTCAGATGAGCCGAAACGGCTGCCGTTTGAGAAGTGAGGAGTGCTTCTTGTGTTTCTTTGATAAGATGACGAACCTCTGTCAAAATCATCAATTGTTTCACTTTTAAAAGTTATATCTCCACTGCTGTCTTGCTGATAATCGCCGTAGTTTCCCGGTTTGCGCTGATTATCAACAACAATATTATCCTCTCTTTTTTTTGAATTAAAATTAAGGTCAATATCCTCAGGCGAATAATTATAATAATCTTCATCCTTTGGAACAGTTCTGTCTATATCTTCCCTGTTTCTTTTTTTAGGGTCAAAATCTTCGTTTTCAAAACGTGGCATAATACCACCTCCAATACTATTAAAGAATATACTACATATTTCAAACTATTTCAACCGTCATTTTGTAAAATATATTGACATAAATAATAAATTATCTTAAAATAGAGAAAGCGAGTTGACTTGGCAATTGCGTGCCGATATCGGTATGAGGAAAGTCCGAGCAGCGCAGAGCAGAATAACGGCTAACGGCCGCCGAGGGTGACCTTAGGGAAAGTGCAACAGAGATATACCGCCCGCTTTGCGGGTAAGGGTGGAAAGGCGAGGTAAGAGCTCACCGGCGTGCGGGGAACCGCATTGCCCTGCAAACCCTATCCGGAGCAACACCGACCGGAGAGGAGCGAAAGCTCCGCGCTTGCTCGGCGTAATTCTCTCCGACAGGTGGCTTGAGCGTATCGGCAACGGTGCGCCTAGACAGATAGTTGCCTTAAAAGACAAAACTCGGCTTACAGGCCTGCTCGCTTATCCGGTTTATTCTATATGTAACCCGCCGTGTGTCCCTGGCATATGATGTGCTGAGGTGATATCAATGTCGGACGGAGTGCTTCTCGGCATCTTTGCGTCGTTCGTGCTCATCGGCGTGGTCAGCATATCGTATTACATACTGCTGAAAATTCTGCATCCGCGCTCAAACGGCAGATATATCGTTGTTATCCCCGCGAGGGCGGGACTGACCGATGTCGCGGGGAAGGGCTATGCCCAGCGGCTTCGCAGCGGAATGCTCGGCGATAAGGAAGCCGTTGTGATTCTCGATCTCGGTATGGACGAAAAACAGATCGAAGAGTGCAGAAGAATGTGCAGAAGCTGCGAGGGGCTTTATCTCTGCTCCCCCGGCGAATTTGAAAAGTTCGTTTCCCGAAAGGATATATAAATGGAGGAACATGAGAGGATACGCATAAGCGGCGTGATAAACGATGTGACCTTTGCGAATCCCGAAAACGGGTTCACGGTTCTCGAACTCGAAAGCGGCGATGAGCTGATAACCGCAGTCGGCGTCATGCCCGAGCTCAAAGCCGGTGAGTTGCTTGAACTCTCCGGCTATTGGGATTTTCATGCCTCCTTCGGCCGCCAGTTCAGAGTCGAGCTGTGCGAGCATAAAATGCCCGCGTCCGCAGGCGATATCCTCCGATATCTCGCAGCAGGCGGAGTCAAGGGCATCGGCTCGAAGCTCGCGGTCAAAATAGTTGACAAGTTCGGCGAGAATACTCTTGATATAATCGAAAATGACCCCGAGCGTCTTGCACAGATTCGCGGCATATCGCCCGAAAAGGCGAAGCAGATCAGCGCGGATTTCAAGCGCCAGTTCGCCGTGCGCGAAATTATGATATCGCTCGAAAAATACGGCATGACGACCGCCGAATGTGTCAAAGCTTTCAATGCGTTCGGCGTGCGCGCCGCAGATATAATCAAGCGAAACCCCTATGCGCTGTGCGGCGAGGGAGTCGGCTTCAGCTTCGAGCGAGCCGAGTTCATCGCGGATCAGCTTCCCGACCCGCCCGATAACGGGTATCGGCTCCAGGCGGGCGTTCTGCATGTCATGAGCCATAACCTCTCGAACGGACACACCTGCATCCCGCGCGAGAAGATGTTCGCCCCGTGCGCCGAGCTGCTCTCGACTAATGAGGACACGGTGGATATAACCATCGACGAACTGATAGGCTCGGGCAGGCTCGTCAGCGAGTTCATCGATAACCGCGAGTTCTTATTTATGCCGCATATCTACAAGGCGGAAAAGTCCTCGGCGGAGCGCATGAAACAGATACTCCAATTTCCTCCCGCAGGCAGAAAAGCGGCGGACAGGGAAATTGACAGAATAGAGAAAAAGAACGGCATAAAATACGGCGATCTCCAGCGAAAGGCGATAGTCACCGCCATCGAGCGCGGTCTGCTTATCCTGACCGGCGGCCCCGGAACGGGAAAAACAACGACCCTGAACGGGATCCTTCAGCTGTTTGAGGATGACGGGCTCAAGGTCGCGCTCGCCGCACCGACGGGACGCGCCGCAAAGCGCATGAGCGAGGTCACGGGCAGACCCGCCAAGACCATCCACCGGCTGCTCGAGGTCGAGTGGGACAAGCACGATCGCCCGCAGTTCTCGCGCAACGCACGCAATCCTCTCGACGCTCAGGCGGTTATCCTCGACGAGCTGTCGATGGTAGATATAACTCTTTTTTCAAGCTTTCTCGAGGCGCTCCCGATAGGCTGCCGCCTTGTTATGGTCGGCGATTCGGATCAACTGCCGCCCGTCGGCGCAGGCAATGTCCTGCACGATATGATAGCCTCCGGGATTATCCCGGTCGTTGAGCTGACCGAGGTCTTCCGCCAGGCGATGGAGAGTCTGATAGTCGAAAACGCCCATAGAATAGTCAAGGGCGAGCCGCCGAAGCTTGGCGTGCGCGACAAAGACTTTTTCTTCATGCGGACTGATTCGCCGTTTATCGCGGCAAAGACCGTCTCGGATCTGTGCGCCGCGCGCCTGCCCCGTGCCTATGGATATTCACCGCTCGACGATATCCAGGTCATCTGCCCGTCGAGAATGGGTGAGTGCGGAACGAACAATATCAACCGCGTCATGCAGGCTTCTCTTAATCCGCCGGATGCCTCGAAGCCCGAAACTACAGTCGGCGCGACAGTGTTCCGCACGGGCGACAAGGTCATGCAGACGCGCAACAACTATGATATCGAGTGGACAGGCCCCGACGGCGACGGAACGGGGATTTTCAACGGCGATATCGGCATTCTCAGAAATGTCGACCTTCGCTCGCGCATGGCGGAGATAATGTTTGACGAGCGCAAGGCGGTTATCCCGTTTGAAGCTTTGCAGGAGCTCGAGCTTGCCTACGCCGTGACCGTTCACAAGAGCCAGGGCAACGAGTTTCCCGCGGTCATAATGCCGATAATCGGCGTACCGCCGCGCCTTGCATACAGAAACCTGCTCTATACGGGCGTCACCCGCGCGAAAAAAATACTTGTCCTCGTCGGCAGCCAGAGTCAGATTTACGCTATGGCGGCGAACGACAAAAAAGCCAGACGCTATTCCGCGCTCAAACATTTTCTTCTGGTGAACGAAGAATGAAGATGTCGGCGCTTGAATATATCTCATATGCTCTCTTCCCGCGCCGATGCGCCCTGTGCGGCAAAGTCGTGCCGCCGGATATGCCCGTGTGTGACAGGTGCGAAGCCGATCTCGAATATGTAAAAGGCGAACTGTGCCCGCACTGCGGCAGGGAGAAAAAGTATTGCTCATGCTCGTCTCACCGACGCTTTTTCGAATCGCAGACCGCGCCGTTTTATTATTCCGGTGCCGCGAAGCGTTCGGTTCATGCCCTGAAATTTGACGGCTGTGTTCAGAATGCCGTGGGACTCGCCCGGTTTATGTCGGACAGCGTGAAAAAGAATTTCGCGGGCGTGAAGTTTGATTTCGTCTGCTGTGTGCCCCTGTCGGAATCTTCGCTCAAAAGGCGCGGATATAACCAGAGCGCACTGCTCGCAAAAGAAATTGCAAAAGAGCTCGGCGTGCCGTTTGAAGAAAAACTGCTCTCCCGACCGTTTCAGGGAAAGGAGCAGAAAACATTGGGCGGCATCGAGCGCTTCGGCGGAGTCATCGGCGCGTTCGATTGCGCCGAAAACAAAATTACAGAAAATGCCGCAGTTCTGCTCTGCGACGATATATCAACAACGGGAGCGACACTCAACGAGTGCGCAAAGCTCCTGCTTCTGCGCGGCGCGGATAAAGTATATTGCGTCAGCGCGGCGATAACCAAAAAGGAGGACGGAAAATGCTCGGAACAAACATCGGAATAGACCTCGGCACAACTTCCATACTCATCTTCGTTGAGGGCAAGGGAATAGTCGTCTCCGAGCCGAGCGCCGTCGCATTCGATACCGATACGGGCAGACTCCTGGCGGTCGGTCAGAAAGCGGCGGATATGATTGGGCGCAACCCCGATTCCATAACCGTCGTCAAGCCCATGCGAAGCGGAGTCATCTCGGATTTCACCGCCACAAAGGCGATAGTCCGCGTCCTGCTCTATAAAGTCTGCAAAAACATGGTGTTCAAGCCCAATATAGTCGTCTGCATGCCCTCGACCGTCACGAACCTTGAGAAGAGAACTATCCTCGATCTCGTCACCGCCGCAGGAGCGGGCAGGGCGTGCCTTATAGAAGAGCCGCTCGCCGCGGCACTCGGCGCGGGGCTTGATATCAGACGCCCGATGGGCACGATGGTCGTCGATATCGGCGGCGGAACGGCGGATATTGCGGTCGTCACCATGGGTAGCATCTCGATTTCAAAATCGGTTAAAATCGCCGGCAATATCCTCGACGAGGATATAATCCGCTACCTGCGCCGCGAGCGCAATATAGTCATCGGCGAAAAGACCGCCGAGAGCATAAAAAAGCGCATCGGCTGCGCGTATCTGCGCGACACCGAGCTTGCAATCGGCATAAAGGGCAAGCACTATATAACCGGAATGCCGATAACTGATGAAGTCAACACCACTGAAGTCTATCTCGCTATGCGCGAGCACCTCGAAGCGATAGCCGAGGGCGTGCGCAGCGTACTCGAGGTGACGCCCCCCGAGCTTGCGGGCGATATCTCCGAAACCGGTATACTTTTAACCGGCGGCGGCGCTCTGCTCGACGGCATGGATAAGCTCATAGAGAAGAGAACCGGCGTCCATGTCATTATTCCCGACGATCCGCTCGAGTGCGTCGCGCTTGGCACGGGCTACGCCATTGAGCATATGGATATCCTCGAAAACAACGGCGGAATCTTCAAGACCCGCGAGGAAATAACGGGATTCAAAGATTAATTCAGTTTCCAAACTTTTCCGTATAAACCCATCAAAAACCGTCCATAATTCGGTTGCATCCGAAAGAAAGGACGGTTTTTACTTATCATGAAGTCAAAAAAATTATCAAGGCTGCTCAAAATACAGGCTGTTGTGTTCACGGTCATTATTGCGGCGGGCGCGTGCAGCGTCGGGGCGTTTGCCTATAACTGCTCGCGTGTGCGCTCCGATGTGCTGCGAATGCATGTCATTGCAAACTCAGATTCCGACGAGGATCAGGCACTCAAGCTAAAAGTCCGCGATGCCGTGCTCGAACGCGGCGCGGAGCTTTTCGACGGCACCGTGACGGCGGACGAGGCAAAGGCAAAAATAGAGCCGCAGAAAGCGGAGCTTGAAGCTGCTGCACGCGAGGTGATAGAGCGCGAGGGCCATGACTATCCCGTGAGCGTCAATGTCGTCAACGAGTATTTTGCAACCCGCTGTTACGGCGATCTGACGATGCCCGCGGGACGCTATACCGCCGTCAAAGTCGTGATAGGCGAGGGCGCGGGGCATAACTGGTGGTGCGTGATGTTTCCACCGCTGTGTCTGCCTGTTGCGCAGGACAGGGGAGGCAATATCGATGCGTTCCTCGACGGCGACGAGCTCAAGGTCGTCGAAAGCTCCAGCAGATACGAGCCGCGTTTTAAAATAGTCGAGATAATAGAAGAACTCAGGGAAAAAACCTCGCCCGAAAACTGAAAATTTTCTTTGCGGCTCGCCAATTCCAAAGGTGAGCCGCAAAATTTTTGCCGAGTGCGTCTTTTTTTGTCAAATCTGTTGACTTTTTTGCGGATTAGCTCTATATTAATACTTACTATATTTTTGATGTGCGGTTTGCATCGTATTCTTTTGAGAGAGGGGCTGCATAATTGAAAAAAAATGTCATTATCGATCTGAAACACATCTCCGTCAAACTGGGTGATAATCAGGTGCTCGACGATCTGAGCCTTTATATAAGGGACAGGGAGTTTATCACGCTGTTGGGTCCGTCTGGCTGCGGAAAGACTACTATTCTGCGTGTCATTGCCGGTTTCCTCGAACCCGATGAGGGGGATGTCATATTTGAGGATAAAAAAATCAATGGTGTGCCGCCTCATAAGAGGCAGGTTAACACCATTTTTCAGCGTTACGCACTTTTCCCGCACCTGAACGTCTATGAAAATGTGGCGTTCGGCCTGCGCATAAAGAAAACGCCGGAGAATGAGATTGAAAAGACGGTCAGCGAAATGCTGTCTATCGTCAACCTCAGCGGCTTTGAAAAGCGCAACATAAATTCACTCTCGGGCGGTCAGCAGCAGAGGGTGGCGATAGCCCGCGCCCTTGCGGTCAAGCCGCGTGTGCTTCTGCTCGATGAGCCGCTCGGCGCGCTCGATCTCAAATTGAGACGCGAGATGCAGGTCGAGCTCAAGAAGATTCAGCAGCAGATGGGCATAACATTTATATATGTCACCCACGATCAGGAGGAGGCTCTCACGATGTCGGATACCGTCGTCGTGCTCAACCAGGGCTATATCCAGCAGATCGGCACTCCCGTTGACATTTATAATGAGCCCACTAACGCTTTCGTCGCCGATTTCATAGGCGAGAGCAATATCATAGACGGCGTTATGATAAGAGACCGCCTCGTGCGTATCCTCGGCGCGGAGTTCGTCTGCGTAGATGAGGGCTTCGGCGAGAATATGCCCGTCGACGTCGTCATAAGACCCGAGGATGTCGTCCTGACTCCGCCTTCACAGGGCGAGCTCAAGGGCGTTGTCACCGATATAATATTCAAGGGCGTGCATTATGAGATGCACGTTATGGTGAACGGATACGAGTGGCTCGTCCACAGCACCGTCTCCACTCCCATCGGAGCGGAGGTGGGCCTCAGCGTTGAACCCTCGAACATCCAGATTATGAACAAACCCGAGTCCGAGGACGAGGAGGTGTTCAACGCCGATGCGTAAAAAACTTATGGCAGGGCCGTATCTTCTGTGGATGCTGGTCTTTACGATAGTGCCGCTGCTGTTCGTTTTTTATTACGGCTTCACTTCTTCGGACGGCACGTTCACTTTTTCAAACATAACAGCGATTTTTGAAAAGATTCATATTCAGGCGCTCGGGCTGTCCCTGCTGCTCGCAGTGATAACAACGGCGGTGTGCCTGCTGTTCGCTTATCCGCTCGCACTGATACTAAGCAAAAGCGCCGCGAAAAACCGCAGCTTCGTTATATTTATTTTCATCCTGCCCATGTGGATAAACTTCCTGCTCAGGATAATAGCTATAAGGATGCTGCTCTCGGATAACGGTATTCTCAACTATATCCTCTCGGCGCTGAATCTGCCGAATTTCAGTATCATGTATACTCCGGCGGCGATAGTTATCGGTATGGTCTATGATTATTTCCCGTTCATGGTTTTGCCGATTTACAATGCCCTTATAAAAATTGATCGCAACCTTCTCGACGCCGCGGGCGACCTCGGCGCGACCCCGGCGAGGACTTTCCGCAAGATAATCTTTCCGCTCTCCGTGCCCGGCGTTATAAGCGGCATCACTATGGTGTTCGTGCCGAGCATCTCGGAGTTCGTTATCGCCGATATTCTCGGCGGCGGAAAAGTTCTGCTCATAGGCAATATTATCGAACAGGAGTTCAACCAGGGCAACAACTGGCATCTCGGCTCCGGCATCTCGATAGTGCTCATGATATTTATCTTCGTGAGCATGATGATCGGCGAGATGAAAGGCTCGGGAGAGGAGGCGTCGCTGTGGTAAAATTCAGACACTTCCTCGAAAAGTTTTATGTGGCGATAATCTTCGTCCTGCTCTATTTGCCGATAGCCGTTCTGACAGTCATGTCGTTCAACAATTCGCGCTATATGAAATGGGGCGGCTTCACCCTCAGATGGTACGAAGATCTGTTCACGAGCGGACCTATTATGGAGGCTCTGCGCAATACGCTTTTGCTCGCTCTGCTCTCGGCGCTGATAGCAACGGCGGTCGGCACTCTCGCCTGCGTGGGTATTCTCTATATGAGAAAGCGCAGTCAGTCCGCAATAATGAGCGTCAACAGCATCCCGCTTCTCAAGGCCGATATCGTAACGGGTATCGCGCTGATGCTGCTCTTCGTACGCATGTTCGGCAATCTCAATTTCACGACCATGCTCATAGCGCATATCAGCTTCAATATTCCCTATGTCGTCCTCAATGTCTTGCCGAAGCTCCGTCAGCGCGACAGGAACACATATGAGGCGGCGGTCGACCTCGGCGCAACGCCGGTTCAGGCGTTTTTCAAGGTGATAGTCCCGGATATTTTCCCGGGCATCCTCTCGGGCTTCCTTATGGCGTTCACCATGTCGCTCGATGATTTCACCATCACTTATTTCACCAAGGGCGCGGGAATAAAGACGCTCTCGATAATAATCTATACCGAGCGCAAGCTCGGCAACCAGCCTGAGCTCTATGCTCTGTCAACTATAATCTTCCTCATCGTGCTTATCGTGCTGTTCGTCGTCAACCGAATCAGCATCAATAAGGAGAAAAGCGCGGCAAAGGGAAAAAACTATTGATGGGGGACGAAAAATGAAAAAATCTGTTTTTGTAAGAATTGCGGCGGCTGTTATGGCAATTGTGCTCTGCCTCTGCTCCATGGGCGCGCTCGCGGGCTGCACCAAGACCCGCAGTATAAATGTGCTCGTCTACGGCCAGTATATCGACCTCGATGTTATCTCGAACTTCAAAAAAGAGAACGGCATCAAAGTCAATGTCGATGAGTGCGACACTCCCGAGGAGCTTTATAACAAAGCGGTCAACGGCGACCAGTCGTATGACCTCATCTGCACCTCGGATTATATAATCGAGCGTTTTATTAAAGAGAACAGACTCTCCGAGCTCAACTTCGACAACATTCCGAATATCAAGAATATCGGCGAAGTTTATCTCGAGAAGTCAAAATCTTTCGACCCCGAGAACAAGTATTCCGTCCCGCATTTCTGGGGCACAGTCGGCGTTATCTATAACACCAAGATGGTCTCCGAAGAGGATGCGAAGAGCTGGAAGATGTTCTTCAACGAGAAGTATTCCGGAAAGATAATCATGTCCAACAGCATCCGCGACTCCTTCCTTGTCGCGCTTGAGGCTCTCGGCTATTCGCTCAACACCACCGACAAGGCTCAGATAGACGAGGCGAAGCAGCTGCTTATCAAGCAGAAGCCGATGCTCAAGGCGTATCTTGTCGAGACCGAGGCTCGCGACGCGATGATAAGCGGCGAGGCTGCGATGGCTCTCGTCTATAACGGCGAAGCTTATCTCGCTATCGAGGGCGACGAGGAGCAGAACATCAGCGGCAACCCCGATCTGAAGTTCACAATTCCCGAGGAGGGCACGAACTTCTGGATCGATTCGTGGGTCGTCCCGACCTACAGCTCAAACAAGGCTGACGCCGAGGCGTTCATCAACTACCTCTGCGGAGTTGAAGCGGCGAAGAAGAACTTCGAGTATATCTATTATTCGACTCCGAACCAGGCTCTCTACAATGAGCTTGATCCCGAGGTTCAGCAGGATGAGGATATCTTCCCGTCCCGCGAGGTTATCGACAAAGGCGAGGTTTATCACGACCTCGGAGCCGATCTCGACGCTTATTACAGCGCTTCTTGGAAAGAAATCAAATCATAACAATAATAGCCGGGGTGCGGACTGCCGTGCCCCGGAATTTCTGTAAGAAAGGGTAATATTCATGCTTATAGATGAACTTGTCGGCTTTTCGAATTTTTATGGTTCCGACCCGTCTCTTGTCCTCGCCGGTGGCGGAAACACCTCTGCAAAGGCGGACGGCAGGATGTGGGTCAAGGGCTCGGGCACAGCTCTTGCGACCATAACGGCGCATGGCTTTGTTGAAATCAATCTTTCAAAGCTCGGCGAAATATTTGAAAAGAGCTATCCGGATTCCGATTCCGAACGCGAGGCTCTCGTTCTTCAAGACCTTATGGCGTCGCGCGTTCCGGGCGAGACGAAGCGCCCGAGCGTCGAGACAACGCTCCATGCGCTGTTCCCGCAGACCTATGTCCTGCACCTGCACCCGGCAAAGGTGAACGGCATCACCTGCTCAAAGGGCGGGGAGAGCGCCGCGCGCCGGGTGATAGCCCGCGATTTTATCTGGATCGAGCAGTGCCGCCCGGGCTATGTGCTGGCGAAGCTCTGCCGCGACAAGATGCTTGAATTTAAGGCTCGCACGGGCAAAGACTGCGATATGCTCCTACTCGAAAATCACGGCATATTCGTCGCCGCCGATACGGTCGATGCCCTCGGCGAAAAGCTGAGTTTTGTGCTCAATTCGATTGACCGCAGCCTTTCGGAAAAGCCAGATTTCGATAAAACTCCGACTTTTGATACAGAAGCTCAGCAGGCTCTGCTCTCTGCATTCCCGCAGGGTACTGTCTGCCGCGAAGTCCCGTTCGGCGTGTCAAAGAGCTTTGTCGGCTCCGCGGATGCCGCAAAGGAGCTTATGCGCCCGTTCACTCCCGATCATATCGTCTATTGCCGCGCCTATCCGCTCTGGCTCGACAGCGTCGGTGAAGCTGATAAAAAAATAAGCGCATATAATAAAAATCACGGCTTTATGCCTCGCGTTATTTTGCTCCGGAGCAGGGGAGCGTTCTGCTTCGGCGAGAGCGAGAAGCGCGCAGCGACTGCCGAGATGCTCTTTGAAGATGCGGCAGATATCGCCGTGTATTCGCGCTCGTTCGGCGGTGCGTCGCACATGACGGAAGAGCTCACGGATTTCATCACAAATTGGGAAGTTGAAGCCTACAGAAGCTCGCAGAACGGCTGAAAAAACGCATTTGAGGCGGCAAAGTGAAATCTGTTTTAATTTTTCGTGAAATATTGCCCGTAAAGCTTGAAATACCTACTCAAATAAGTTAAAATATTAACAAATAAAAAGAGC